>Ga0070741_10000927_pt1 | contig 96651 bp, 91 predicted proteins | sample Coa_R1_4_FD_66440 | JGI IMG/M metagenome (GOLD analysis project Ga0070741, IMG submission 66440) | Surface soil microbial communities from Centralia Pennsylvania, which are recovering from an underground coalmine fire - Coalmine... | ecosystem: Environmental > Terrestrial > Soil > Unclassified ...
CCGCGTCGGTCCGCACCAGGTCGTCCCAGTAGTTGCCGAAGCACTCGTAGCTCAGGTGCGACCGCTCGCCCGCTCCCACGTGGAAGACGCGCGCCTTGCACACCGACCGGGCGGTGTCGCCGTCGACCTCGACGTGGTGGTTGCCGAGCAGGTGCTGTGACGGGCCGCACCCGCCGAGGAAGCCCCGGACGAACGCGACCACCGCGTCGCGCCCTTCGGCGCCATAGGCGACCGCGTCCGTCGTGAACACCTCGTCGAGCGCAGCCCAGTCACGGCGGTCGAACGCTGCCGCGCAGCGGATGCTCACGTCGACGACCGCCTGCCGCTCCTCCACCGGCGCCTGGGGCACGGGGGAAGCGTAGCGACGGTGCCGGTCCGCGGTGCTCCCACCGCCACCATCGGCGGTCCCGGTTGCGGTGCCTACACTCGCCCGGTGCGCGAGGCCGTCGTGCCGTTCGAGGTCGACATCCCGCCGGACGCGCTCGACGACCTCAGGTCGCGGCTCCATCGCACGCGCTTCGCCGGCGATTTCGGCAACGACGACTGGTCGTTCGGCGTCCCGACCGCGTACCTGCGGGAACTCGTCGGCTATTGGGCCACGCAGTTCGACTGGCGTGCTCAGCAGGCCTCGATGAACCGTTTTGCGCACTATCGGACCGAGATTGGCGGCGTCCCGGTCCACTTCGTCCACGAGCGCGGCCGCGGCCCAGCGCCGATGCCGCTTGTGCTGACGCATGGCTGGCCCTGGACGTTCTGGGACTACCAGCACCTCATCGGGCCTCTCTCCGATCCCGCCGCGTTCGGTGGTGACCCCCGCGACGCCTTCGACGTCGTCGTGCCGTCGCTGCCGGGCACGGCGTTCTCCAGCCCACTCGCGACGACGGGCATCGGCGTGCTCGCGACCGCGGACCTCTGGCTGGCGCTGATGCGGGACCGGCTGGGGTACGACCGGTTCGCGGCGGCCGGCGGGGACTCAGGGGCGTTCGTCACCGCTCGCCTCGGACACACGTACGGCGCCCATGTCATCGGGATCCACCTGAGCTTCCCCGCGACGGTGACGATGGCGGCGCTCGGGACCGTCCGCCCCGATGACTACTCCGCCGAGGAGCAACAGTGGCTGGCCGAGCCGGGACCGCAGGCCCGGGGCACTGGCGCCCACATGGCGGTCCACGTGGAGGGCCCGCAGACGCTCGCCGCCGGGTTGAACGACTCGCCCGCAGGACTGGCCGCCTGGATCGTGGAGCGCCGCCGGAACTGGAGCGACTGCGACGGCGACGTCGAGCGGCGGTTCAGCAAGGACGAGTTGTTGACGTGCGTGTCGCTGTACTGGCTCACAGGGACGTTCCACACGTCGGTCCGGTTCTACGCCGAGTCCTTCCGCGCCGCGTGGCCGCTCGCGCACGGGCGCACGCCGCCGATCGAGGTCCCGACCGCGGTCGCGGTGTTCCCACGCGAGCTGTTGCGTGTCCCTCGGCGCTTCATGGAACGGCAGGCCAACGTGGCGCGCTGGACAGTCATGCCCCGCGGCGGGCACTTCGCCCCCGCTGAGGAGCCCGATCTGATGGTCGACGACATCCGCGCCTTCTTCCGCGACCTGCGCTGACGCGACGCCGCCGTGGCGCGAAGCGGCTGCTGTCAGGACGCGACGCGCATGCGCTTGATGCCGTTGGTCCAGTTGGACGCCAAGCGTTCGACCGGCCCGTCGAGGTGGAGCCCCGGGAGGCGCGTCGTCAGCTCGTGGAGCATCGCCCGGATCTCGAGCCGGGCCAGGTGGGCGCCGAGGCAGAAGTGCGGTCCGCCCGCCCCGAACGTGACGTGCTCGTTCGGCGACCTGCCGACGTCGAAGGTCAAGGGGCTCGCGAAGACCTCCTCGTCGAAGTTCGCCGACGCGTACCACAGGAGGACCTTCTGGCCCTTGGCGATGGCGTGGCCGTTGAACTCGACGTCCGCAGTCGCCGTGCGCCTGAAGTGCAGGATCGGGGTCGACCACCGCAGCACCTCTTCGACGGCCGAGTCGAGGAGCGAAGGGGCGGCCAGCAGGCGGTCCCATTGGTCGGGGTGCTCGAAGAACGCCAGCATCCCCTGTGAGAGGGCGGTGCGCGTCGTTTCGTTGCCCGCCACGATGAGGAGCAGGAAGAACCACCCGAAGTCCTCTTCGGTCAACTGGTCGTCGCCCACCCGGCTGAGCAGCGCCCCCACGATGTCGTCGGAGCGTTCGCCCGCCGTCGCCCGGCGGTCGGCGGCGAGCGCGGCCGCGTACCCGAACATCTCGTTGATCGCTTCGTAGGGCGGGCCCGTCGCCGCCCCGAACTCTTCGTCCTCGTGGCCCATGATCCGGTTGCTGAGGCTGAACAGCCGGGCGCGGTCGCCGTCGGGGATACCGAGCAGGTCGGCGATCACCTGCAGCGGCAGCGGCGATGCGATCGAGCTGACGAAATCGCAGGACCCGAGCGACGCCGCCTCGTTGACGACGACGGCGGCGCCGGCGCGGACGCGCTCGGAGAGCTGCGCCACCATGCGGGGGGTGAACCCGCGGTTCACCAGCAGGCGGTACCGCGTGTGCCGCGGGGGGTCCATCTCGATCATCATCCGGGGCGCAGCGGGGTCGGCGAGCTCCGGCTGGTCGAACATCATGATCCCCTCCTCGGAGGAGAAGTGCTCCGTGTCGCGGCCGACGGCAGCGACGTCGCTGTGGCGGGTGAGCGACCAGAAGCCCGCGTCGGCGTGCCACCGAACGGGAGCGTCGCGGCGTAACGCGGCGAACGCGGCATGTGGGATGCCATCGGCGAATGCCCGTGCGTCGTCCAGGCGGACGTCGTCGATCCCTACGGCCATCGCTCGGCCTCCTCACTCCAGGACGATGATCTCGGCGGTCAGGACCGTGCGGAGGGGCTCCGGCGCGTCGCCGCCGTGCTGGCGCAGCACGCGCGCGTCGGTGTACTCCCCGTGGAACCAGGTGCCGTCCGCGGTCACCACGGCGACGAGCCACCGGTGGTCGTCGGCTCGGAGTGCGCCGAACACCCCGACCTCGCGCGCGCCGGGGCGGGCTCCGCCGGGGCCGTCCGCGCTGAGGTAGGTGACGGTCAAGGTGCCGGGCGGCGCCGGCCGCAGCGTGACGCAGCAGCGCCCGCACGCGCGCCGGTGGAACCCCTTGGGCAGCAGCAACGCCGTGATCTGTGCCGGCAGGGAGGCCACCGGTGCCGAGGGTACCCCTCACTCGGATCGGAGCAGGTGTGCTGTCGGCGTCCGAGCGGCGATCAGACCAGGCACGGTCGCCGCGAGGTTCGCCAGGGCGACGGTCCCCACGGCGACGAGTGCGACCGCGAGGCCGGGAACGCTCGGCTGAGGGACGGCATTGATCTGGCGGGCGAAGAGCTCCCACAGCCACCGCCCGGCGGCGATGCCGAGTGGGAGACCGACGAGGATGCCGATCGCCGCTGCGACCGACGCCTGCCACGAAAGGGCAGCGACCAGTTGTCGAGGCGTGAGCCCCACCGTCTTCAGCACGGCCAGGTCACGTCGCCGCCGGCGGACCGATGCCAGAAGGGTCAACCCCAACGACACAACGGCGCCCACGGCAAGTGCGGCGGCGAGCAGGGCAGGCGTGGCGTTCATCGTCCGGTAATTCACGATCTCAGCCGGACGCTGCACATCGACGACCGAGACGGTGTCACCCTGCGCCTCGCCGTTGGGCGCGGCGCGGAGCACGGCGTCGGCAGCATCCGCGACGCGTTGTAGGTCGGCCTTTCCGGCCACTGCGGACACCCCGTCGCGCAGGCGGACGAACACGAGGTTTGGCCCGTTCAGCAGCGGGTCCGAGCTGGACAGCGCTTGCTGGAACGATCCTGGTAGGCCCCCCTGCGACATGACCGCCCCCGTCCCCATCGAGGTGTGGTCGTCGATGACGCTGGAGAAGCCCACCGCGGGCATGGTGGCTGTACCGACCACGGTAAGGCGGGTGGGCGGGAGGTAGAGCGGGTTGCCGGAGGTGCCGTACGACACGGACACCGACCCCCCGAGCCTGGTGTGCAACTGGGCCAAGGTGGCGGCACCCAGCACGATCTGGCCCTCGGCCTCGACCGCGTGACCGCTCAGCACCGGCGGGCTGATGGGCGCCTTCGCGCCGTGGTCGTACTCAAATCGGAACAGGAAGGGCACACCCTGCCCGTCGACTTCGGCGACGGTGTAGTCGTAGCCATCCCACGCGGCCACATTGGGATCGTGGTCGAGAGTGGAGAGTGTCTGCGGCGGCATCGTGTTGGTGGCGTTGAGCATGTAGCTGAAGTTCCACCCGTAGAGCGATGGGTGCGACACGAGAGAGCGCAACCCACTACCGAAGGTCACGGTCGCCACGACGAGCGCGACGGCGAGGATGGCGCCCAACATCGCCGAGCGGACGGGTACGGCCGTGCGTCCGCGCCCTGACTGGAGTGCGAAGTGCACGCCGATGACCGCGGGAGGCGGCAGTCCGGCCGAGCCTGCCACCTGCACGACCTTGGATGGGCGCGGAACGTCATTTCCCCAACGGGCGTCGACCCGGCGTACCGCACCTCGGTAAGCGAGGAGACCGACGACGGTCCCGACACCCACAATCAGCACCACGAGCCCGAGCCCGATCACCGTCCAGTCGAAGGCGATGCCACGGTGGGGGTACACGTGACGCACCGGCCCGAGCGGAGCAAGGGGCGACAGCGCCGTCGCGACCCCGACGGCGACCAAGGAGCCAGCGAGCACCGAAGCCATGACCCCAACGAGCCCGTCGGCAACGACGGTGATCGGTCCGGCCCCCAACGCCCGCAACACACGTTGGTCCTCCTTCGCGTCATGCATCTGGCGGGCGATGATCTGCATGCTGATGAGCAGCGCGGCGAGGGCCGCGACGCCACCGAACACACCGAGAGCGATGGCAATCGGCCGGACCGTTCGGTCGACCTTCGCCTCTACAGGTGCGATCGCGTGGAAGCCGTAGCTGTTGCCTGGCGGTGCCGCAGCGGCAAATTCGCGCTCCACGGCAGCCACATCACGGTTGCCATGCTCGAGCTGGAGCCCAAAGGTGATCGAGCCCTCCTGTGCACCGTCAGCAACCACCTCCCGGCCCAACGCGGGCGTGAAGAACACGAACGTCGGGAAGCGGTCGATGTCGTCCTCGACGATGCCATTGCTCTGCTGGACCAACCCGACGAGCCTGGGGGCGAAGCGGAGGCGGGGCTGGACGCGCGCTGTCCCGAAACCTGGCAGGGCCTGCTCGTCGAGGGAGTAGATCCCGTAGGGGATCACCTCGCCGACATGCACCCCGAGTACCTGGGCAGCCAACGACGTCATGACGACCTCGTCGGGCGAGTTCGGGTTGGCAAGGCGCCCTGCAGTCACCGCGAGCCGGTCCTCATGGAAGAACAACCCATCGACGCTTGCCACTGGCTGCACGTCATTGATGCCATCGAGCCGCGGGGTGCCGTCAGGGCTCAACGGTGCCGCTGCCACGGGGATCGCCGTCTCAACGTGCTTCACGCCGGTCAGGCGGGCGAGACCCTGGGTCACCGCGGGCGACCACAACGCAGGGGCGCCGCCGCCGCTGTTGGCCCCACCGAAGACCGTAACCCCGAGGTTCGAAGGATTGGTGCTGGCCAGGTACGCCGCGAACGACGACTGCGTACGACGCGCTGCCGCGAGCGCGCCGAGTGAGACACCGCCGATCAACCCGATCAGGACAACCAGGGAGAGGTAGGCCGCCGACCGGTACCTGAGCGACGTGCGGAAGCGGTACAGGGCCGCGCCGAGACCCTGACTGGTCAGCGCCACAAATCGCCCGCCACGCGCATCTTCAGTTGCCCCTCACACTCCCGTCCCTTGACGAAGTGTGCCCTGGCGGAGGCCTTGCCCCAAGGGGGCCATCCCCACGGACTGTGTGGTGCCAGCACGAGAAACCCTCCGGTCGCCCGACAGGCGGGATCTCTGCGTTCTCACGGTGATGAGCAGAGCGCGAGCCTCGTGAGTCGGGCCCGAGCCGGGAGAGAAAACGCCGTTGACCTGGGCCTTCGCGCCAGGACCAGGTCAACCGGGCGGAGGGAGTGGGATTCGAACCCACGGTGGACATACGCCCACAACGGTTTTCGAGACCGTCCGATTCGGCCGCTCTCGCATCCCTCCGGGGGACATCGTAGTCACCGGCGGTCGGCGAAGAACCCGCTCAACAGCCGCGCCGCCTCCTCGCCCCGCACGCCGTGGCGAACGGCGACCTCGTGGTTGAGCCGCGGGTCCGTGCACAGGTTGTAGAGCGACCCCGCGGCCCCGGCCTTCGGGTCGGCCGCACCGAACACCAGCCGTGCGACGCGAGCGGCGACCAGCGCACCCGCGCACATCGGGCACGGCTCGAGCGTGACGACGACCGTTGCGCCGTCGAGCCGCCATCCGTCCGCGTCGGCGGCGGCGTCGCGGAGGGCGAGGAGCTCCGCGTGGGCAGTCGGGTCGCCGAGCAGCTCCCGCTCGTTGTGCCGGCGGGCCACGACGGCTCCCGTACGGTCGATCACGACGGCACCGACGGGCACGTCGCCGTGGGCGGGGGCGAGTGACGCCTCGTCGAGGGCGAGCGCCATGGCCTCCTCGTCGGTCACGGCGCGGCATGGTAGGGGAACCGGGGGGCATGACAGCATCTGCCGATGGCAGACATCCAGCTCCCGTACTTCCTCGCCCGGCCTGCACCCCCGGTCACCGCCGGGATCGTCGTTATCCACGAGGGCAACGGCATCTCGGCCCAGCTCCTGCGCGTCTGCGAACGGTTGGCCGCTGAGGGCTACGCGGCCATCGCGCCGGACCTGTTCTTCCGCGCGGGGGGGACGGAGGCGGCGGACTTCGGCACGCTCATCGGCTCGCTTGACCGCGAGCGCACGGCGGCCGACCTCGCCGAGTCCGCCGCAGTGCTACGCGCCCTCGGGGCCCGCAAGGTCGGGGTCACCGGCTTCTGCATGGGCGGCCTCCAGACGTACCGCGCCGCGGCCACGACGTCGACCTTCGACGCCGCCGTCGGCTTCTACGGTGCGACGATCTCACGCGAGCTCGGGACGCCCAGGTGCCCGACGTTGCTGTTCTTCGGCGATGCCGATCCCTACATCCCCCAGGCCGAGATCGACGCGGTGGCCGCCCACCATCCCGACACCGTGGTGTACCACGGCGCCGGTCACGGGTTCTTCCGCGACGGGTCAGAGAACTACGACCAGGCCGCGGCCGAGGACGCCTTGAAGCGGTTGCTCGCCCACTTCGACGCCCACCTGCGGGCGTAGGTCAAGCCCGGCGCCGGGCGAGCAACCAATCGGTCGTGATCGGGCCGGTGTCCCGCCCCGACCGGAGCACCCGCCCCGGCATGGCGCCCGTGAACGCGCCCTGCGACACGATGACCCGGCCGTTGACCAGGACGTGGTCGATGCCGACACCGGTGCTGAAGAGCCGGGCGGCGCCCGCCGGGAGGTCGCGGGCGAGCGACACGTCCGACGAGCGGACGGTGGACGGGTCGAGCACGACGACGTCGGCCCACGCACCGGGGGTGAGGCGACCGCGGCCGCGCAGCCCGTACAGCCGCGCCGGGACGTCGGACAGCTCCTGGACCAGTTCCTCGATCGAGAACACGTGGTCGTCGCGGACCAGCTCCTGGAACGACGCCGTCGAGTACTCCACGTTCACCACCCCGCGGACGTGCGCGCCGCCGTCGGAGGCGCCGAGGACCAGCCGCGGGTCCCGCAGCACCTGTGCTCGCACGGCGCGCCGCACCGGGTCGTCCGACGGGAACGTGTAGCGCACGAAGCCGATGTCGAGTTTCGCCTCGACGGCCAGGTCGAAGATCGTGTCGATGACCGACGTCGAGCGCTCGCAGGCGATGTCGGCGACGCGCTGCCCGACGAGGCGCTGCAGTGCGGGCACTCCCGTGTCGCTCACCATGAGGTCGGGGAGCGCATCGCGGAACATGGCGGCCGAGCCCGAGGGCAGGTCGGCCATGGCCTTCGCCAGCTTCGACCGCACGTCGGGATCGGAGAGGGCGCGCACGCGGCCCTCGACGTCAGCCCGGAACACGTCGTCGAAGGCGGCGATGGGACGGAAGCCGACGTCGCTGTCGAGGAAGTCGGTCCGCACGCGGAAGTTGTGGGGGACGATCATCGGGACCACACAGCCGCCCGCCTGCGCGCCGACATCGAACGACCGCAACTGGCGCTCATGGATGTCGGGGATCGCCGGGTAGTTGAGGAGGACGGTGTTCCAGTTGAGGGGCGCGGAGCCGGCGACCGACATCCGGGCCATCAGCGACAGCTCGGCGTCGTCGAAGCCGCGGGCCGCGCTGGCCGGGATGAACTCGAGACTCGTCCCCGGGTGCGCCCGGCACACCGACGCGAGCGACACGAGCTCGTCGTGGGTCGCGAAGTTCGGCGGCGTCGGAACCCCGTCACCGTCCTTCTGCGTCGTCGCCGTCGAGCTCGAGAACCCGAGCGCACCCGCGGCCAACGCCGCGTCGAGCGCCCGGCACATCTCGTCGGTCTCCGCGGCACTGGCCGGCGACGACGACGCCCGTGGCCCCAGGACCGAACGCCGCAGGGCCGAGTGCCCGGCAAGGAACCCGACGTTGACCGCGACCCCGGCCTGCTCGACGACGTCGAGGAACTCGCCGAAGCCCCGCCACCGGAACGAGATGCCCTGCTCGAGCGACGCGAGCGGGATGGCCTCGACCCGGCTGAACATGCGTACGAGGAAGTCCTCGTCCTCGGGCTTCACCGGAGCAAGCGAGAGCCCGCAGTTGCCGGCGACCACGGTGGTCACGCCGTGGAGCGGGGACGGCGACACCGTCGGGTCCCAAAGGACCTGCCCGTCGTAGTGGGTGTGGACGTCCACGAACCCCGGGCACACCACGCGCCCGTCCGCGTCGATCACCCGATCCGCGTCCTCACGGACCTCCCCGACCTCGACGACCCGCCCGTCCCGGATGCCGACGTCCCCTCGCGCTGCGGGCGCCCCGGTCCCGTCGACGACGGTCCCCCCTCGGACCACGATGTCGAGCATGAGGACATGTTGCACCCGTCACTGTTGCTGGGCCAGCAGGTCGGCGACCGCCGTGCGGATCGTGCCCTGGTCCCACCGCTCACCCGTCGCCGTCCAGCGCTGGGCACCGGGGCGCGACTGCAACGACAGCGTGGTGCCGTCGAGCCGGATCACCTGTCCCGTGACGCCAGCGGCGTCGTCGCTCATGAGGTACACGACAAGGGGGGCCACGTGGGACGGGGGCCAGTCGGTGCCGGCCTCTCCCCGCGCGACGCCGTAGTCCACCATCGCCGTGCGGGCGATCGGGGAGATGGCGTTGACGCGGATCCCGTGGCGGCGGAGGTCAAGCGCCCACGAGTAGGTCAGCGACGCCGTCGCTCCCTTCGTCGCCCCGTACACCGCCCTGCGGCTCATGCCGGACTGCGCCCCGCTCGTGTCGTTGACGATGACACCGCCGGTCCCCTGCCGGACCATTTGCCGGATGGTGTGGAGACCGCAGTACAGCGTCCCGAGGAGGTTGACGGCCACCATGGCGGCGGCGGCGTCGGGGTCGTCGTCCTCGGGCGCGGCGACGGCGAACAGCCCGGCATTGTTCACCAGGCCGTCCAGGCGGCCGAAGCGGTCGACCGCCGCCGCGATGATCCGCCCCGCGGCCGCGTTGTCGGCGACCGTGTGGTCGTCGCCGACCGCCAGCCCGCCGGCCGCCTCGATCGACGCCGCCACCGAACGGGCGGCGGGGCCGTCCACGTCGTTCACCACGACCGCCGCCCCGGCGCCGGCCAACGCCCGCGCGTAGGCCTCGCCGAGGCCGTGCCCGGCACCGGTGACGACCACGACCTTGCCCCCGAGGGACGGCGCTTGCTCCTCCACGGGCCGCGTTCATAGCGTGGCCGGATCATCGGGTACCAGGGGAAGCGTGTCGTCGTCACCGGGGCGGCATCGGGGATCGGCGAGGCAACCGCCGTGCTGCTCGGCGAGCTCGGCGCCGAGGTGGTCGGGCTCGACCGCAACCCGCCGCGAGCCCCTCTCGCCGAGGCCATCACCGTCGACCTGCGTGATGCCGGCTCCATCGCGGCGGCCGTTGCCGCGATCGGGGGGCCCGTCGACGGCGTCTTCAACTGCGCCGGCCTCCCCCAGACCGAGCCCGGCATCGATGTGCTGCTGGCCGGGTTCATCGGGCCGCGCGAGCTCACAGAGCGCCTGCTCCCGTCCATGCCCGCAGGGAGCGCGGTGGTGTCGGTCTCGTCGACGGCCGGGTACCGCTGGCAGGACGACCTCGCCACGCTCGAAGAGCTGGTGACGACCCCCGGCTTCTCCGCCGCGTCCGACTGGGCCGCCGCGCACGTCGGGGCAGACGCCGCGAACTATGCGCTCACCAAGGGGGCGGTGATCCTGTACACCGCCCGCCGCGCGGTCGAGCTGGCACCGCGCGGCGTGCGCGTGAACTGCGTGGCGCCCGGTCCCACCGACACGCCCATGACCGCCCAGTTCGACCGCGACGTTCCCGGGCACATGGCGCGCATCCCGCTCCCGATGGGCCGGATGGGGACGGCGCGCGAACAGGCGTCGGCGCTCGCCTTCCTCGGGAGCGCGAGCGCCAGCTTCATCACGGGGACGACGCTGTTCGTCGACGGCGGCCTGGTCGCGGGGATGACGACGGGCCTCATCCGCAGGTGAGGGGGTAGGGTCCGCCGGTGGCACGAGCCCGCAACGGTGCAGCAGTCCGCTCCCGCCTCGGCCATCCCGTGATCGACGCGGACGGCCATACGCTCGAGCTCGGCCCAGCGCTGTCCGAGTACCTGCGCGCCGACGGGGTCGCCCGCGACCTCGGAGGCGTGTTCGAGGGCCTGCCCATCTTCTCGACGCGGTGGCGTGACCTCTCGCCCGAGGACCGGGTCAGGCTGCGGGCGTACCGATCGGTGTGGTGGTGGCACCCGACGCGGAACACGCGCGACCTTGCGACCGCCTATCTCCCTGACCTCCTCTACAACCGTTTGGACGAGCTGGGCATAGACGTCGCCATCGTGTACCCCTCGATCGGGCTCATGTTCCCCCTCCTCGACGACGCCGATCGGCGCCGTGGTTCCTGCCACAGCCTCAACCGGTACCACGCCGAGCTGTTCGCGCCCTTCGGCGACCGTCTGGTGCCCGTCGCCGTGATCCCCATGCACACGCCTGAAGAGGCGATTGCCGAACTCGACTACGCCGTTGGCACGCTCGGGTTCCGCGCCGTCACGATGGCGGGCTACGTCAAGCGCTACCCCGGTGACGCCGACGAACGGCTCGACCGGGGGACGGCGTTCTGGCTCGACCTGCTCGGCATCGACGCGGCGCACGACTACGACCCCGTGTGGCAGCGGTGCACCGACCTGGGCGTGGCGCCGACGTTCCACTCCGGGTCGCAGGCGCTCGGGTTCCGCCAGTCGATCTCGAGCTACATCTTCAACCACCTTGGGAACTTCGCGGCGGGCAATGAAGCCGTGTGCCGCGCCCTGTTCCTCGGTGGCGCCACGAACAGGTTCCTGCGGTTGCGGTTCGGGTTCATGGAGGGTGGGGTCGCGTGGGCGGCGCAGCTGTACCTCTCGCTGTTTTCGTACTGGGAGAAGCGCAACCGGGTGGCGATCCGCAATTACGACCCCGCCGCCGTCGACATGGGCCTGCTCAGCGAGCTGTTCGCTCGGCACGGAAAGGGGTACCCGGATGTGGACCTTGGCGCGGCGCTCGGCGTCGGGATGAGCGCAGAGGACGAGTTCGTCGACGAGTGGGCGGCGAGCGGGGTGGAGTCGCCCGACGACATCCGCGCCCGGTTCGCCGTGCCGTTCTCCTTCGGCTGCGAGGCGGACGACCCGTTGGTCCCCCTCGCCTTCGGCCCCGGGACCTCGCTCAACGCGATGTTCAGCTCCGACATCAGCCACTGGGACGTCCCCGACATGGCGGCGATCCTCCCCGAGGCGTACGAGGCGGTCGAGGACGGCCGCCTCAGCGAGGAGCAGTTCCGCGAGTTCACGTTCTCCAACTGCCACCGGTTCTACACCGACGGCAACCCCGCCTTCTTCGAAGGGACGAAGCTTTGACCTCCGTGATCACCGACGGGATGCGCGCCGCAATCGGGCGCGAGACCGGCCGCAGCGTGTCGTTCCCGATCTCCGTCTCCGACATCCGGCGGTGGGCCGTCGCCGTGTACTACCCGGAAGAGCCGCCGCGATTGTTCTGGGACGAGGACTATGCGGCCAAGACCGTGCACGGCGGCATCGTCGCGCCTGAGGAGTTCAACCCCTTTGCCTGGATGGCGGCCGACCCGCCGGGGCTGCCCCCGTCGGTCGGCGGGTACGACCCCGACCGGACGGAGAAGGTGCTCGGCGTCGACCCGCCGGGCCTGACGAACCTCCTGAACGGCGGGATGGAGGTCGACTACGGCGCCCGCATGCGCCCCGGCGACGTCATCACGTCGGTCTCGCGGCTCGCCGGGTACAAGGAGCGGGAGGGACGCCTCGGGCTGATGCTGTTCACCAGCTCCGAGAGCGTGTGGACCAACCAACGCAACGAGATGGTGAAGCGCACCGTCGGGACGATCATCCGGTACTGAGGTGACCATGGAGATCAAGGTCGGGGACGAGCTCCCCGTGTTCGTCCGTCAACCAGGGCTGCACCACTGGAACCGGTACGCCGCGGTCAACGACGAGTTCGTCCCCATCCACATGGACGACGAGGCCGGGCGCGCCGCGGGGTACCCGAGCGCGTTCGGACAGGGCAATTTGCAGTGGTCGTACCTGCACAACCTGGTGCGCAACTGGATGGGCGAGGAGGGCACGATCGAGCGGATCACCTGCTCGTTCCGCGGCGCGAACGTCAAGGGCCAGACCGTCACCGGCCGGGGCCGGGTGACGTCGGTCTCGGAGGAGGACGGCCGCCTCGTCGCAGAGCTCGAGGTGTGGACGGAGAACGACGCGGGCGAGCGCCTCGCCCCGGGGACGGCGCGGGTCAGCTTCCCATCGGATTGAGCGGCGCGCTCGAGTCGTACGGCGCCCGGGTCCGACACCTGGGCGCGCTGCGCGGCGACGAGGTCGCCGTCGTGTTTGCCGCCGAGGGCGGCGCCGAGACGCGTACCACGTGGGCCGAGCTCGACGCCCGCTCGACGCAGGTGGCGCGGGCGCTGCAGCGCCAGGGCGTCGGCTACGGCGACCGGCTGGCCATCGCCCTGCGCAACTCCCCCGAGCACCTGTTCGCATCGTTCGGCGGGTGGAAGCTCGGCGCGGTGGTGGTGCCGCAACGATGGGACCTTCCCCAGTGGGAGCGGTCGCGGTTGCTGGACGTGCTGCGGCCGCGGTTCGTCGTCGACGCGGCCACGATCGGTATCGTCCGCAGCAGCACGGCAGAGCCGGTCGGCGCGCTGCCCGACGTGGTGCCGCCCTGCTCGCGCGGGCTGTGCAGTTCGGGATCGACGGGCACGCCGAAGGTCATCATCATCGAGCGCCCGGGGCTCGTCGACCCCGCCGTGATCTCGATCACCATGTCGATCATCGAGTCCTATGCCCCGGTGGTGCACCCGCAGACGGTGCTCGTCCCGGGGCCGCTGTACCACACCAACAGCTTCGCCTGCACCAACCACCTGATGGCCGGCGACGCCGTCGTGCTCATGGAGAAGTTCGACGGCGCGCGGGCACTCGAGCTCATCGAACGGCACCGCGTGCACGGCTTCACCGCGGCGACGACGATCCTCCAACGCATGGCGCGCGCGCCCGAGCTCGGCGACCGCGACCTCTCGAGCCTGGCGTGGGTGCAGCAGGGCGCCGCCGTGCTCCCGCACTGGCTGGCGCGTGCGTGGATCGCCATGGTCGGGCCGGATCACTTCTTCATGAGCTATGGGATGAGCGAGGGCCTCGGGCTGTGCGCCATCCGCGGCGACGAGTGGCTCGCACACCCGGGGAGCGTGGGCCGCCCGTGGGGGGGCACGCTGGTGCGGGTCGTCGGCGAGGACGGCCGCGAGGTGCCCGCGGGCACCGTCGGCGAGCTCTACCTCAAGACGCCGGGCGGCACGGTGTACGGCTACCTGGGCGACGTCCCGCCGCTCCCCGTCACCGACGACGGGTTCGCGACCGCAGGCGATCTCGGGTGGGTCGACGGCGACGGCTACGTGTACGTGGTGGACCGGCGCGTGGACCTCATCATCACCGGGGGGGCCAACGTGTTCCCCGCCGAGGTGGAGGCGGCGCTGAGCGAGCACCCGGCGATCGCCGACGTCGTGGTGATCGGGCTGCCGGACCCAGAGTGGGGGCGACGCGTGCACGCCGTCGTCCAGGCCGCAGGTGACATCGACGCCGACGACGTGGTCGCGTGGGCGCGGGAGCGCCTGGCGCCGTACAAGGTGCCGAAGTCCGTCGAGTTCGTCGCCGCCCTGCCGCGGACAGAGGCAGGCAAGGTCAACCGCGGGCGCTTGGTCGACGCCCGCCAGCCGCGCGAGGGCAGCGTGTGAGGGATGTGCGGAGAGTTGTTAGAGGACGGCGGCGCGCATCCGATCGGACCGGAAGGTCGGGTCGGTATCGAACTGCGGGATCACGGTCTTGCCGAACAGGCGCATGCTCTCGACCGCGGTCTCGAACGGCATCGTCGTCGTCATCGGGCTCACGACGAGCTGGTCGGCGCCCGCATCGGCGTAGGCCTTCGCGACACGCGCGCAGTCATCGGGGTTGCCCACCGCCACGATGCCGGCCTCGACCATCTCGCGTAGCTCGTCGAGGGTCGGCTCCGGCATGACCTCCGGCCAGTCGGGCACGCCAGCCGGCTTCGGGAACGTGTCGAGCCAGCGGAACACCAGGCTCTGGTAGTACCGCATGCCGATGTGGGTGTTGAGCTGCAGGGCGTCGTCGCGGTTGGGCAGGCAGCACATGTGCGTCACGCACATGACGTTGTCGTTGACGAAATCGCCCACGGGCTCGGCCTTGGCGACGGCGGTCTTGTAGGTGTCGATGAGCTTCGCCAGCTCTGCGGGGGCGCCGATGGTGAAACACAAGACGCCGAGCCCCATGCGGCCCGCCTTCTCGAACGTCCCGGGGTTCCCCGCGGCGACCCAGAGCGGCGGGTGCGGCTTGGTCACCGGCTTCGGGAAGATCTCCCGGGGCGGCACTGAGAACGAGTCCCCGTCGTACTCGTACACGCCCTCGCGCCACATCTTCGGGATCTCGCGGATCGCCTCGTCCCACAGGTCCTTTGAGCGTTCCATGTGCTTGATCCCGAAGCCGTGCATCTCCGTGCTCGACGAGCCGCGCCCAGTCCCGAGCTCGAACCGCCCGTTCGAGAGGTTGTCGAGCATCGCCGCCCGTTCTGCGGACCGAACGGGGTGGTTGACCGGCGCCGTGATGTTGAAGATCGCCGACCCTAGGTGTACCCGCGAGGTCCGCGACGCGACGAACGCCAGGAACACCTCAGGGGACGACATGTGGGAGTACTGCCGCAGAAAGTGGTGCTCCGACGCCCACACGTACTTGAAGCCGAATTCCTCGGCATGGACGGACAGCTCGAGGTTGTCGAGCAGGCGGCGCTGCTCGTAGCCCGGGCGCTCCTGGGCGACTGAGTCCGGCACGAATACCTGTGCGAAATACCCGAACTCCATGTCGTAGCCCCCTTCTCCGTGCCTTCCGGCGCGGTCTCGTGCCGTCGTCGTGCCCTGCTGCGCCGTCTTGGTGCTGCTCTCGTGCTGCTCTCGTGCCGTCCTCGCGGCGTCCTAGTGCTGCTCTCGTGCCGTCCTCGTGCCGCTCTCATGCCGTCCTCGTGGCGGCCGGACCATAGCCCGTGGGCCGGCCAACGTACGGGGTGGGGTGCTGGTACCGTCGCTCCGGCAGGGGCCGTCGGCCGTACCGGACCGGCCCGGCCCGCGGGGCAAGCAGCACCCCGCCGGAACGCAGCAACGAGCGCCGGGGGTGGGGGTGAACCCTCGAGTGGACGGACCCAACAGCGTGACCGTGACCAGTGAGTTGCCGGACACGGCACGCGTGGCGCCGTCCCTCTTCATGGACCCCGCCGAGCCGGGTCTGGCCGCCGCCGCCGACCTCGCCGAGCGCGTGCTCGCCGCGGCGACCGTCGCGAGCGTCACGCTCGTGCGCGACGGGCGGCCGCACACGCCGAGCGCGAGCGGTGAGCTGGGCCGCCAACTCGACGAGGTGCAGTACGCGGCCGGACGCGGCCCGTGCCTGCTCGCCGCCAGCGGCGGGGGCACGGCGAACGTGCGCATCGCCGACGAGCGCCGGCGCTGGCCCGAGTTCTCGGCCGCGGCGTCGGAGGCCGGGGTCCGCTCCTCGCTATCTCTACCGCTCGACGTGAACGGGCGCGCGCTCGGCGCGCTCAACATCTACTCGGCATCGGACCGCCTGTTCACCTCGGAGGAGCAGGCGCTGGCTGAGGCGCTGGCGCGGCAGGCGTCCTCCGTCGCGGCCATGGCCGCGGTCCTGGCGGATGCCCAGCGCATGACCGAGCAGCTCCGGGAGGCGCTCGAGACGCGTGACCTCATCGGGCAGGCGAAGGGGATCCTGATGGAGCGTGAGTCGTGCACGCCCGAGGCTGCCTTCGACATCCTGCGCCGAGCGTCCCAGCGGACGAACCGGAAGCTGCGCGACGTCGCCGCCGACCTGGTCTCCACGCGCGCGCGGCGCGACGGCCGGCGCTGAGCGGCAGCGGGGCCCGCCCGGCGTTGGGCTGCCGGGGCCCGCCCGGCGTTGGGCTGCCGGGGCCCGCCCAGCGTTGGGCTGCCGGCGCCCGCCCGGCGTTGGGCTGCCGGCGCCCGCCCGGCGCTCCCCTAGGCTCGCCCCGTCAGAGGGGGTCGCGGTGTACGTACGGGTGAGCACGGTCGTTGACACGGCGGACATCGACGCCGGCGCAGCTCATGTGCGTGATGTCGCCGTGCCGAGGCTGCGAGAACAGGCCGGCTTCGCCGGCTTGACGATGAGCGCGGCGCGCGCGGCCAGCACCGTCGCGGTCCTGACCCGCTGGGCGACCGAGCAGGACTTGCGGGCAAGCGAGCACGCGGCCCGTACGGTCCGTGAGGAGGCACTGGCGGTGATCGGCGGTACCGCGTCCGTCGAGGCCTTCGAGGAAGTCGTGTACGAGGTCGGCGACGACGCACCGTCCGTCGGATGCGTGGTGCGCGCTCGCGAGGTGCGCGTGCCGCCCGCCAGTGCCGATGGGAACATCGCGTTCTTCAGGGAGCAGGTGGTGCCGCACATGCGGGCAACTGCCGGGTTCCGCGCCGTGCGCTACCTCATCGACCGCGGGACCGGGGCCGGTCTCATCGGCGTCGTGTTCTCGGATGAGGCCGCCCTTCGCGCCGGTGACGCCGGGTTCGAGCAGGGCCGCGAGGAGGCACGCAGCACGCGCGGCGTGGAGTTCGGTGAGACCAGCGTGCGCGAACTGCTCGTGGTCGCCGGCGGCTAGGGCGTCCGCGTGTACGGCGTGAGCACCACCAGCGGGACCTCACGCCCGTAGGTCGAGGCTTGCTCCTGGTACCGGCGCAGCCCGCCGTGCTGCTCGGCGACCGTCTCGAACAGCGCCGCCCGTTCCGCTCCTGACGCGACCCGTCCCGTCGCCGGTACCAATCGCCGGCGCACGCGCAGCCAGCAGTGCGCATCAGCGCGGATGTTCCCGGCCCACAGCGGGTCGTGCGGGCCGCCCCCGCGCGTGCCGCACACGACGAGGTCGTCGCCGACGCGGTAGTACGGCAGCACCGAACTGCGCAGCGCGCCGGTCTGGCGGCCGATGGTCGTGAGCAGCAGCGACGGTTGATAGGGCCGCCCGGCCGCCCGGGTGTACTGCCAGGTGATCATGGACCACCCCGTCCAGCGGACGAGCCACCGGTCGACGGCGCGTCCCCACGCGCCGCGCAGGATGATGAAGCGGCTCCGGCCGCCGCTCGAAAAGCGCGTCAGCTCGAGCCGCTCGTCGCGGGAGCCGCGACGAGGGCCGTCGCCGACGCCAGGGCGCACCGCGCCCGTCATGCGGGCGGCACGGGGCGGACGGCGAGGAGCGTGACATCGTCGTCGTGGCCCGTCTCGCGCAGGCGGTCAGCGAGCAGCGCCAGCGCGATGTCGTCGAAGCCGTGCGCCAGTTGGCTGGCGTGGTCGCGCAGGCGACGGAGCCCGTCGTCGATGTCCTCACCGCGCCGCTCGACGAGCCCATCCGTGAACGCCAGCAGCATGTCGCCCGCCCCGAACCGCGCCACGGTCACGTCGCGGACGAACCGCCCGACACCGAGGGGCGGCCACCGCGGCAGCTCGAGCGCCTCGACGTGGCGGTCGGGGTGCACGATCACGGGAGGGATGTGCCCGGCGCTCACGGCGCACAGCTCATGCGCCGCCGGGTCGATGACTCCGTAGAGGAGTGTGACCAATGGGGGGAGGTCGAGCCTGGCGAACATGGCGTCGAGCCGCGCGATCACCGCAGCGGGGCTCGGGTCGTCGGCCAGGTAGGCGCGCACGGCGGAGCGGACCTGGGCCATCGACGCCGCCGCGGTGATACCCCGGCCCATCACGTCGCCGATCAGCACGGCCATGCGGCCGTCTTCGAGCGGGACGGCGTCGAAGAAGTCCCCGCCCACGTCGCTGCGCCCCGCCGGGCGGTAGTGCACGGCAACCTCCCAGCCTTCCGTGACCGGGAACGTGTCGGGCTGCACCGCCCGCTGGAGCTGCAACGCGACCTGCAGCGTCTCGGTGTGCAGCTGGCTATTGTCGATCGCCGCCGCCGCCCGCCGGGCGAGGTCCTCGGCGAAGGCGATGTCCTCGGGGCCGTAGCGCCGGCCGGACTCGGCGTAGACGAAGGCGAGGACCCCGAGCACCCGCTCGCCGGCCTGCAGCGCGACGGTCAGCCCGCTGCGCAGCTCGAGGTCGCGGACCAGCTGGCGCAGGTCCTCCTCGATCCCGAGGCCGTCGAGGAGGGCGTCGTCGACGTGCTCGATCAGCTCGGGCGTGCCGGTCCTCGCCACGGCGGGCGCCCCGTACAGCGCGGCCATGTCGGGCGGGTAGCGCTGGTAGAGCTCGTGGGCCAGCGCCACCTTTGCCGGGTCGGGGTGGCTCACGGCCACGCGGCGCAACCGCCCGTCCTCGAGCAGGTCGATCGCGCACCAGTCGGCGAGCCGGGGGACGGCGAGGTTCGCCACCGTCCGCAGCGTGTCCTCGTAGTCGAGCGACGCCGAAAGGGCCGATGACGCCTCGGCGAGGAACGCCAGGCGCGCCGCCGCCTCCGCCGCCGCCGACTGCGCAGCGATCCGCTCCAGGGCCTGGGCGCAGCTGTCTGCCAGCCCGCGCAGGTACGTCAGGTCGACCTCGGTGAACTCGCGGGTGGTCGGGAACGACAACCCGACCGCGCCGAGGCACTGCTGCGCCCCGACGAGCGGCAGCGCCACGAGCGACCGCGCCGGCACGTCGGGACCGATCAGGCCGGGCCAGCGGCGGCGGATCTCGTCCGCGTCCGTCGCCGTGACCACGGCGGCCTCTCGTACGGCTTCTGAGACGGCGTTGCCGTCCTCGAGCCCGAACCGGTCCCACGCCGGGTCCACGGGGGCACCCGACGCGCTGGCGAGGGCAACGAGGCGGAGCACGCCCGGCGCGTGCACGACGCTGAGCGAGGCGATGTCCGCGCCGAGGACTTCGTACGCCGTCGACGTGACGACCTTCCCGACCTCGTCGACGCTCTCGGTCGCCGCGATCTGCGCGATGACCTCTGCGAGGTGCGCCAGCTGGCGAACGAGCGCCGACTCCAGGCGGTGCCGTTCGGCGTTCTCGAGGGCGACCGCGGCGCGCGCCGCCAGGCCGGTGGCGGCGAAGCGGAACTCGTCGGTGTCGCGCTGGTCGGCGAGTGCGAGGGCCAGCACGCCGACGGGGCGGTCGCGGATTTGGATGGGTACGACGAGCCCTTTCGTGAGGCCGGCGGCGAGGACCTCGCTCGCCTTCGGCTCGGGGTAGTACGACCGGATCAGGGCCTCGTCGGGGTGGATCTCCTCGGCGGTCCCCGACCGGAACACGCGTGTGATCGGGCTGTCGCCCTCCCACGGGAGGTGCGGGCTCGGGGCGAGGTCGGCCAACAGGTCGAGCGTCGTGTTCTCGACCGCCGCCCGGCGGAAGCCCGTCTCGTCCGGGACGTACACCGCGCACCACGACGCCAGGCGGGGGACGGCGAGCCGGACCAGGCTGGCGACCACCTCGTCTGGGTCGAGCGCGGCGACCATCACCGCGCTCGCCTCACCCAGGAACTCCAGGGTCCGTCTCGCCCGTGACTCGCGCTCGAACGCCTGCATCCGCTCGAGTGCCTGAGCGCACAGGTCGGCGATCGCCGCGAGGAACGTGCGGTCCTCGTCATTCTGCGCGGCGTCGGCGCTGACGGTGCCGGCGAACACCCCGAGGACCTCATGGGTTCCCTGTAGCGGCAGCGCGTAGTACCCGCTCACCGTCGGGCCGAGCGACGGGTAGCGGGCCAGCGACGCATCCGCCGTGCTCACCCAGACGGGCTCACGGGTCCGGTACACCTCGGCCGCGGGGAGATCACTACCGATCGGCACCCGCGCCATCCGGGCCTCCTGATCGGCGCCGGCCCACGTCGCCCTTACGGCGACGAGCTCGTCGCCCTCGGGGAGCCACACGCCGCCGCTGTCAGACCCGGCGGCGGCCAGCCCGGCCTCGACGGTCATTGCGGCGACCTCGGTTGCCGACGTCGCCCGTGCCAACGCCGCCGTGAGCTCGCGGAGGCGACGGACCTGTGAGTCGGTCTGTCGAGTCACCGGCGCCGTGGCCTCCGCCTGTCTCCCCATCGCCGGCCATGTCTTGACCGGCGTCCCAGACCCAACTCTCGCGCGTGCCGACCGGGTATGTGACTGTGGCCCGGCTCCCGACGTCGATGCCGGCCCCCCCGGCCACCGTCGGGCGCCGGCGCCGGCGCCGCCGCCGCCGGCCGTGCCGGGCGAACTGGCGCTGACGCCCGCTCCCCGGTCCGCCGTCGTGCCGCTGGCACCCGCGCCCGGCAGGGCGGCCGCGTCAGGAGGCGGCGCCGAGCCAGCGGTCGCGCAGGCTGACCAGCACGACGAGCGACACGGCGAGCAGGACGAGCGACAGGGCAAGCGCGACGCCGTCGTTGCCGCTCTCGATGTCGAGGTAGATGGCGAGGGGCATCGTCTGCGTCGTGCCTGGGAAGTTGCCGGCGAACGTGATCGTGGCGCCGAACTCACCGAGGGCGCGCGCCCAGCACAACGCAGCTCCGGCCGCGACGGCAGGCGCCACCGCGGGCAGGGTGACGCGACGGAACCGGTACAAGGGGGACGCGCCGAGCGTGGCCGCCGCCTCTTCCGCCCGCCGGTCGATCGAACGGAACGCGGCTTCGATCGTGACGACGAGGAACGGCATGGCGACGAACGCCTCGGCGAGGACGGCGCCGCCCGCCGTGAAGGGGAGGCGCCACCCTGTGAGCGAGTACAGCCATCGTCCTGCGAACCCGCGCCGGCCGAAGGCGTACAGCAGCGCGATGCCGCCCACGACCGGCGGGAGGACCATCGGCAACGTGACCACAGCTCGCGTGACGGCCCGCCCGGGGAAGCGGTACCGCGCCAGCACCCACGCGAGCGGCATCCCGAGGACCATCGACAGCGCGAGCGCACCGAGCGAACATTCGAGCGAGAGCCGCAGGGCGAGCCACGCGTCGTGCTGGCGCAGGTCGGAGACGATCGACGACCAGGGTGTGCGTTGCGCAAGGCCGATGAGCGGCAACAGCACCAGGGCCAGCGCGCCGGCTGCGAGCAACGCCGGGACGACACCTCGCGCCGCGCGCCGCATCGCTATGGCGCGAGGAAGCCCATGGCGATGAGCGCCTTCTGCACGTCGCCGGACACTGCCGACTGCACGAACGCCTCCGCCGCAGCCTGCCGGTGCGTGCCTTTCACGACGGCGATGGGATAGGTGATCGAGGGCTGCAGGTTGTCGGGGATCGGCACCCCGGAGACCTTGGCGCCCGCGGCCGCGACATCGGTGACGTAGACCACCGTGGCGTCGGCTTCGCCGCTGGTCACGGACGTGATCGCCGTTTTGACGTCGGGGGTGAGGGACTTGGGCGTGATGGAGATCCCGACCTGGGATTCGACCTGACGGGTGTAGTCGCCCGCTGGGACCCCCTGCGCCTCGAGGACCACCGTCAGCCCGGGCCCAGCGAGGTCCTGGAGCCGGGCGATGTGCTTCGGGTTCCCTGGGGCAACGGCGATCTCGAGTTTGTTCCGGGCGAACGTGACGGGCGTCTCCACCAGCCCGGCCGAGACGAGCTTGTCCATGTTCTTCTGGTCAGCAGAGGCGAACACGTCCGCCGGCGCACCCTGCTGGATCTGGGTCACAAGCGTGTTGGACCCGGCGAAGTTGAACGTCAGCGACAGGCTGGGGTCGCTCGTGGCGAAGGCGGCTTTGGCCGCAGTGAAGGCGCCCGTCAGGGATGCGGCCGCGAAGACGTTGAGGCTGCCCGTCAGCGCAGCCGTCGTCGTCGGCGCACCCGCAGCCGTCGTGGCCGTCGTCAGGATCGTCGCGGTCGTCGCGGGCGCGCCCGCGGAGCTCGACGACGTCGACGAGCACGCGCCGAGCGCGAGGGGCACGGCGGCGGCAAGTGCGAGCCAACGGGCGAGGTGGGAGGGCATGCGCGGGGCTCCTCAGCCCTCGGGCGTCTCGATGACGACGTTGGTGGACTTGACCGACGTCACGACCAGGCTCCCGGGCGCGAGGGCGAGTTCGTCCGCCGCCTCCCGGCTGATGAGCGACACCACGCGGAACGGGCCGGCTTGCACCTCGACCTTCGCCATGACCTTGTCCTTGGTGACGCTCGTCACAACGCCGGGGAACCGGTTGCGCGCCGATTCGGAGGAGCGCCCGGGGGCGGGTGCGGCGTACCGCCGCTGGACGTAGCGGGCCAGTGATGCGCCGTCGAGGCGGCGCCGGCCCCCTGGTGTCCGCGACACCGTCAGCTCGCCGCGGTCGGCGAGCCGCCGGACGGTGTCGGCGCTCACCCCGAGCAATTCCGCAGCTTTGGCAACCGAGACCTGCGCCATGGCGGGGCACTGTACCTGGCATTTCAGGGTTCATCCTGCAGCAGAGGCTTAGAACGCGCTCTATATGGCAGAATAGCTCGCAAGTGCGAGATCTATACGTCAGCAGCACGGTGGCCCGCCGGCGAGGAACGAAGTCATCGACGCGAACGCGCTGACCAACGCGCTCCCCGTTGAAGCGGTGGGACCAAGAGACGTCGCCCATGCCGTGGCGGGTCTTGTGTTGGACCACGGCAGGTACGTCACGGGCACGGTCCTGGCTGTGGACGCCGGGAACCTCGACCGACGGTAACCTCGCGCGGTCGTCCGTCGCCGACGCCGGGCAGGGGGAGGGCGAGGACGGTCACGTCCGTGCCGGCGTGAGAGGAGGGCGAGCATGCTCAATGAGCGAGAGGCGGCGGTCGTCCGCCTTCGCGGAGAAGCGGGCTCGGCCGACGAGCGCGAACGCCTGGCGGACCAGCGCGAAGGGCTCGCGGACGAGCGTGAGCGCTTGGCCGACGAGCGCGAGCACCTGGCCAATGAGCGGGAGCAGCTGCTCGACGCTCGCGACAAGGCGCAAGACGCGCGTGAGCTACTCATCGACGCGATGACGCGGCGGCTCGGGCAGGCCGTACCTCCGGCGTACACGCGGGGGCTGGAGGCGATCCAACGCTCGCGGGAGGTGTTGCTGGCGAGCGAAGCTGCGCTCGACCGTGGCGAGGCATCGATCCGGCGTGATGCGGCGAGAGCAACTCGCGAACAGGACAGTGTCGACCGGGAGGCGATGACGACTTCACGGGAATCTGCCCGGGGCCACGCCGGCCCGTCCGGCCCGTGGACCGAGGAGCCCCGCCGGCAAGGAGCCCGGAGCGCATCGAGCTCGTCGCGCCGATCAACGTCGATGCCCCGACCGGGCGAGGGCAACGTTGCGGGTGGTCGGGCGGGCGGCAAGGAGACACCGAGCGGCTAAGGTTCGACCTGACGCTTTGGGCCACGCCGAGCGTCCCGGCGATCTCCGTCAGGGTGGCTGCCGACCGTGGCGTGGAGAGGCGACGATGGGTAAGCAAGGGTCGACGGCGGGCAAACGCCAGCGCGAGGCAGACAAAGCAGCGAAGGCAAAGGCGAAGAGGGAACGGCGGCTCCAAGGGAGGCCGGAGGACGAGCAGACACAACGCGACGTCACCGACCCCATGGCAACGGAGCGTGTTCTCACCCTCGTTGCCGAGGTGCACCGCCGGTTCGAGTCCTCTGAGATCAGCTTCGAGGAGTTCGAGGAAACGAAGGCCGCACTCCTTCGCCAACTCCACGTCGAGTGATCCAGCACCCATAGCCCTCGGGAACGGCCTCCCCGGCGTGGGACGGACGGGAGCCGGGCTGGACCACGGCGGACGCAAGCCTGGACGCCGACGGCGCGCGAGGATCACGGCCGATGGGGGCGCCGTCGGGGACCGTCACGTTCCTGTTCACTGACATCGAAGGCTCGACGCGCCTCTGGGACGAGGAACCAGAAATGATGCGCGTGGCGTTGGAGCGCCACGACGCGATGGTCAGGGCGGCGATCCGGGATGCGGGCGGGGTCGTGTTCGCCACGGGGGGCGACGGGTTCGCCGCCGCGTTCTCCCGGGCGGGCGACGCGCTGGCGGCCTCCGTAGCGATCCAGCGGGCACTGACGCGTGAGAGGTGGCCGAATGGGGTCGATCTCCGCGTCCGCGTTGGGGTCCACACCGGTGAAGCGTTGGAGCGAGACGGCGACTACTTCGGCTCTGCCGTCAACACGGCGAGCCGGTTGATGACGTTGAGTGGTCCTGGTCAGGTGCTTTGCTCGCAGGCGACGGCGAGCCTGGTCGACGCTCGCGGCGAGTGGGACCTCGTCGACCTCGGCCCCGTCTCCCTCCGTGGCTTGGCGTCCCCGGTCCGGGCGTTCGGCGTGATCGCGGACGGCGTGCGGCCGCCGACCGCACTCGCGCGTGACCGCCCAACCGGCAACTTGCCCCGCATGTCGACGGAGTTCGTTGGCCGCGAGGGAGAGCTTCGGGAGGTCCGTCGGTTGCTGCGGCCGGGGCGGTGCTTGACCCTGACCGGCACGGGCGGTGTCGGGAAGACCCGCCTGGCGGTGGAGGTCGCTTCGGTTGCAGCGGACGCGTTCAGCGACGGTGCGTGGATGGTGGACCTCGCCGCGGTGAGCGAGCCGGCGCTTGTGGCCGCCGCGGCAGCCCAGGCCCTGCTCCTGAGGATCCCCGAAGGGGGTGCGCCGCTCGACGCGGTTGTGGCTGCCATCGCCGCGCGGCGGATGGTGCTGGTCATCGACAACTGCGAGCACCTCCTCGACGCGTGCGCGGACTTCGTTGAGCGGGTCACCGAGGTCTGCTCCGGGGTCGCGGTGATGGCGACGAGCCGTGAGCCGCTCGGCCTCCCCGGCGAACAGGTGTGCCGGGTCGCATCACTCGATCCCTCTCGGGACGCGATCGAGCTCTTCGTGGACCGCGTGCGGCTCGTCGATCCGGCATTCGCACCCACCGCCGCGGACCTCGACACGATCCAGGAGATGGCGACGCGACTGGACGGGATCCCGCTCGCAATCGAACTCGCCGCCGCCCGCGTACGTTCGCTCGGCCTGGCCGGGGTGCTCGCCCGTCTGGATGACAGGTTCTCGCTCCTGAGAGCGGGTCGGCGGGGGCGCCTCGAGCGCCACCAGACGTTGCGAGCGACGGTCGCGTGGTCCTACCAGCTCCTGTCGCAGGACGAGGCCGCGGCCTTCGACGGCTGCGCGGTGTTCGCCGATGGGTTCGACATCGATGCGGCTCGCGCCGTGTGGGGCGGCGGCCACGACGAGCTCGAGGTGGTGGACCGCCTCGAGGCGCTCGTGGACAAGTCGATGGTCACAACCGACCCGAGCGGCCGCGGCGCGCGTTATCACGTCCTTGAGACGCTGCGGCAGTTCGCCGAGGAGCGCCTCTTCGAGACCGGGCGGCTTGCCGAGGTGAGCGAGCGGCACGCGCGCCACTACGTCGCGGTCGCGGAGGCCGCCGCTGCGCAATTCGAAACACCGGCCGAGGCCGATGCGATCGCCATCTTCCGAGAGGAGTGGGGCAACCTGAGGACGGCATTCACATGGGCCGTCACTCGGCACGACGTTGTCGCTGCGTTCAGGCTCGTCGACGCCACCGCCATGTACGCGCTCACGACCCTTCGCTACGAGCACCAGCAATGGACAGCCACGGCGCTGGCGCTGGCCGGCAACGGTGCGATGACTGCGGAGGTGCTGTCGCTGACAGGGATGGCGGCCTACTGGCTGACGCTCCGCGGCGACTATGAGGAGGCCGTGCGCCTGTCGTCTCGCGCGTTGTCGGAAGCTTCGCCGGTCCCCGAGGAGGCTCGGTTCTGGTGCTCGCTTGCCCTCCATATGGCGCAGTTCGCGCTCGGCGACATCACCGCCGCCGCGGCCGCCGCGGAACAGCTCGCGGCGGTGACGGCAGACGCCAGCCCGTACCGCAAGCTCTGCGCGGCAGTGATGACCGCACAAGCGTCCTATGTCGGCGGGTCAGGAACGCGCGCCGCCTACGAGGACGTGGTCCGTCTGGCCGACGAGATCAGGAGCCCGTCGGCCCGGTCGTTCGCCGCCGGCCACCGAGCGATGATCGCCTACTTGAACGGCGACCGCGCCGCGGCAAGCGAGCTCTTTCGAGAGGCGGTCGGCCACGCGCACGGCGCCGGCCTGCTCACGCTAGAGGGAGGGTGGATGACAGGACTGGCGATGGCGCTGCGCGGTTTTTCGATGGACGACGCGGCGTCTGCCGAGGCGCTCGGGAGCATGCTCCGCCACGCCGCCGAGGCGAATGACGGCTTGAGCACCTGGACCGGGCTCGAAGTGCTCGCCATCCATCTGGCGGAGGTCGGCAACCTCGAACCCGCATCCGTCATCCTCGGCCACCTGGAGGCCGCCAACCGCCGTACCGCCGATCTCGCCGCCGATCGCAAGGCGGCGATCGACGCTCTGCACGACTACCCCGAAGCCGCGGAGCGAATGGCACACGGAGCCCGCATGAGCAGGGAAGCGCTCGTCGAGTACGCCATCCGCGCCGCGACAGGAGCGCAGTAAGGCCCGTCGGCCGTGCGCCGGCGACGGAGGCCGTGATCAACGAGGCGATATCTGAAAAGTCCTTGTCAGATGAATGTGGAGTTTGTCGCGGTGAAGGTGCCCCCGACGATGAAGACCCCCGGGGTCGGTGGGCTGCCGTTGAACACGCCCGGGTTGTGAGCGAAGTGGCTGGCGCTGACCGTCGTGGAGGTCGAACCGGTTGCGGGGTATTGGAAGAGCGCGCCTCCGGTACTCGCCGAGTTGCTCGACAGGAAGCTGCTGTCGATGGTCAGCGTGCCGAAGTTGGCAATGCCCCCGCCGAGGGCGGCCCCAGTGGCGGTCGCCGTATTACCCGAGAGGGAACTGTTGGTGATGTGAACGGTGCCGTTGTTGTCGACACCCCCGCCGAATGCGCACGTGCCGCAGAGGTTCACGGGCCCGCCGGTGGCAGTATTCCTGCTCAGACTGGTGTTGGTGATGGTGACGGTGCCGGCGCCGCCGTTCCCGATCCCGCCACCGCTCGCAGCCGTGTTGTCCGACAGTCGGCTTCCGCCGAGCAGGCTGACCGTGCCGGCGTAGTTGCTGATCGCACCGCCTTGGCCGCTGGTGCTGTTCCGCGAGAGGACACCGTTGGTGATCGTCACGGTCCCGGTGTTGTTGAAGATCGCCCCACCAGAGGCACCAGGTTGGGCGGAGGGTGGAGCCGTGGCGGTGTTGCCCGACAGGTCACTGTTGTTGATGGTCAGCGTCCCGCTGCTGTTGGAGATCGCCCCCCCGTTCGCGCTTCCGTTGGCCGTGGCCGTGTTGTCCGACAGGGAGCTGTTCATCACGTTGACGGCGCCGACTTGGTTGTCGATACCCCCGCCGAGCGCGCACGCGCCGCACCAGTTCACGGGCTCGCCTGTGGCGGTGTTGCCGCGCACGGAAGTGTTGGTGACGTTGACCGTGCCGCCGCCGCCGTTCTCGATCCCGCCACCGATCGGTGCCTTGTTGTCCGATAGTCGCGCGCTGGCCAGACTGACCGTGCCGCCGTAGTTGCTGATCCCCCCGCCGATGCCGCCGCTGTTGGCGGACACTCCGCTGTTGGTCAGGCTGACCGTACCCCCGACATTGAAGATTGCGCCGCCGCCACCGGTGCTGCTGTTGCCGTCAAGCGCCGAGCCGGTGATGCTGACGGGCCCGCTATTGAACAGCGCCCCTCCAAGAGAGCTCGCCGAGTTGCCCGAGAGGGAACTTTGGGCGATCGTCAGCGTCCCGCCGTTGTTGATGGCGCCTCCAAACCCCGCCAGGCTGGAGGTCACCGCGTTCCCCGACAGGGAGCTGTTGGTAATGGCGATGACGCCACTTCCGTTGCTGATAGCCCCGCCGAACGCGTCGCTGCCGCCACCGCTGGTGCTGTTGCCCTCGAAATGGTCGTTGGTGATGGAAATGTTCCCACCGTTGTTGAAGATCGCTCCTCCGGAGGCACCATCTGCGGAGGTACTCGTGTTGTCCCTCAGGACGGTGTTGCTGATCGTCAGCGTCCCGCTGCTGTTGTTGAAGACCGCGCCCCCGTCCGAGAAGCAGCCGAACGGTGGGAAGCAGGTCTCGGTGGTGGTGTTGTCCCTGAGGGCGCTGTTCGTGATGGTGAGCGTCCCCGAGTTGAAGACCCCACCACCCACGCCAGCGTGGCCGTGCTGGACGGTGATGCCCGAGATGGTTGCGGTGACCCCGGCGTTCACGAAGAAGACCTCGGTCGTGCCTCCGCCGTCGACCGCGAGCTCGTCGGCCCCCGGTCCCTGGACGGTCAGGTTCGTGGCGATCGTGATCGGCGACGTGAGCGTGATGACGGGGCAGTCGTCGCCGATGCTGATGGTGGACCCGGCAGCTGCGCTGCCAATCGCGGCGCGAAGCGACCCCGGCCCGGCGTCGTGGCAGTTCGTGACGCCCACCGTGGAGGCCCCGGCCACCTGGGCGAAGGCGATGGGTGACGCTCCGGTTAGGACCGCGATCACAGCGAGACGCAGCGCAGTCTTCATCGTCCCCCCTCTATTGAGCGCCCAGACCGTGGCATTGCTCAGAGGCTGCAGTCAGGGCGAGCAAACGCTAGACGAATGTTCCCACGACGACGGGTGTCAACGCGCCCCCCTTTACATGTTCTTTGCATGAGGCGACTCTTTCGCCGCCTTTGTCCGTGAATGCACACGCGCGCCGGAATCATTCTCGTCGGTCCCCTTGGTAAGGCGGTAACGCGGCGGGAGATTGCCGGTGGGCAAGTGCGGTGCCGGGCTCCTCGAGGTGGCGAGCGTCCCGCGGCTCAGCGCGTTCCACCCTCTTGGCACAAGGCGTCTCCGCGCGTGTCGTGATGGAGACGCTCGGTCACTTGCCCTGCGCGCTCACGAAGGAGACGTACACCCACGTGCTCCCGGAACGCGTGCGCGACGCGGCGGACGCGTTCGCCGGTCCGGGAACCTCCTCCACGACGGCCACGTGCGCCGAGGCTCATCGAAGGATCTGTGGCAGCTCCGGAAGCGTCCGAGCGGGCCAAGGTGCGCGGACTCTGGCGGTCAGGGGTCCGGCGGACCCATCCGCCGGGACACCCCGCGCCGCCCTGACCAGCACTCGTCTAGCGGAGAGGGTGGGATTTGAACCCACGGACCCGTGAAGGTCACACGATTTCCAATCGTGCCGATTCGGCCGCTCTCGCACCCCTCCTCGGCGCTTGACGCCGGCGCCAGGGTAGTCTGGTGGGCGGGTCAGCGGCGTCTCGTGCGGCGGCCGGGTCCTGCGCAACGGCGCCATCGTGAACCGAGTCAGGGCCTGACGGCAGCAGCTCTCAACGTACGGTCCCGTGTGCCGCAGCCAGCCTGGCCGCCGCGCCGGGCGCCGCTGTCCTGCGTCCCGTCTCCGGCGTGCCGAGGCGACCAGCGGCGCCGGTGCCGCCACGTAGGCTCTCGCACGAGATGGCCGACGCCCCCTACCAGTCGCTCTACCGCCGCTACCGGCCGCAGCGGTTCGGCGAGGTGCGGGGCCAGGACCACGTCACGACCGCGTTGCGCAACGCCGTGCGCAACGACCGGGTCGGCCACGCCTACCTCTTCAGCGGGCCACGCGGCACGGGCAAGACGTCGGTCGCCCGCATCCTCGCCAAGGCCCTGAACTGCACCAACCTCGACGACGGCGAACCGGACGGCGTCTGCGAGTCTTGCATCGCCATCCAGGCCGGCACCTCGCTCGACGTGGTGGAACTGGACGCCGCGTCGAACAACGGCGTCGATGCCATGCGCGACCTGGTGGGCCGTGCGGCCCTCGCCAGTCCCGGCCGGCGGAAGGTCTACATCGTCGACGAGGTCCACATGCTCAGCGTGGCGGCGTCGAATGCGCTACTCAAGACGCTTGAGGAACCTCCCTCGCACGTGGTCTTCGTCCTGGCAACGACTGACCCGCAGAAGGTGTTGCAGACGATCCGTAGCCGGACGCAGGCGTTCGAGTTCCATCTCCTCGGGCCCGACCTCCTGACCAGCCTCCTCGCGGATGTCAACGACCGCGCCGGGCTCAACCTCGGGCCCGAGACGCTCGAACTGGTGGCACGCCGTGGGAACGGCTCGGCGCGCGATGCCCTGTCGGCGCTCGACCAGGCCGTCGCCGCCGGCGGGGCCGAGGACGAGGCGGACGTCGTGCCGGCGATCGTCGACGCGTTGGCGACGAGGGACACGTCCGGCGCGCTCGTCGCGGTGGCGCAGGCCGTGCAACGCGGCCGCGACCCGCGCCGCGTCGCCGAGGAGGTGATCGAGCACCTCCGGTCCGCCTTCCTCGTCGTCATGGCGCCCGCGGTGTCGGGCGTCCCCGAGGGCGCCCGCCCGGCACTCGCTGAGCAGGCGTCGCGCCTCGGCACCGCCTCGCTCGTCCGGGCCATGGAGGTGCTCGGCGACGCGCTCGTCGATATGCGCGAGGCGCTCGACACGAGGGTCACCCTCGAGGTCGCGCTCATCCGGATCTGTTCGGTCGCCGCGGACGCCAGCCCCGCCGCCATCCTCCAACGGCTCGAGGCCCTCGAGCGCGCCGTAGCCGCCGGTGGCGCCAGCCCCGCCGCGCCGCCGCCTGCCTCCGCACCCCCAGCCCCACCCCCGTCTGCGCCGCCGCCCGCCGCACCCCCGCCGCGCCCGGACGCCGCCCCCACCTCCTCCCGACCCGCCGCCGGGCCCCCACCGCCCCGTGCGGGCGCCGCCGCGCCGCCCGCCGCCGCGCCGCCCGCCGCCGCGCCGCCAGCGGGCGAGCCGTCTCCCCCGGCGACCACGCGCCGAACTGGACCGCCTCCCGCCCCGCCTCCCCCAACCTCGGCGCCGTCGCCCGCCCCCCCTAGGCCTCAGGCGAGCCCGGCGTCCCCGCGCCAGACGATCGGGGCCGTCCGCCAACGCGGCCCGAGGGCCGACTCGCCGGGCACCGACGCCTCACCCTCCGGCGGCCTCACCGCGCAATCGTCCACGGTCGCCGTGGCGGCCGTGCCAGGCCTCGACCGGGACGAGCTCACGCGGGTCTGGGGGGATGTCGTCTTTCCCGCGATGGGCCCCGCCGTGCGGTCCGTCTTCCGGACGGGGCGCTGGCTCGCGGTCGAAGGCGGGACCGCCGTGTTCGCCTTCGACCACCCGCAGTTCCTCCAGCGTGGTGAGGAACGGCGCCAGGAGGTCGAGGCCGCGCTCGCCCGGCAATTCAATGCGCCCGTTGCGGTCCGGCTGGTGCTCGACCCGGGCGCGGCAAGCGGTGCCACGACCGGGGCACCGCGTGGGCGCACTGCGGCGGGCGCCGCGCTCTCGGAGGCTCCTCCGTACGAAGGACCGCCGCCCGACCGGGCGCCGGACGAGGGCGAGTACGAGGACATCTCCGCGGAGGAGTTTGCACAGCTCGAGCCCGCGCCGGACGCGCCGGCGACGGCTGAGGCCCTGCTGTTCCAGGCATTCCCCGGCACGGAAGAGGTGGCGAGGTGACGGAGGGCTTCGACCCCCAGGCGTTGCTCGCGCGGGCGCTCGAGATGCAACAGCGCCTGCTCGATGCGCAGGCGGAAGCCGCTGACGCGACGGTCGAGGGCACGGCGGGTGGCGGTGCCGTCCGCGTGACGATGACCGGCACCGGCGACGTGACCGCCGTGCACATCGACCCGAAGGTCGTTGACCCCGCTGAGGTCGAGCTGCTCGAGGACCTCGTGGTCGCCGCGTTCCACGATGCGGCGACGCGCGTCGGGCTGCTCGCCGAGCAGCGCATGGGTGAGGGGTTCGGTGGGGGGCTGGCCGAGCTCTTCGGCGGCGAGCCCGCAGCCAGCCAGACCGAGCTCGGCCCGGGCGACGCGGACGAGGGCCACGGGGAGCAGGGCTGACGGGTGTTCGGTGGCCTCGTCCAGGACCTGATCGACGAGCTCGGGCGGCTACCGGGGATCGGCCCGAAGTCGGCGCAGCGGATCGCGTTCTTCCTCCTCAAGATCCCGAAGGAAGACGCCCTCCGCCTGGCCGGCGTGATCGCCGAGGTGAAGGAGAAGGTGTCGTTCTGCACGCGCTGCTTCAACGTGGCCGAAGGCGACCTCTGCACGGTGTGCCTCGATACGCGCCGCGACCCGAGCGTGCTGTGCGTGGTCGAGGACGCGCGCGACATCGTCGCGATCGAGAAGACGCAGGACTTCCGCGGCCGCTACCACGTGCTCCAGGGCGCCATCAACCCACTCGAGGGGATCGGCCCCGAGCAGCTGCGCATCTCGGAGCTGCTCCGCCGCCTGGGCGACGAGGAGGTCAACGAGGTGATCCTCTGCACGAACCCCAACCTGGAGGGCGACGCCACGGCGATGTACCTGTCGCGCCAACTCCGGCCGTTGGGCATCAAAGTCACGCGGCTGGCGTCCGGGCTGCCCGTCGGCGGTGACCTCGAGTACGCCGACGAGCTCACGCTCGGGCGCGCCCTGGAAGGTCGCCGCGAGGTGGACGCCTGATCGCGGGGGAGCGTCAGGGCCAACCCCCGGCCTCTGCACCGGACGCCCCCGACCATGGCGCGAATTTCGCGCCACACGGCAATTTTTTCGCGATTTCGGGCGCGATTTCGCGAATTTTCGACCACGTGGCGCGAATTTCGCGCCACGTCGCCCCACCGAGGCCGGCATGGCCGGCATGGCCGGCATGGCCGGCATGGCCGGCATGGCCGGAATGGCCGGCATGGCCGGAATCGCGAGCCCGGAAGGGAGCACGCGAGCGCGACGCGCCGGAGATCGACGCGTCAGCTGAACGCGCAGGCCGACATGTGGTTGGCCTTGGCGAACCCGTTGCGGGCCCGCAGCATCGCGTCCACCCGCGCCACGTCCGACCGCACCAGGTCGCGTTCTGCCCGGTCCCGCACCGCTGCCGCGTACGTATGCCCGTACGCGTCGTACTCCCGCCACTGGCTCAACCACTGCGCGACGACAGCGCGGTCCGCCGCCGCGACCGGCAGCGCGGACAGTCGCGCCACCATCGCGTCGAACGTCGACGCGATCGACTCCAGGAACGCCCCGCTCTGCGCCGCGCTCGGGCTCTTGCCCAACGTCGTCGCCGTATCGAACTTGGTGACGTACTCCTTGCACACCGCGCTCGCCGCCTGCTCGAACGACGTGTCGGAGATGCGCGGCGCCTTGTTGACCGCGGCCTGGTCGGGGCTCGTGTAGAACGCGTACCGCACGCCGAGGCCGATCAACAGGACCGCGACGACGACCGCGATGATCACGACCGGCGCGAAGAACGGACCGAGCGCCCGCCGGGCGCCCGTGCTCAGAGCGATCTCAGCAGCAGGGCGTCGCCCTGCCCCCCGCCCCCGCAGAGTGACGCCGCCCCCACGCCCCCGCCGCGCCGGCGCAGTTCGAGCAGCAGCGCGAGCGCGATCCTCGTCCCGCTCATCCCGACCGGGTGCCCAAGCGCGATCGCCCCGCCGTTGGGGTTGACCCGCTCCTCGTCGAGCGAGAGGTCATCGATCGACGCCAGCGCCACCGCGGCGAACGCTTCGTTGATCTCGATCACCGACAGGTCCGCCACGCCCACGCCGGCGCGCCCCGTCGCCGCGAGGATGGCGCGTGACGGCTGCGTCAGCAGCGAGTTGTCCGGGCCGGCCACCTGGCCGTAGCCGACGATCTCCCCGAGTGGCGTCACGCCGAGGCGCGATGCGGCCGACGCCGACATGACGACGACGGCGGCGCCGCCGTCGGAGATCTGCGACGCGTTCCCGGCCGTGATGGTCCCGTTCGGCGTGAACGCCGGCTTGAGCGCGCCCAGCGTCTCCACCGTGGTCTCCGGCCGGATCCCTTCGTCGCTCTCGACGACGATGTCGCCCTTGCGCGACGGGATGCTCACCGGCACGATCTCCTCGGCGAGGCGCCCGGCCTTGGCCGCCGCGGCGGCCCGCTCGTGCGACAGCGCAGCGAACGCGTCCTGGCGGTCGCGCCCGATCTGCGGCCCCTTCTCGTTGTAATGCTCGGTCGACAAGCCCATCGCGTCGTGGTCGAAGGCATCCGTCAGGCCGTCGAACATCATCGAGTCGACGACCTTCTGGTCACCAGCCCGGTAGCCGGCACGCGCGCCCGGGAGCAGGTAGGGCGCCTGCGTCATCGACTCCTGCCCGCCGGCGACGATGATCTCCGCGTCACCGGCCTGGATCATGAGGTCGGCCAGGTAGATGCTGTGGAGCCCCGACGGGCACACCTTGTTGACGGTGGTCGCCGGCACCGTCATCGGGATGCCCGCCTTCACCGCGGCCTGCCGGGCCGGGATCTGCCCCGCACCGGCGAGGAGCACCTGGCCCATGAGGACGTAATCGACCTGCTCGGGCGCCACGCCCGCGCGCTCGAGCGCGGCCTTGATGGCGGCGCCCCCGAGGTCGGCGGCGGCGAGGGACGCGAGCGCGCCGTTGAGCTTCCCGATCGGGGTGCGGGCCCCGCTGGCGATGATCGATCCGGGCATGGTCCGAGTGTACGGGGGGCCATGCACGCGCGCCCTCCGGCGGTGCCATCGCGCGAATGGGTCGTGCCTTCGCCCGTCCGCCGGGTCAAGATCCCGTCAAGGCCCCGGGAACGGGGGGTCCAGGGGCCCCGACGGCGCCGCCCGGGAGGGTGGTCGCGGTTCCGAGAGGTTGGGTGGTCGGCCGGGAGGGTCCCGACCGCCCACCTCTCTCGCGCGTGGCCCAGGTTTTGGCTGGACGCCGTCCCGGTAACGTTCCGCCGTGCAGTCCGTGCGGGACGCCATTTCGAGCGGTGCCTCTCCGCGCGACCTCGCCGACCTGCCCCTCCCGTCGTCGTTCCGCGCCGCAGTGGTCCGACGCGAGGACCAGGCCATGTTCTCCGGGTTGGAGACGAGTGACAAGGACCCGCGCAAGAGCCTGCGCATCGAGGAGGTCCCCGTCCCCGAACTGGCGCCCGACGAGGCCTACGTCGCCGTCATGGCGAGCGCCATCAACTTCAACACGGTGTGGACGTCGATCTTCGAGCCGTTGCCGACGTTCGGGTTCCTCGAGCGGTTGGGGCGCGAGTCGCGCTGGGGCGCGCGCCACGACCTGCCGTACCACATCGTCGGGTCCGATGCGTCCGGCGTCGTGCTGCGCGTGGGCTCGGCGGTGCGCAACTGGCGGCCGGGCGACCGCGTCGTCGTGCACTGCAACTCGGTGGACGACCAGGACCCCTCTGCGCACGACGATTCGATGCTGGCCGCGAACCAGCGCATCTGGGGGTTCGAGACCAACTTCGGTGGGCTGGCCGAGCTCGCGCTCGTGAAGGCCAACCAGTTGATGCCCAAACCGCGCCACCTCACGTGGGAGGAGGCGGCGTGCAACGCGCTGTGCAACTCCACCTCCTACCGCATGCTCGTGTCGAAGAACGGCGCACAGATGAAGCAGGGCGACGTGGTGCTCATCTGGGGGGCGACGGGCGGGATCGGCGGCTACGCGTGCCAGTACGTCCTCAACGGCGGCGGCATCCCCGTCGCCGTGGTGTCCAACGCGTCGAAGGCGGCCCTGCTCCGGGACATGGGCGTCGAGGCGATCATCGACCGGAGCGCGGCGGGCTACCGGTTCTGGTCCGACGCGCATACGCAGGACGAGAGGGAGTGGCGCCGCCTGGGCAAGGACATCAGGGCGTTGGTGGGGGAGGACCCGCACATCGTGTTCGAGCACCCGGGGCGCCAGACGATGGGCGCGTCGGTGTTCGTGTGCGCGCGCGGCGGGACCGTCGTGACGTGCGCGGCGACGAGCGGCTACATGATCGAGTACGACAACCGTCATCTCTGGATGAAGCTGAAGACGATCAAGAGCTCGCACTTCGCCAACTACCGCGAGGCGTGGGACGCCAACCGCCTCATCTGCATGGGGCGGGTGCAGCCGATCCTGTCGGCCGTGTTCCCCCTCGACGCGGTCGGCGAGGCCACCTACCAGGTCCACCACAACCTGCACGAGGGCAAGATCGGCGTGCTGTGCCTGGCCGAACGCGAGGGCCTCGGTGTCGACGACCCCGAGTTCCGTGCCAAAGTGGGCGAGGACAGGATCACGTTGTTCCGGCGCAATGGTGGAGAACATGACCGCACCTCAACTGACTGAAATCGACCACGTCGCCATCGCCGTGCGCGACCTCGAGGCGGCCATCGCGTGGTACGCGGAGATGTTCGGCGCGACGGTCGCCCACCGCGAGGTCGTCGAACGCGACGGCGTGGAGGAAGCGCTGCTCAAGGTGGCCGATTCCTACGTGCAGCTGCTCATGCCGGCGCGAGAGGACTCGACCGTCGCCAAGTGGCTCGACAAGAACGGTGAGGGCATCCACCACGTCGGCTACCGCGTCTCCGATGTCGGCACGACCCTCGACGCGTTCGTCGCCCATGGGGGCCGCGCCATCGACGCCGCTCCCCGTCCCGGGAGCCGGGGGACGACGGTGGCGTTCTTGCACCCGAAGGGCGCCTTCGGGACGTTGATCGAGCTGGTGCAGGAGTAGGCGCGAGGGGCTAGCGCGGCATCCGGCGCCACACCGCGCGCGGGAGGTGCCGGAAGACGCGGAACACCTGGCGTAACGCCGCCGGCACGTACACGACGCTGTCGCCGCGCGCCAGGCCGCGCACGATGGCGTCGGCGACGGCCGGCGGGTCGGTGGCCAACGGGGCGGGGTCCATGCCGGCGGTCATGCGCCCCTTGACGAACCCCGGCCGCACGATCACCACCCGCACACCGGTGCCCTCGAGCGAGTCGCCGAGGCCCTGGAAGAACCCGTCCATCCCGGCCTTGGCCGACCCGTACACGAAGTTGGCGCGCCGGACGCGCTCGCCGGCGACGCTCGACAGCGCCACCACCGTGCCGTGGCCCTGCGCTCGCAGGTGCTTCGACGCGGCGAGCCCGGCCGCCACCTGCGAGGTGTAGTCCACCGTCGCCACCTCGATCGCCTGCCTGGGGTCCGCCTCTGCTGCCGCCTGGTCGCCGAGCACGCCGAAGGCGATGACGACGAGGTCGATGTCGGCACCGCCGGCGAAGGCCGAGTCGACCGCGCCGACGACCGACGCCGGGTCGTTGGCGTCCATGTCGGCCGTGCGCACGTCGATGCCGCGGCTGCGCAACTCGCCCGCGGCGGCGGCGACCGTTGCCGAGCCGGGGCGCCCCGCCAGCACGACCCGGCGGGCGCGCGTGAGGCGCTCGAGCAGGGCCCGCGCGATCTCGGAGCCGCCACCGAGGACGAGCACCGACTGCGGTTGGCCCAGCGCGTCGTTCACCGGTGGCCCGTCAGGTGCAGCCGGCGGTCGAGGTCGGACGCCAGCACGCCGCCAGGATCGGCGCGGTCGCGCACCGCGCGCCACTCATCGAGGCGGGGGTACATCACGGGCACGAGCTCGGGGCGCAGGCGCGAGTCCTTCGCCAGGTACACCCGGCCGCCCGCGCCGGCCACGAGCTCGTCAAGACCGTCGAGGAGCGCCCCGAGGCCGGGGGCCACGGGCAGGTCGAGGGCAAGGGTCCACCCCTCGGCCGGGAACGACAGGTGCCCGGCGGCGGCGGGGCCGAAGCGCTTGAGCACCGCCAGCGCCGAGGCCGCCCCGGCACCGGCCAGGCGCTCGATCGCCTCGCGCAGCGCGTCCTCGGCCCCGAACGGGACCACGAACTGGTACTGCAGGAACCCGCGCCTGCCATAGAGGCGGTTCCACCCGGCGACCCCGTCGAGGGGGTGGAAGAACCGGGGGATCGTCTGCAGCTCGCCGCGCCGGCGGGCGGGTGCCTTGCGGTACCACGCCTCGTTGAACGCCCGCATGGTCCACGCGTTGACGGCCCCCGACGGGAACACCGGCGGCGCGCCCAGCCGCACCTTGGCCTCGTAGCGGCCGCCGCTCCCCGCCGGGGCGAACCCGCCGCGGGTCAGCACCGAGCGCCCGAGGTGGCGCCCACGGGCCAGGCAGTCGATCCACGCCACCGAGTAGTGGTAGCCATCGTCCCCCTCGGCCATCAGGGCGAGCACGCCGTCGAGGTCGGCGGTGCGGTCGGTGTCGACGACCAGGGCGGGCGAGGCGATGCGCAGCAGGGCGAACTCGGCCTCGAGGATGACGCCGGTGAGGCCCATGCCGCCGGTCGTGGCCCAGAACAGGTCGTCGCCCGGCCCGACCTCGGCCGTGCCGCCGGGCGTGGCGAGCGTGATCGCGCGGGTGTGGGTGGCGATGCTGCCGTCGCGGTGGTGGTTCTTGCCGTGGATGTCGGCCGCGATGGCGCCGCCCACGGTGACGAAGCGGGTGCCCGGGGTGACGGGGACGAACAGGCCGAGCGGCACGATGCGCCGCAGGAGCTCGTCGATGCTCACCCCCGCTCCCACACGCGCCGTGGCCGCGTCGACGTCGACCGTGACCTCGCCCGTGGCGGCCGTGGCGTCGAGGACGGTCCCGCCGGCGTTCTGCGCGGCGTCGCCGTAGCTGCGGCCGAGGCCCCGGGCGAGCACGCCGCGCGCGGGCGGGGCAGCGAGGGCCGGCGCCGCGTCGGACAGGGGGCGCACGTCGGCGGCCGTCGGTGCGGTCCGTCCCCACCCCGTCAGCTCCCGGTGGCTCGGCGGAGCGGCGGAGGGGGGCACGTCCCGACGGTACTCACCGCAGGGGCGACGGACGGCTGGCCCGCGGCGAGCTCAGGCGCGCGCGACGGCGAGCGCGCGGGCGCGCGGGACCAGGTGCGGCGCGCCCAGCCGTTCGGCCATGACGGCGAACCCGTCGGTCGGGCCCCGCCAGCGCAGCTCCTCGACCGACCCGAGCAGCGACCGGTCGATGCGGAGCGTGGCCAGGTCGAGGAACAGCTCCGCTGCCTCGCGCCCGCGTGCCAACGTCGCCGCCAGCTTGGGCGCGCCCCGCACCGTCACTTCCCACTTCCCGGGCGCGTCGGGGATGTCGGCCAGGTGACCGTGGGCGGCCAGGACGGCCGACGCCGTCTTCGCCCCCCACCCGGGCAGGCCGGGGTAGCCGTCGGCGGAGTCCCCGACCAACGCCAGCCAGTCCGGCACCGAGCTCGGCGGCACCCCGAACTTGGCCACGACGCCCGCGTCGTCGAACACCTTCCCCTGCCGCCGGTCGATCTGCACGACGCGGGTCCCGCGGACGCACTGGGCGAGGTCCTTGTCGGGCGACAGGATCACCACCCGCTCCACGGCGGGGTCGTCGGCGGCGACGGCCGCCGCCGAGGCGATGGCGTCGTCGGCCTCCAGGTCGGTCATTGCCCACAGCCGCACGCCCAGCGCGAGGACCGCTTCCTCGACCGGCCCGAACTGGGCGAGGATCTGCGGGTCCATCCCCTCGCTCGACTTGTACGACGGCCACAGCTCGTTGCGGAAGCTCTCGATCACGTGGTCGGTGGCGACACCCAGATGGGTGACCCCGTCGGCGAGGAGCCCGAGCAGCGTCTCGATGACGCCACGCGCCGCCCCGAGGCGGCTGCGCTGCCGCTGGTCCTCGGGCATCCCGTAGAAGTGGCGGAACAGTTCGTACGTCCCGTCGACCAGGTACACCTGCACGTCGGCCACTCCTACAGTCTCTTCGATGGACAAGCTCATCATCGAGGTGGCGATCAACGAGCAGTCGTCCAAAGCGCTCAACCCCCACGTCCCCTACTCGGCGGAGGAGTGCGCCGAGGACGCGCTGCGCTGTGCCGAGGCGGGGGCGGCGATCGTGCACTTCCACGCGCGCGACCCCCGGACGGGCGAGCTGCTCCACCCCGGTACCGAGACCTACGCCGCCGCAATGCGGCTGATCCGCGCCGAGCGGCCCGACCTCCTCGTGTACCCGACCTATGTCATGGACGGCGACCCGTTCGGCCACATCGAGGCGTTGGCGGCCGACCCGACGGTGCAGTTGCGGTGCGCCACCATCGACCCCGGTGCCATGAACTTCAGCCGGTTCGACGCGACGACCGGGGCGATCCAGGGCGACAAGCCGTTCGTGGTGACGCACGCCGACGCAGCGCGGTTCTTCGACATCTGCAGGCGCCACGGGGTGCTCTACGGCGTCGTCGTGCGCGAACCCGGCCACGTCCGCACCACCGTCGCCTACCACCGGGCCGGCATCATCGGCGGGCCGCTGCTGTTCCGGCTCAACCTGGCCGACGACATGCTGTTCGGCCTGCCGCCGTCACCTGAGGCCGTGCAGGCGTACATGGCGCTCGTGCCCGACGACATCGACCGGAACTGGATGGCCTATACGTACGGCCCGAGCCACTGGGCGATGAACCGCTACGCGGTGGCGACGGGTGCCCACGTCCGCACCGGCCTCGGCGATAACCCGGTTGGCACCGACGGGTCCACCCCCACCAACGAGGAGCTCGTGCGGCGCGTGGTCGCCCTCGCGGAAGACGCCGGTCGCGCCGTTGCCACACCGGCGGAGGCGATGGCACTGCTCTGCGCCCCCCGGTAGCGCCTGCGCCCCTCCCTCCGTCGTCGCGGGAACCGGACCGCGCCGCCGGGCGTCACCACGGCGTGCTCCGTCGATCCGCCACCGTGCTCGCCCCACTCGCCGTCGTTGCCGCGCTCGCCGCGGCCTGCTCCGCATCGCCACCGGCCGCGCCACGCGCCGTCGAGGCGGCAGCACCAGGGCCGAGCGCGGCGCCAGCCACGATCACCGCCACGGGTACCGGGACAGCGTCCGGAGCGCCGGACCTGCTCACGGTCACGATCGGCGTGGAGACCAACGGCCCCGGTGCCAAAGGGGTCCTGGCCACCAACAACGCCGAGGCGGCCGCGCTGATCGGCAAGTTGGAGGCCGACGGTGTGGCGGCGAAGGACATCCAGACGTCGCAGCTGTCGCTCAGCCCCATGTACGCCAACGACCAGCCGCCTCGCCTGACCGGCTACCAGGTCACCGACACCGTGACCGTGCGGTTCCGGCAACTCGACAAGGCCGGCGCGGTCCTCGACGATGCCGTGCAGGCGGGCGGCAACGACGCGCGCATCCAGTGGGCGAGCTACTCCGTCGCGGACCCTGGGCCCCTCCTCGCCGCCGCCCGAGCCGACGCCGTGCACCAGGCGGTCGCGGAGGCCAAGGCCATGGCCGCCGCCGCGGGCGTCACCCTGGGTGCCATGAAGTCGGTCACCGACGCGTCCGCGCCGCAAGTCATGCCCTTCGCCACGGCCGCGGGCGCCAGCATGGCCGGCGCGGTCCCGGCGCCCGTTCCCGTCCAGCCGGGGACGGAGGACGTCACTGCTGACGTGTCGGTCAGTTACGCGGTGGCGTAGCCCCGCCGAACGCGCCGGGCAGCGGGAGTTCGAGCGCGGCCTGCAACCGTGTGAGGTACGACCGGCGGGGGAGCTCGACTGCACCGAGGGTGGCCAGGTGCGGCGTGCACCACTGCACGTCGAGCAGTGCCTGGTTGTCGAGGAGGCCGACGAGGGCGACGAGCGCCGCCTTCGACGCGTCGGCGCGCCGGTGGAACATCGACTCGCCGGCGAACAGCCCGCCGATCGCCACCCCGTACAGCCCGCCCGCAAGCTCCCCGTCCGCCCACGCCTCGACGCTGTGCGCCCACCCCAGGGCGTGCAACCGGCGGTAGGCGTCCTGTACCTCGCCGGTGATCCAGCCGTGGGGCCGGCCAGGGTCGGCGCACGCGGCGATGACGGCGTCGAACGCCGTGTCCACGCGGACGTCGAATCGGCGGCACGACCGCCGGAGTGAACGGCTGACCCGGAGGCCGTCGACGGGGATGACGGCGCGAGGGTCGGGCGACCACCACCCGAGGGCGTCGCCCACCGGCATCGGGAACAAGCCAGCCCGGTACGCCGCGAGCACCGTCCCCGGTTCGAGGTCGGCGCCCACGGCGACGAGGTCGTCGTCACCGGCGCCGGCCGGATCGGGCATGGCCCACTGGGAGGCAGGTGGTTCCACGGGCACGAGGGGCCTCATCGTGCCGCGGGTAGCGTGCAAGCGTGACCGAACACCCGATCCGCGAGCGCCTCGCCGAGCTGCAGAAGCGCAAGGAGGAGGCGCGCCACGCCGGCTCGGCGGACGCGGTCGAAAAGCAGCACGCCAGGGGCAAGATGACGGCCCGCGAGCGCGTCGAGTACCTCCTCGACGAGGGCAGCTTCCAGGAGCTCGACCTGCTGGCCAGGCACCGGGCGTCCGGGATGGGGCTCGAGGCGCGCCGGCCCTACACCGACGGCGTCATCACCGGGTTCGGCACCATCGACGGCCGCAAGGTGTGCGTGTTCAGCCAGGACTTCACCGTGTTCGGCGGCTCGCTCGGCGAGGTGTTCGGGGAGAAGATCCACAAGATCATGGACCTCGCCGTCTCGATCGGTGTCCCGGTGATCGGCATCAACGACTCCGGCGGGGCTCGCATCCAGGAGGGCGTCGTCTCGCTCGCCAGCTACGGCGGCATCTTCTACCGCAACGTGCAGGCATCGGGCGTGGTGCCGCAGATCAGCCTGATCATGGGGCCGTGCGCCGGCGGTGCCGTGTACAGCCCGGCGATGACCGACTTCATCTTCATGGTGCGCGGGACGTCGCACATGGCGATCACCGGGCCCGACGTGGTCAAGACCGTCACCGGAGAGGACGTCAGCCTCGAAGAGCTCGGTGGCGCCATGACGCACGCGACGAAGTCGGGCGTGGCCACGTTCGTCACCGCCGATGAGAAGGAGTGCCTCGACGAGGTCCGTTACCTGCTGAGCTTCCTCCCGCAGAACAACCTGGAGGAGCCTCCGGTCATCGAGCCCGCCGACGACCCCGAACGCCTGTGCCCCGAGCTCGTCGACCTGCTGCCGCCATCGGCCAACCAGGCCTACGACATGCACAAGGTCATCTCCTCAGTCGTCGACGATGGCGAGTTCCTCGAGTACCACGCGCACTGGGCCCGCAACCTGGTGTGCGGCTTCGGCCGGGTCGCCGGCCACGTCGTTGGCGTCATCGGCAACCAGCCGATGATCCTCGCCGGTGTGCTCGACATCGAGTCGTCGGAGAAGGGCGCGCGGTTCGTCCGCACGTGCGATGCGTTCAACATCCCGCTGGTGACGTTCGTCGACGTGCCGGGGTTCATGCCCGGGACCGACCAGGAGTACGGCGGGATCATCCGCCACGGCGCCAAGCTGCTGTACGCCTATTGCGAGTCGACCGTCCCGCGGATCCAGGTCATCACGCGCAAGGCCTATGGCGGCGCCTACGTCGTCATGAACTCCAAGTCCATCGGCTGCGACCTGGCGTTCGCGTGGCCGTCGGCGGAGCTGGCGGTGATGGGCCCGAGCGGCGCGGTGGAGATCGTGTACCGCCGTGAGATCGCGACGGCGCCCGACCCCGAGGCTCGCAAGGCCGAGCTGATCGAGGAGTACACCGAGGCCTACGCCAACCCGTACGTCGCGGCCGAGCGCGGGTACGTCGATGACGTGATCGACCCCGCCGAGACGCGCGCCGTGCTCTCGCGGAGCCTGGCCCTGCTGCGCACCAAGCGCGAGGAACTCCCCAAGCGCAAGCACGGCAATGTCCCGCTCTGACGCGCCGACATGCGAGGAGCTCGCCGCCATCGTCGCCGCCCTCGAGGCCGTGTGGCGGCGGCCGGTCGTGGTGGCCGCCGCCGGGCCCGAGCGCTCGCCGTGGAGGTGGTCGGGCAGGTGGTGGGCGTCGCAGCTGCCACCCGCCGCCGAGCGCCGCCGCCCGAACTAGCGCCGGCCGCCGAGCGCCGCCGCCCGAACGAGCGCGCCCTCCTACAGCGCGCGGCTGCGGTCCCTGAACAGGGCGCGCACGCCCCACACCACGAGTGCGGCCAGCCCGATGAGCACCGCCACGCGGATGAGGTGGAACACGATGCCCGCCAGCGCGCCGAGCACCCAGAACACGGCTGCCAGCGCCAGCCCGCCGATGACGAGGCCGACGGCGATGGCGATGATCAGGCTCACCGGCCCAAGGTGGTTGTCTTCGTGCATCGCCAAGCTCCCGTCTCCGTGCCGGCGTGAGGGTCCGGCCTTCTGAGGGAGACGGTACGGCCGACAGGCCGGGAAATCGTCAGCCTCGGCGCTGATCACGGCCTCCACCCGAGGGTGGGCCCGCTCAGCGCCCGGGCTCGACCAGCCCGCACTCGTAGGCGAGCACGACGGCCTGGATGCGGTCGCGCAGGCCGAGCTTCGTGAGGATGTGCGTGACGTGCGTCTTGACCGTCGCCTCCCCGATATAGAGGTGCTGGCCGATCTCCGCGTTGGACGAGCCCCGCGCCATCTCGCGTAGCACGTCGAGCTCGCGCTCGGTCAGTTCGCGCAACAGCGCGGGGACCTCCCCGAGCGGGGCCATCGCGGGCCGGCGGGCGAACTCGTCGAGCAACCGTCGCGTCATCCGGGGCTCGACCAGGGCGTTGCCCGCCTCGGCGGCGCGGATGGCGGAGACGAGCTCCTCGGGAGGCGACGCCTTGAGGAGGAACCCCGAGGCACCGGCGCGCACGGCGGCGAACAGGTGCTCGTCGAGGTCGAACGTGGTGAGGATGACGACTTTGGCGTTCGACGCCTCGACGAGGCGGCGGCAGGCCTCCACCCCGTCCATGCGGGGCATGCGCACGTCCATGAGGATGACGTCGGGCTGCAGCCGTGACGCCTGGTCGATCGCCTCGACGCCGTTCGACGCCTCGCCGACGACACGCAAGTCGTCCTCGGCCTCGAGGATGAGGCGCAGGCCCATGCGCACCATGGCCTCGTCGTCCACCAGCAAGAGCCGGATCATGCGGCCGGCGCGTCGGCCATCGGGGGCGTGGTCATGCGGCCATGGCGAGGACGGGCACGCTCGCCTGCACCCGCCAGCCCGGCCCCGGCTGGCGGGGCCCGGCCTGCAGCGTCCCGCCGACGGTCGCCAGGCGCTCGGCCATGCCCGCCAGCCCGTGGCCACCGCCCGGCCGGCTCACCGACGCCGCGCCCGGGCCCTCGTCGTCGACGAACAGGGTGATGGCGTCGGGCGTGTACAGCATCTGCACGTCGATGGGCGAGTCACCCGCGTAGCGCACGGCGTTGGTGAGCGCCTCCTGCACGACGCGGTACAGCACAAGCTCCACGCTGCTCGGCACGCGCGGCGGGTCGCCGAGCGTCGAGTAGCGCACGTCACGCCCTGCGTCACGCAGGCTCCCGACGAGCGTGGCGATGTCGGCGAGGCGCGGCAGCGGGCGCCGCGGGTCGCCGTCCTCAGCCCAGCCGGGCAACGGCGCGCCCGCGGCACCGATCGACGCGTCAGCGCCGCGCAGGGCGGCGAGCATGTTGTCGAGCTCGCTCAGCGTCTGGCGGCCGGTCTGCTCGGCCGCCTCGAGCGACTGCTCGGAGGCCTCGGGCCGCGACGCGGCAACGCGGCGGGCGGCGGCGATCTGGATCGTCATCAGGCTCACGCCGTGGGCGACGATGTCGTGCAGCTCACGGGCGATGCGCACGCGCTCCTCGGCGACGGCCAGCTGCGCGCTGCGGTCCTCCTCGACCTGGATCCGCCGCGCCCGGTTGAGCAACGTGCCCGCGCCGAGGGCGATCAACAGCAGCGGCCAGACATCGACGGGCGACACGTGCACGGCGCCGGTGCCGTCGAGCACGAACGCCATGCCGACGAGCAGGAAGAACAGCCCGAAGATCACCCGCCGCGTGCGGTACTGGTAGGTGACCATCACTGCTGCGTCACGTTGATAGGCCCGAAGACGTCGCTGGCGTCGACCGTGACCGTTGGCCCCGCGTGCTTGATGGTCGCGGTCTTGTGGGAGAACATGCCGTTGCCGTCGTTGACGCCGGGGAGGTCCACTGGCCCGAAGCGCGTGTGCGCCTCGATGTGGACGGCGTACTGAACGTCACGCGGCACCACGACGGAGACCGGCCCGAACACGTCGTGCACGCGCAGCGTCACATCCCGCGCCGGTGCCGACGTCGGGAGCGTGACGGTGATCGGCCCGGCGACGTTGGTGACGGGGGTGCTGAGCTCCGATGCGGACGGCGTTTCGGTGATCGGGCCGAAGTGCAGGCGCGACAGGCCGCCCTGGCCCGACGAGGCGATGACGAGCACGAGGACGGCGATCCCGAGCCAGACCGGCCAGTGGCGGCGGCTCAGGCTCCAGTCCGTGCGCGCCGTGACGACCATGGCCGCGCCGAGCACCACGAGCACGGAGGCCAGCACGGTCTCGAGCGACAGGCTGACCACGCCGGACGCCGAGCCCAACCAGGCCAGGCCGACGAGGACGAGCAGCAGGCTGATCAGCGTCGAGCCGTCACGGCGATGGCGGACCGGCGGTGGCGGGGGAGGCGCGGGCTTGGCCACGGGCGGCGCGGCCACGACCGTGCGCCCCGGCGTGTGGTGGTAGGGGCCCCAGGGCCAGGGCCGCCCCGCCCACGGCGGGCCCCACCCCCAGGGGGCGGGGCCGGGCCCAGGCGGAGCCTGTGCTCCCGCGCCGGCGGCCTGCGCCCCGGCGCCGGGCGTTGCCGTACCGGTCGCCGCTCCCACATCCGCCGTGGCCCCCGAGACCCCGGCCCCCGAGACCCCGGCCCCCGTCACCCCGGCCTGCCCGGTCGTCCCCGTCTGCCCTGCCCCTCCGCCCTGCCACGTGGCCCCCGTCTCCGCCGTGCCCTGGCCGGGGCCACCAGCGGTCGTTGCCGGCCCGGTCGTGCCGGCGCCCGGCGCGCCGGGCGCGCCCGTCTGCGGTTCCCACCAGCGGGGCGGCGGCGAGGGCGGGCGGGCCCAGTCGCCCTGCCAGGCGTCCCAGCGCCAGTTGCGCCGGGCGTCGCGCGCGGCCGCCCGCGCCTCCCACTTGGCCGCTTTGATCTCGGCGCGCAGGGACCGCGCCAGGCCGCGGAGGTCCTCGGCCACTTTGCGGAACTCGTCGTCCGCGGTCACGCCCTCACGGTAGGCGTCGCCTGTCCGGCGCACATCCGCCCCGGGTCGGACGACGCGCTCCGTCTGGCGAGGGAGGGAGGGAAGGGGCTATGACACGGATAGTCCGACTGGTGAGGTTGTCCACCGCTGTGGATAACTCTGGGGATCAACCGGGGACAACTCCGCTCGGCGCCCGGGGATGGACCAGCGGCGCGGCGCGCCGGCGCTAGTTGTCGGGGTGGGGGAGCTCCACCGGCGCGAAGCGTTCGGAGCCGTCCATGTCGGGGGTGCGTGCCCGTTCCAGGGCCGCCCACGCCCTCCCGAGGACCTCGTCGGCCCGGAGGCCGTGGTTCGGGTAGGTGGCCACCGCGGCACGCACGGGCCCGAGGCGCGTGCCGGACGACGCCGCCCCGATCTGGACCCGCTCGGCAACCCACACGCCGCCCGCCTCGGCGGTGTCCTCGCAGATGATGCCCACGGTGGACTCGCCCACCCGGCAGGCGATGTCGGACTCCCGCAGCGTCTGGGCCAGCACGGCGCCCCACCTGGTGAGGGCCTGGTCACGCCCCACGCGGTCGTCGGGGAGGCCGGGCGCCAGGTCGAGGAGCACGAGCGACAGCGGGCGCAGGTGCCGCCGGGCGGCGGCCACCTTGCGTTCGAAGGTGACGGCGAACACGCGGTGGTCGAGCAGCCCGCTCTGGCCGTCGACGATCGATTCCTGCCGGCGCTGGTCGGCGAGCAGTTGCGCCGCCGCCCGCTCGTCGGCGGCCGCCTTGGCCCGCTGCTGGGCCTCCTTGAGCCGGGCATCCTCCCTCGCCGCCGCCACTTCGGCGGCGGCCCGGCCCATCGACACGGCGAACAGCCCGGCGCACGCGGCGCACGCCGCGGCCGAGATCAGGCCGGCGAACGGCCACATGGTGATGGCGCCGGCGACACCCGCCACCACGCCGAGCGAGCCCGCGATGAACCCGATCAGCGTGCCGCGCTCCACGCAGAGAGGATCGACCGGCTCCAGGCCCGACTCAAGCCTTGAGCCAGGAATGACTGGGTTGTCACCCCCGTTGCCGGCGGTCCTCCACCAGGCCGACGAGGTCCGACATGATCCGCGCCAATTCGTAGTCCTTCGGGGTGTAGACGGCGGCGACGCCGCCCGCGAGGAGGGCGGGGCGGTCCTCCTCGGGGATGATCCCGCCGACGACGACGGGCGCGTCGACGCCGGCGTCCCGAAGGGCGTGGACCAGCGCCGGGACCAGTTCGAGGTGCGATCCGGACAGCAGCGAGACGCCGACGACGTCGACGTCCTCGTCGTGGGCGGCGGCGACGATCTGGGGCACGGTCGAGCGGATGCCCTCATAGACGACCTCGAACCCCGCGTCACGGGCGGCAACGGCGACCTGCTCGGCGCCGTTGGAGTGCCCGTCGAGGCCCGGCTTGGCGACGAGCATGCGCGGCGGGCCGCCGGGGAGCGAGGCGGCGCGCGCCGCGACCGGCGCGAGCAGGGCGCCGCGCCGCCCCACACCGCCTCGGACGCCGGTCGGCGCGCGGTACTCGCCGAAGACGCAGCGCAACGCGTCGCCCCATTCACCGGTCGTGCCCCCGGCGTGCGCGAGCTCAATCGTGGCGGCCATGACGTTGCGACCGTGTCGGGCCATGTTCTCCAACTCCGCGAGGGCGCGGCGCACGTCGCTCTCCGAGCGCCGGGCACGCCACGCCGCGACGTCGTTCGCCATCTCCTCCTCGACCGCCGGGTCCACGCGCAGGATCGCCTCGTCGCCGTCGAGCGGTGACGGCGCCGTCTCCGTGAACCGGTTGACGCCCACGACGACCTGCTCGCCCGTTTCGATACGCCGGCTGCGCTCGGCCTGCGACGCGACCAGGCGCGCCTTCATCTCGTCGAGCGCCTCGAACGCCCCGCCGAGGGCGAGGACCTCGTCGAGCTCGGCGTCGGCGGCCCCCTCGAGCTCGGCGGTCCTCGCGTCGACGACGTGCGAGCCGTTGAACACGTCCTCGTACTCGAGCAGGTCGGTCTCGTAGGCCAGGACCTGCTGGTAGCGCAGGGACCACTGCTGGTCCCAGGGGCGCGGGAGGCCCAACGCCTCGTTCCACGTCGGCAGCTGGACGGCGCGCGCCCGCGCGTCGCGTGAGAGCGTGACACCGAGCATCTCGAGGATGATGCGGGCCACGTTGTTCTCAGGCTGTTCCTCGGTGAGCCCGAGGGAGTTCACCTGCACTCCGTAGCGGAACCGCCGCAACGACGGGTCCTGGACGCCGTAGCGGTCGCGGCAGGTGCGGTCCCACAGCGACGTGAACGCCCGCATCTTGCAGACTTCCTCGATGAAGCGGATGCCCGAGTTGACGAAGAAGCTGATCCGCCCGACGACCGCGGGGAAGTCGTCCGCCGCCACCTGCCCACTGTCGCGGACGGCGTCGAGCACGCCGATCGCTGTCGCCATCGCGTACGCGATCTCCTGCACGGGCGTCGCACCCGCCTCCTGCAGGTGGTAGCTGCACACGTTGATGGGGTTCCAGCGCGGGGCTTCGCGCACGGTGAAGGCGATCATGTCGACGATCAGCCGCAGGCTCGGCGCGGGCGGGAAGATGTAGGTCCCGCGCGACAGGTACTCCTTCACGATGTCGTTCTGGGTGGTGCCGTTGAGCGCTGACGTCGCGACGCCGTGCTCCTGTGCGTTGGCGATGTAGAGGGCCAGGAGCCAGGACGCCGGCGCGTTGATCGTCATCGACGTGTTCATGGTGGCGACGTCGATCCCGTCAAGCAGCTCCCGCACGTGGCCGAGATGGGCGACCGGCACACCGACCTTGCCGACTTCCCCCCGTGCCTGTGGTGCGTCCGGGTCGTAGCCGGTCTGGGTGGGAAGGTCGAAGGCCACCGAGAGCCCGGTCTGCCCCTTGGCCAGGTTGGTCCGGTAGAGGGCGTTCGTCGCCCGCGGCGTGGAGTGCCCGGAGTAGGTGCGCATCACCCACGGGCGCTCACCCATAGGCGTAGAAGCCGCGCCCGCTCTTGCGCCCGAGGTGGCCCGCCGCGACCATGCGCCGCAGCGTCGGGACCGGCGCGTAGTGGGGGTCGCGGAACTCGTCGTACAGCGCGTCGAGGATCGCCACGCTGGTGTCGAGGCCGACGAGGTCCAACAGGGCGAGCGGCCCGATGGGGAAGTTGCACCCGCCCCGCATGGCGGCGTCGATGTCCTCGCACGACGCCATGCCCCGCTCCAGCAGCCGCACGGCGTTGTTGAGGTAGGGGAACAGCAGGTGGTTGACGATGAAGCCAGCCTCGTCCTTCACCACGATCGGTTGCTTGCCGCACGCCAGCGCGAATGCCGTCGCCGTGCCGATGGTCGCGTCGGAGGAGGTCAGGGCGCGCACGACCTCGACGAGCGGCATCAACGGTGCGGGGTTAAAGAAGTGGACCCCGCACACGGCGTCGGGGCGCGTGGTCTGCACGGCGAGCTCGACGACAGGCAGCGTTGAGGTGCCGGTGGCGAGCACGGCGCCGGGCTGGACGACGCGGTCGAGCTCGCGGAACAGCGACTGCTTCGTCGCGAGGTCCTCGACGACGCACTCGAGCACGAGGTCGCAGTCGGCGAGGTCGGCGAGCTCGCACGTCACGGTGACGCGGCCCGCGACCTCGTCGGCCTCGGCCGGCGACCGCTTGCCGCGTTCGACCTGCTTGGCGAGCGACCGCTCGATGGCCGCCATCGTCGCCCCGGCCGATGCACGCGTACGGAGCACGACTTTGAACCCGGCCGCCGCCGCCGTCTCGGCGATCCCCGCGCCCATGATCCCCGACCCGACCACGCCGACCCGTTCGACGGCCATCGAGCAACAGTACCGGTGCGCGTCGCTACCCTGACCGCGCCATGGCGCCACTCGGTCGCTCCCCGGCCGCCCACGAGCGGGTGATGGCGCCCGTCGAACGCTGGGGCCTGGCGCGCCAGCGCTGGCTCACCGTGCTGCACGCCCGCGGGCGGGTGCTCGAGGTCGCGGCGCGGGCGGGCCTCAACCTGGCCCACTACCCGCCGGGCGTGCGCGTGGTCGCAGCTGAGCCTGGCGCCGGCCCGAGGGCGCTGCTCGCCGAGCGCGCCCGCGGCGCGCCGGTGCCGGTGGAGGTGGTGGCCGCGCGCCTGCCGCGCCTGCCGTTCGCCGACGGCGTGTTCGACTCGGTCGTCTGCACGCTCGCCCTGTGCGCCGTGGCCGACCCGGCCCCTGCCGTCGCCGAGCTGCGGCGGGTGCTCTCCGACGAGGGCGAGCTGCTGTTCCTCGAGCACATCGTCGGGCGGCGCCCGACCGTGGCAGCCGTCCAGCGGGCGGCCGCTCCTGCGTGGGCGGCCTTGGGGGGCTGCCGCATCGACCGCGATGCCATCGCCGTGCTCCGCGCCGGCGGGTTCGTGGTCGGCGATTGCGAGCGGCTGGCGCCAGTGGGCAGGCTCAGCGCCGGCACCGTGGTGCGGGGCCGGGCGATCAAGAGGAGTGGCGCATGAGTGATCGGCACCTGGGCCCGTTGGCCCTCGTCGGTGGGCGGGAGTGGACCGACGGGTGCACCTTCGACGCCGACCTGCTCGCGTCGAGCGGCGCCGCGGAGGTGCTCGTCCTCCCCACTGCCGCCGCGTACGAGCACCCGCAGCGGGCCGTGGACCGCGCTGCGGCGTGGTTCGGCGCGCTCGGCGCCCGGGTGCGTGGTCTGATGGTCCTCTCCCGTACCGATGCCGAGGACGACGCCAACGCACGCGCCGTGCGCGAGGCCCGCTTCGTGTACCTCTCCGACGGGTCGCCGATGCACGTGCGCTCCGTCCTCAAGCTGTCGAAGGTGTGGCACGCGCTCGACCAGGCGTGGGAGGACGGCGCGGCCGTGGCCGGCTCGGGCGCCGGCGCGATGATCCTCGGCGACCCCATGATCGACCCGCGGGGCGGGGCGTTCACGATCGGGCTGGGGTTGATCGAGCTCGTCGCCGTCCTGCCAGCGGCCTCGACGTGGTCGGCCGAGCGGCTGCGCCGCACCGTCTCGCTCGCGCCAGAGGGCGTTGCCCTGGTGGCGATCGACGAGGCGACCGCGGTCGTGCGCGGCCCGGACGGCACATGGGCGTCGGCGGGCGTCGGCGCCGTCGAGGTGCATGTCGGCGGCGCGGCCGCCGACCTCTCGGCCCTGCCGCGCTAATCCGACTCGGTGACGGTGACCGACTGGATCACGATGTCGGTGCGCGGTCGGTCCGACCGGTCGGTCTCCACGGCTTCCATCTCGGCGAGGACGTCGAGGCCTTTGACCACCTTGCCGAACAACGAGTACTTCGGCGGGAGGCCGACGCCGGACGGGCCGCTCACGATGAAGAACTGGCTGCCGTTGGTGTCGGCGCCCGCGTTGGCCATGGCGACGGAGCCGATCTCGTAGCGGCCCGGCTTCGGCAGCTCGTCGGCGAATTTGTACCCGGGGCCGCCGCGGCCCGTGCCGGTGGGGTCACCGCCCTGGCACATGAAGCCCTTGATGATGCGGTGGAAGATGACGCCGTCGTAGTAGTGGTAGCGGGCGAGCACGACGAAGTTGTTGACGGTGCGCGGCGCGGCCACGGGGTCGAGGGCGATCGTCAGCGTGCCGATGCTCGTCTCGAGCTCCGCGGAGTAGCGCTTCGCGGGGTCGATGCACATCGGCACGGGCTCGTCGAACTGCTGGCGCTTCTCGCTCGACCCGTCGGGGTTGGGGCAGGGCACGGGCATCGGGGGGCCTCCGGTCAGGACTCGGTGATGGTGATCGATTTGATGAGCACCAGCTTGCTCGGGGCGCCACCGAGACAGTTCTGGGCGGTGGGGGGGCAGGCTGCGTACAGGTGCTGCTCGATGTTCTGGAGGATCGGGAGCCCGGTCGTGACGTGCCCGAACACCACGTAGGAGCCCTGGGCGTCGAGGGCTGACGCCTTGGGGCCGGTGACGAAGAAGTACTGGGCGGCGGCCGAGTCGCGCCCCGAGCTGCGGGCCATCACCAGGTCGCCTGGGGCGTAGCTGTTGAACGGCCCGGTCACGTTGCCCGAGGCGTCGGTCTTGAACTTCGACGCCGGCTCGTCCTTGATCGTGTAGCCGGGGCCGGGGTCGGTGATGTCCTGGGTGTTGGGCGAGCCGCCCTGGATGATGTCGATGCTCTGGTCGATGCGGTCGAAGCTCGAACCGTTGTAGTAGGCGTAGCGCGACAGCACCACGAAGTTGTTGGTGGTCTCGGGCGTGGTCTTCGTGTCGAGGGCGACGACGATGTCGCCTTCGGTGGTGTGGAACGTCGCGGTGTAGGTCTTCGACGGGTCGATGCACGTGGGCGGGGCCTGCGCGAAGTGGCTCACGCGCGGTGACGTCGCGTTCGGGCACGGCGTCGCGCCCGTGAGGGACTGGCCGCCTTTGACCGGGGGTGCCTTCGCCGGCGCCAGCGCCGTTGTCGACGGGCTGGCCGGCGCGGTCGTCGGTGTGGTCGCCGCCGTCGCGGCGGTCGTGGTGGTCGCCGCCGACGACGACTTCTTGCTGCTCCCGGTCGACGTGGCGATGAGCAGGGCGATGACGCCCACGATCAGGACGACGGCGAGACCGCCCCCGATCGCCCGGTTGCGGTTGGAGCGGCGCTTGGCCTGGGCGTGGGCCGCCGCCGCCTTCGCCGCGGCGTTGGCGCGCTGGCGTTGGCGCTTGTCGGTGGGCACGGGCGGTCACGGTACCGGAGCGTTGCGGCCGCCCGTAAGTCGGGCTGGCGTCCACAGGGCCGCTGGTACCCTGCCTCAGTGCCCCTCGTCGTCCAGAAGTTCGGCGGCACGTCCGTCGCCGACCCCGAGCGGATCAGGGCGGTTGCCGACCACATCGCCCGCACCCGCCGTCGGGGCGACGACGTGGTCGCGGTCATCTCCGCGATGGGCAAGGAGACCGACGAGCTGCTGCGCCTCGCCGCTCTCGTGTCCGATACCCGGCCCGGCCGGGAGATGGACATGCTGATCACGGCGGGTGAGCGCAAGGCGATGGCGCTGGTATCCATGGCGCTTTCCGATCTCGGGTGCCCGGCGGCCTCGTTCACGGGGAGCCAGGCGGGCGTCCTCACCGACACGACGCACACCAAGGCGCGCATCGTCGACATGCGCGTCGACCGGATCCGCAACGCCCTCAAGGAGGGCGTCACGCCGGTCGTCGGGGGCGCGCAGGGCGTGTCGACCGAGCACGACATCACGTTCCTCGGCCGCGGCGGGTCAGACACCACTGCGGTCGCCCTCGCCCACGCCCTGTCGGCGGACGCGTGCGAGTTGTACACCGACGTACCCGGCGTGTTCACGGCCGACCCCCGGGTGGTGGGGGACGCCCGCCGCCTGGCCGAGATCAACTTCGACGAGATGCTCGAGATGTGCGCGTGCGGTTGCCCGAAGCCGGAGATGCGCGCCGTCGAGTTCGCCAGGACCCACGGCGTGCGCCTCCACGTCCGCTCGAGCTTCACGTGGGAACCCGGCACGTGGATCCACGAGGAGGACGAGACGATGGAACAGGCGATCATCTCCGCGGTCGTCCACGACGCGTCGGAAGTGAAGCTCACCGTCACCCGCATGCCGGACACGCCGGGCGTCGCCGCCGCCCTGTTCCGGTCGTTGGCGGACCGCAACGTCAACGTCGACATGATCGTGCAGAACTCGGCGCTGGACGGCACGACCGACATCTCCTTCACCATCCCGAAGGCGGACGTCAGCGTGGGCCTCGAAGTGTGCCGTGAGCAGGCCGCCCGCTTCGACGGCGTGGAGGTCCTGCACGACACCGGCGTCGCCAAGGTCTCGCTGGTCGGCGCGGGGATGAAGTCCAACCCAGGTGTCGCCGCCACCACGTTCGAGGTGCTCGCCAAGGAGGACATCAACATCGAGATGATCTCGACGTCGGCCATCCGCATCTCGTGCGTGGTCCGGGCCGACCGGGTGGAGGACGCCGTCGTGGCCCTGCACACCGCGTTCGGCCTCGGCACCCAGCCCGTGACGGTGCTCTGATGGGGCTCAGCGTCGGGGTCTTCGGCGCCACCGGGCAGGTCGGCACCGTGATGCGGACGCTCCTGGAAGAGCGTCGCTTCCCGGTGGGCACCGTCCGCTTCTTCGCCTCCGCCCGCTCGGCGGGCCGGACGTTGCCATGGGGCGGAGCAGAGGTCCCCGTGGAGGACTCGGGGTCGGAATCGGTGCGCTTCGACGGCATCGACATCGCGCTCTTCAGCAATGGCGCGTCGAACTCGCGCGTGCAGGCGCCCCGCGTCGCGGCGGCGGGGGCGATCGTCATCGACAACTCGTCGGCGTGGCGGATGGACCCGGACGTGCCGCTCGTCGTCACCGAGGTCAACGCCCACGCGCTCGCTGAGATCCCGAAGGGGATCGTCGCCAACCCGAACTGCACGACGATGGTCGCCATGCCGGTGCTGGCGCCGTTGCACCGCGCCGCGGGCCTGCGGTCGGCGGTCGTATCGAGCTACCAGGCGGTCGCGGGTGCAGGGCTGGCCGGCGTGGAGGAGCTCGATGCCCAGGTGCGCGCCGTCGGTGACAAGGCGGCGTCGCTGACCTTCGACGGTCAGGCGGTCTCGTTCCCGCCGCCCGCCAAGTTCGCGTCACCGATCGCGTTCAACGTGCTGCCCTATGCGGGTCGCTACGTGGACGACGGCACCGGCGAGACCGACGAAGAGCAGAAGTGGCGCAACGAGAGCCGGAAGATCCTCGGGATCGCCGATCTGCGCGTCGTATGCACCTGCGTGCGCGTGCCGGTGTTCACCGGTCACTCCATGACGGTCAACGCGTCGTTCGCCCGCGACCTGACGCCCGAGGAGGCGCTCGCCGTCCTTGCCGAGGCGCCAGGGGTCGAGCTGGCAGACGTCCCCACCCCGCTCGCCGCCGCGGGGGGCGACGTGACCCTCGTCGGCCGGGTGCGGCGCGACCCCGTCCTCGAGCACGGGCTGGCCCTGTTCCTGTCCGGGGACAACCTGCGCAAGGGCGCGGCACTCAACGCCGTCCAGATCGCCGAGGCGCTCCTGCCCCGCTTCGGCGTGCGCGGCCAGACGCCCTAGCCCGACCCCCGCCGCCCCTCGCGCGGCCCCAGGTCCCGCTCAGCCCTCGGTCGCGACGGCGCAGCCGCAGGGGACGGCGCCGCATTTGGGGCAGCCGCCGGCGTAGCGCGCCGCGGCGTCGTCGAGCGACAGGCCCAGCTGGTTGGCCAGCGAGGCCAGCCACGCCAATGCGTCGCCGAGCTCGTGCAGCTGCTGCTCCCGGGTGCCCTTGCGCGCCGCCCGCGCCAGCTCACCGACCTCCTCGGCCAGCCACGCCACGGTCGCGGGCACGCCGCGCCCCGCGTCACGGTCGCCGTACGTGCGGGCCATGAGGTCCTGGAGGTCGGAGAGCTCCACCGGCGCGGACCCTACAGTCGCCCGATGCCCGAAGAGCGTGAGTACCGCCAGGCGCCGTTCGCACCTCCTCCCGGGGCGCTCGACCTGCTCCTCGTGCGCCACGGCGCGTCGATGGCCTGGGCGCCGGGGCGCGATTTCACCCTCGCGGACGGCCATGGCGACCCCGAGCTGTCGGCCGAGGGCGTCACCCAGGCAGAGAAGGTCGCGGCCCGGCTCGCCGCCGAACACGTCGACGCCATCTACGTCACCTCCCTCCGCCGCACCCACCAGACGGCCGCCCCCCTCGCCCGGCTCACCGGCCTCGAGCCGCGCGTCGAGGCCGACCTGCGCGAGGTGTACCTCGGCGAGTGGGAGGGCGGTGTGTTCAGGCAGAAGGTGGCCGAGGCCGACCCGGTAGCGGTCCGCATGTTCGAGCTCGAGCGCTGGGACGTCATCCCTGGCGCCGAGGACGACGCCGCATTCGCCGCGCGCGTGCGGCGCGCCGTGATGCGCTTGGCCAGCGAGCATCCCGACCAGCGGGTCGTCGCGGTCACCCACGGGGGCGTGATCGGCTCGGTCCTCCAGCAGGCGTCCCGGTCACGGGGGTTCGCGTTCGCCAATGCCGACAACGCGTCGATCTCGCAAATCGTCGTGGTCGGGGAGCGCTGGGTCGTCCGGCGGTTCAACGACACCGCCCACCTGACGCCGGCCTTCTCGCTGGCCGGGGCGCCGCCGCTCTGACCTCCCTAGTGTGGCCCCATGAAGCTGGCGCTCCGCCTTGACCTCTACCGGGCTGCATCGCTCGCAGTGCCCCTCGACCTCGTGCGCGAGGCCGAAGACCTCGGCTTCCACTCCGTGTGGAGCGCGGAGGCGTACGGCGCCGACGCGTTGTCGCCGCTCGCCTACCTCGCGGCGCTCACGCGGCGGATCAAGCTCGGGACCGCGGTCGTGCAGCTGGCGGCCCGCCCGCCGGCGACGCTGGCCATGCACGCCATGACGATCGACGCCCTCGCCGGTGGCGGTCGGGTGATCATCGGCGTCGGCGTGTCCGGCCCCCAGATCGTGGAGGGCTGGTACGGCCAGCCATGGGGCAAGCCCACCGCCCGCCTCCGCGACTACCTCACGATCGTCAAGAAGGTGTTCGCGCGCGAACCGCTGACCCATGACGGGCCGGAGATCGCGCTGCCGTACCGCGGCGCCGGCGCCCTCGGCCAGGGCAAGCCCCTGCGTTCCATCCTGCACCCCACCGCGCCCATCCCGCTGTGGCTGGCGTCGGGAGGCCCGCGCAACACCGAGCTGTGCGCCGAGCTGTGCGAGGGCTGGCTCCCGATGGGGCTCCCGCCGGAAGGTGTCGACGCCTATCGCGACGAGTTCGAACGGGGCTTTGCCAAGCGGGGCGGGCGGCCCGAGCCCTTCGACGTCTTCAGCGGGTGCAACGTGCAGATCACCGACGACGTGGCCGGCGCCTACGAACAGATGCGCCCGCTCACGGCGATGTACGTCGGCGGCATGGGGAGCTCGACCCACAACTTCCACCGTGAGGCGATGGCGCGGCGCGGCTTCCCGGAGGCCGCGGCGCGCATCCAGGAACTGTGGCTGGCCGGGCGCAAGCAGGAGGCGATCGCAGCCGTGCCGGAGGAGTACCTCGACCAGGGGTCGCTCGTGGGCAGCGTGCAGCGCATCCGCAGCAAGTGGGGGACGATCGGCGCGCCCGGCGTCACCGGGCTGATCATCGGTGCGCCCGGCGTCGAAGAGCTTCGCCTCGTCGCCGAGCTCGCCGGCACGCGTGACCAGGTGAGCGCATGACGTACGAGACGATCCTCGTCGACGAACCCGCCGCGTACGTCCGGCGCATCACGCTCAACCGCCCGGAGAAGCGCAACGCCATCTCCACGCCGATGCGCGTCGAGCTGCTCGACGCCCTCCGGGCCCACGACGCCGACCCGGGCGCCCGCGTCACCATCATCCGCGGCGCCGGGCCGTGCTTTTCGTCCGGCTACGACCTCGCCGGCGGCCCGCTCATGGAGGGCGCACCGTTCTACTCGGCACCGGGCGACGGCCAGTGGGCGCGCCAGTGCAACGACACGTGGTTCAGCGTCTGGGACCTGGCCAAGCCCGTCATCGCGCAGGTCCACGGCTACGCCATCGCCGGCGCGACCGAGCTGGCCTCGGCATGCGACCTCGTCTACGTCGCCGACGACGCCGAGATCAGCTACCCGGTCGTGCGGATCATGAGCCCGCCGGACTTCCAGTACCACACCGTGCTGCTCGGCCTGCGGCGCGCCATGGAGCTGATGCTCACGGGGGACGCGATCTCGGGCGTCGAGGCGGCTGCGGTCGGCTTCGCCAACCGGTCCTTCCCAGCCGCCGAGCTCGAGGCGAGGGTGCTCGCGGTCGCCGAGCGCGTGGCCGGGGTGCCGAGCGACCTGACCCAGATCAACAAGCGCAGCGTCCACCGCGCCTTCGACGTGTGGGGCGCGCGCGCCGCCATCCGCGCCGGCACCGAGCTGCAGGCGCTCGCCGCACACACGCAGACCGCGGCGACCTACCGCGAGGGCCTCCTGGAGCACATCAAACGCGCCCGCACGCGCTGAGCCGTGCGGGCGCGATCGCTCTGGCCCTGAGCACCGGGGCTGCGGCGCTCGTCTCCTGCTCGGGCGCTCACGGCCCGAAGCCCGGGGCGCCGCGAGCGCTCACCGTGGACGGCATGGCGGCGCCGATCGGCCTGGCGACCGACGACGTCGCCTTCGCCTGGGAGAGCGGCGATGTGCGCCGCGATGCCGCGCAGCACGCCTACCGCATCGTGGTCTGGAAGGGCGCGGCCCCCGTGTGGGACAGCGGGAAGGTCGTCTCCCCGGAACAGGCGTTCGTCCCCTACGGGGGCCCGGCGCTTGCGCCTGACACGGCCTACAGGTGGACGGTGCAGACGTGGGCGGCGAACGGCGGCCCGAGCCCGTTGGCGCCGCCGGCCACCTTCGAGACGGGCCTCCGTGACCAGGACTGGCGCGCCTCGTGGGTGCAGCGCCCGCCCGACGACAGCCTCGAACGCCAGTACGTGCAGTACACGTACGCGCGAAAGGAGGTGCGCCTCGGCGCGTCCCCGATCGTGCGGGCGCGTGCCTACGTGTCGGCCGACCAGCAGTACGAGCTGAACATCAATGGCCAGCGCGCCGGCAAGGGGCAGGCGTACAGCTTCCCCGACGAGCAGTACTACGAGACGCTCGACGTGACGCGGCTCTTGCGCGCCGGCGCGGCCAACGCCTTTGCGCTCGTCTACACGTGGCAGGGCGAGACGAAGGGCCACCCGGCCGGGCGTGCGGGCGCCATCCTGCAGGTGTCTGTCGACCATGCCGACGGCACGCACGAGGACGTGGTGACGGACGGCACATGGGAGGTGCGCAAGGGCGCGTGGCTCCCCGGCCCCCAGCGCGACCTCGAGGGCGACCAGGTCGACTACGTGGAGAACATCGACGGCCGCGCCATCCCCCTCGGTTGGGACGAGCCAGGCTTCGACGCCTCCGCCTGGTCGCCCGCCACGGTCGTCGGGCCCGCGCACGTCGCCCCGTGGTCGCACCTGGTGCCCGTGCGGACCCGCATCGTCGAACAACCGCTCGCGCCGGTGCGCGTCACCCGCCTGGCATCGGGTGCGACGGTGGCCGACTTCGGCGCCGTGTACGCCGCGGTGCCCACCGTCATGTTCACCAACGGCACCGCGGGGCACGTCGTGCACATGCGTGCCGGGTACCTCCTCGACCCGGACGGTCAGGTGTCGACGACCCGTGGTACCCAGCACACCGACATGAGCTACTCGTACGTCGAGCGCGGCGGCACGGAGGCGTTCCACCCCTTCGACTACCTGGGGTTCAGGTACTTCGAGGTCGACGACGCGACGGCGTCGCAGGTCACCGCGCTGGCGCGCCACGTCGCCGTTCCCGACGAGCACGCGGCGCAGTTCACGTCGTCCAACCCGACCGTCGACGCCGTGTTCGAGCTGGCTCGGCACTCCGCGCTGTTCACGGCGCAGGAACAGTTCATCGACACGCCCACGCGTGAGAAGGGCCCGTGGTTATGGGACGGGTTCAACGAGTCGGTGACGGCGATGAGCGCGTTCGGTGACCAGAACGAAACACGCAAGTCGCTGCTCGAATTCGCAGAATCCCAGCGCCGGTACTGGCCACGTGGGGGGCTCAACAAGATCTATCCCACCAGCCTCGGCGCCGTCCAGATCAATGAGTTCACTGAGATCTATCCCGAGTGGGTCTGGCAGTACTGGATGATGACCGGCGACCGGACGCTGCTCGCGCGCGTGTACCCCGCCCTCGAGAAGGTGGCCGACTATGTCGCGGCGGCCATCATCCCCTCGACCGGCCTCGTCACCAACCTGCCTGCCACCAGCATCTACTACGCGTTCCCCACGGTCACGCGGCTCAACATCCTCGGTGCCGACGTGTTCCGGCGCGTGGCCGACGTTGCCGATGTCCTCGGCCGGCCGTCGGCCAGCCTGCGTGCGCAGCAGTCGGCGCTGGTCGCGGCGATCAACCGGTCGCTGGCCCGGGCTGACGGCGTGTACGCCGACGGCCTCGACAGCCACGGCGTGCCGGTCGCGGCGGCGTCGCAGGACACCAACGCCGCCGCCATCGTCTACGGCGTCGCCCCGTCGTCGCGCGTGGGCGCCATCGCTGCCTACATCGCGGGGCTCGGCATGCAGGCGCCACCGCGTACCGCCGACGAGGTGCTCGAGGCGCTGCACATGGCCGGGCGTACCGGCGACGTCGTCACCCGCTTGACGGACCGGGCGACGGATGGTTGGGCCAAGGTCCTTGCCGAGGGCGGCACGTTCACGTGGGAGGTGTGGCAGCCGTCCGATGCCAACGGCGACAGCATGTCGCACGGGTGGGGCGCGAACGTCCTCGTCGCCATCGAGCACGCGGTCTTGGGTGTGACGCCCACGGCGCCCGGGTTCGCCACGTTCTCGGTGTCGCCGCCCCCGGCGACGTTCACGTCCGTGTCGGGCCGCGTCCCCACGCCGCGGGGCGCCATCGCGGTCGCGTGGAAGCACTCGCCCGATGGCCGGTGGCGCCTCGACCTCACCGTCCCCGCCGGAGCGTCGGCGGGCGTGACCATGCCAGGGCCGGTCGCCCACCACCCCGGCGCGCGGGCCCTCGGCCCCGCGACGCTGTCGGTGGGCGCGGGGAGCTACGAGTTCACGGCGTGACCCAGCCCAGCGCCATCACGCGCACACGGGCACGGGCTCACGGCGTGATGCCCAGCCGGCCGAGGGTCGCCTCGAAGGCGTCGAACAGCATGAGCTCCGAGAGGCCGGCGACCGGCACCCACCGCACCTCGTCGGTCTCCCAGTTGAGCGACGTCGGCGGCGGGAACGGTTCGTCCACGTCGACGACGATCGTCCAGTACGACCAGCCGCCGTGGTCGTCCTCGTGCACGTGCGCCACCGTGAACGTCGGTGGCAGCGCCCCGACCTCCTCGGTGAACTCGCGTAGGGCCCCGTCGAGGGGCGGCTCCCCGTCCTCGAGCGCACCGCCGGGCACGCCCCACGTGCCGCCGCGGTGGCAGAACGCGGAACGGCGGGCGAGGAACAACCAGGGGGTGCCGTCCTCGTCGATGTGCCGGAACAGGACGCCCGCCGCGCCGTAGCGGCCCCACCGCACCCCGCCGTCGGCGACGGTCACGAACCCGTCACCCGACCGGCGCGGCCGCCCCGGGTCGCCAGCCAGAGCCATGGTCCCAGTATGCGTCGCCCGCCGGCATGCCATGATGCGGCTGGCCGCGGGGGTCAGGGCGGGGGAGGCACAGTGCTGGCGATCACCTTGCGCGACCTGCAGTTCCGGGCGCGGCAGTTCCTCATCGCCGTGATCGGCGCGGGCTTGGTGTTCGCCATGACGCTGCTCCTCGCCGGGATGGCGGCGAGCTTCCATACCGAGATCGCGCACACGGTCCACACCATGGGCGTGGACGGGTGGGTGCTCCCCGCGGGCACGACCGGGCCGTTCACGGCGGTCAACTCCATGCCGTCGGCGGAGATCGCCGCCGTGGCGGCGTTGCCCGGGGTGCGTGCTGCCGCGCCGGTCATCGTGTCGCCCGAGGCCGCGCAGGCCGGTACCCGCTACGTGCGCATCACCATGATCGGCGCGTCCCCGGGCGGCTTGGGGTCGCCGGGCGTCCGGCGCGGCCACGCGCTCACGGGGGATGGCCAAGCCGTCGCCGACACCCGTCTCCACGTCGGCTTGGGGCAGCCGGTGACGATCGCCGGGCGGTCGTTGACCGTCGTCGGGCTCATGTCCGGGCGCACGCTCAACGGCGGGAGCCCTGACGTGTGGGTGTCCCTCCATGATGCGCAGGGCCTGTTGTTCGGTGGGCGCCCGCTGGTGACCGCTGCCGTCACCCGCGGCGTCCCGTCGCAGCCTCCGCCCGGGTATGAGATCATGACCGATGCGGCCGTCGTGACGGACACGATGCGGCCGATGCAGAGCGCGGTGCAGTCGGTTGAGAACTCGCGCGTGTTCATGTGGGTCGTCGCCGCCGTGATTGTCGCTGCCCTCGTCTACGTGTCGTCCCTGCAGCGCGTCCGCGACTTCGCGGTGCTGAAGGCGATGGGCGCGTCGTCGCGGTCGCTCTTCGTCGGGGTGGCGGCACAGGCCGTTGCCGTCACCCTCGCTGCGGCCGTGCTCGCCGCCCTCACGGCGAACCTCCTCAAACCGCTCTACCCACTGCCGGTCTCGATCCCCGTCAGCGCGTTCCTGCTGCTGCCCGTCACCGCGGTCGTCGTCGGCGTCGCCGCCAGCCTGGTGGCGTTGCGGCGGGCGGTGTCGGTCGACCCCGCGCTCGCGTTCGGGGCGGCGTGATGCCGACGCTCGCCGTCTCCGGGCTGACGGTGGCCTACGGCTCGGGTGGCTACGTCGTGCGGCCCCTCGACAACCTGTCGTTCGATGTCGCCGACGGCGAGCTCGTCGTCCTCCTCGGCCCGAGCGGGTGCGGCAAGACGACGTTGCTGTCGTGCCTGGCCGGCCTGCTCACGCCGACGTCGGGGAGCATCCGCCTCGACGGCAAGGAGGTGACGGGGCTTGCCGGGCGGGACCTCGCGGCGTACCGCCGCGCCGACGTGGGTGTGGTGTTCCAGGCCTTCAACCTGCTGCCGAGCCTGACGGCTCGGGGGAACGTCGTCGCCCCCCTGCGCCTTGCCGGCGTGCCCCGCCGTGCCGCGCACGCACGTGCCGTCGAGCTGCTGCAGCAGGTCGGCCTGGGCGAGCGGCTCGACCACCGCCCGCGGGCGTTGTCGGGCGGCCAGCAGCAACGGGTGGCGATCGCCCGCGCCCTCGTGCACGACCCCAAGATGGTCCTCGCCGACGAGCCCACCGCCCACCTCGACCACGTCCAGGTGGAAGGTGTGCTGCAGCTCATGCGCCGGCTGGCCCAACCCGGCCGCCTGCTCGTGGTGGCGACGCACGACGACCGCGTGACGCACCTCGCCGACCGCGTGATCGAGCTCGTCGCCCGGGCCGACAGCGCCGACCGCGACCCGTCCGAGGTCACCCTGGCCGCTGGTGAGGCGCTGTTCCGCCAGGGGGACCGCGGGGACCTCGTGTTCGTGGTCGAGCGGGGCGAGATCGAGCTCTACCGCGAGCTCGCCGGGGGCGGCGAGGAGCGGCTCCGCATCGCGCTGCCGGGGGAGTACTTCGGCGAGCTGGGGCCCACGCTGCACCTGCCGCGCAGCGCCTCGGCGCGTGCCATCGGAGAGGCGGCGGTCACGGGGTACACCCTCCGCCACTTCCGGCGGCAGTACCCCGGGCTGGCGCGCGACCTGACGGAGGTGTCCTGAGCGATCGCACGTGCGTCGTGCCGCGCCCGTCCGGTCGTCCCGCGGGCGTTAGGCGCGCGCTTTGCGCATGCAGATGAGCTCGACGCCCGCCGCGTCCGTGCGCCGCTCGAACTCGCGGTAGCCGCGGCGGGCGTACATCGCCACGTTGGCGTCGCTGCGCCCGCCGGCGCAGAGCTGGAACACCGTGACTTCTGGTGGCGCCGCGCCTTCGACGGCCGCGAGCAGCGCGCTCCCGATCCCCGCGCCCTGCTGGTCCGGGGCGACGGCGACCCGGCTGATCCAACCGACGCTGCCCTCGAGGGTGAGGCGCGCCGACCCAACGAGCCGCTCGCCGACGAATGCTCCCATCGTGATCGTCGTCGCGATCTCGTGGCGCAGTTGATCGAGCGACTCGACGAGGGGCGGGATCTCGACGGTCCGGTAGACCCGCGCTTCGTCGACGAACGCAGCGCGCTGGACCGTCAGCGCTTGCCCGGCGTCGTCGACGCCGAGGCGGCGGTACACGGGTTCGCGCACGCCGCATCTTCGCGCGCGCGCTGTCACTGCTGGCACCGGCGCGTTGGGGCGGCCTGTCCCGGGTGTCATCGGCACTGCGCACTGGAGAGGACGCGCGACGCAACACCGCAGCAATCAGTTGCATCCGGGGGGTGGTCGCTTACGAAAAGGCGATGTGCGTGTCGGCCTCCTGGGTCGGCGACGGCGTCGCCTGAGTGACCGATACGAGGCACGGTTGGGCGGAGCCGCAGACGATCCCGTTGGCACCGAAGGGCCCCTTCATGACCACCAGATCGGCGTCCACCTGGCCGCTTGCGTCCGAAGTGGTCATGACCAACCCATCGAGGTTGCAGTCACCCGGCCCTGTCGCGGTGTCTTTGGCTGCGCACTCGGTGACGACCAACGCCTCGCTGGGTGAGAACCCTGCGCCGGTGACCCTGACATGCTGCCCCGAGCTGAGCCCCGTGTCCGGGCTGACCGTGACCCGCTGCGACCCCAGTGGTGCCATGGTCGTTGGCGGTGACGAAGTGGTCGTGGTCGCCGTCAGCACTGGCGCGCTCGACTCCGGTGGGCGCACAACCGTCGAGTCGCCGCCCCCGCACGCGCTCACCGCAGCCACGAGCAGCGCCAGCACGACGCAGGCCACGGGAGTGGTTCGGCTCGGTCCCATCGGACCTCCTCGGAGGGGCGCACTTCACACGGTGCCCCTCGTAGGCGGCGGCGTCCAGGGCCGGAAGTCCCGACGGGCGGTGACGTATCGCCGCGTAGAATCGCGCGCTGGAGGGCATACGGGGAACGAGCCCCCGCAACGAGAAACGGCGTCCGGACCTACGCGCGCAGCTGGATCCTGCACGCTGGTGGCCAAGGAACAGGAGACGTAGGTGAGCGCCAGCAACCCGTGGTCTGCATCGCTCGTGGACCGCGCCCGGCGATGGGCGGACGAGGACCCCGACCCGGCGACGCGAGCGGAGACGGAACGGATGCTCGAGGCCCACGACGCGGACGGGCTTCAGCGGTCCTTCGGCGGCCGCTTGCAGTTCGGGACCGCCGGGCTACGCGGCGAGCTCGGGCCCGGCCCCAATCACATGAACCGCGCCCTCGTGCGTCGGGCGGCCGCCGGGCTCGCCCACTACCTCGGGCCGGGCAGCCGTGTGGTGGTCGGCTACGACGCCCGCCACATGTCGGCGGAGTTCGCCACCGACAGCGCGGCCGTCTTCGCGGGCGCCGGGCTCGACGCCGTCCTCCTCCCACGGCCACTGCCGACCCCGGTCCTCGCGTTCACCGTCCGCCACCTGCGGGGCGACGCCGGGGTGATGGTCACTGCCAGTCACAACCCGGCACGCGACAACGGCTACAAGGTGTACCTGGGCGACGGTGCCCAGATCATTCCTCCCGCCGACGCCGACATCTCACGGGCGATCGACGGGATCACGACGTTGTCCCGCGTCCCTCTGGACGATGGCTTCACCGTCGCGGGAGACTCCGTGGTCGACGCGTACCTCGACGCGATTGGCGGCGTGATACCGGCGGTAGGGCCGAGGGGGGTGCGCATCGTCTACACCGCGATGCACGGCGTCGGTGCCGCGGTGGCGGAGCAGGCCTTCGCACGGGCCGGCTTCGGCGACGTCCACCCCGTCGCCGCCCAGGAGCACCCCGATCCGGACTTCCCCACGGTCAGCTTCCCGAACCCCGAGGAGCCCGGCGCCCTCGACCTCGCCTTCGCCGAAGCGGAGCGCACCGGAGCCGACATCATCCTCGCCAACGATCCCGACGCCGACCGGCTCGCCGTCGCGGTGGGGGGCACCAAGCTCACCGGCGACCAGGTCGGCTGCCTGATCGCCGACTACCTCCTCCGCCAGCCGAACCCCGGCGGGGCGACCCGCCTGGTGGTCTCGTCGATCGTCTCCTCAACGCTCCTAGGCCGGATCGCGGCCGACTACGGCGCCCGGTATGAACGGACGCTGACAGGGTTCAAGTGGATCGTGCGGCCGGCGCTCGCGCACCCCAACTGGCAGTTCGTCCTCGGCTACGAGGAGGCGCTCGGGTACTCGGTCCACGGCATCGTGCACGACAAGGACGGCATCTCCGCTGCGCTCGTCGTGGCCGAACTGGCGGCCGAGCTCAAGCAACAAGGTCTCACGCTCGAGGACCGGCTCGACGAGCTCGACCGCCGCTACGGTCGCTACCGGACGGCGCAGCGCGCGTTCCGCCTGCCCTCCGACGAGCAGCAGGCGGCGATGGTACGGGTCCGTGCGCAACCGGGGGCGCGGGAGGTGGGGCCAGACGTTGTCGAGGTCGGCGGCGAGGGCTGGAGAGTGATCTTCCGGCCGAGCGGTACCGAGCCGAAGCTGAAGGTGTACGCGGAGGCCGTCGACGGCGACGTCGACGCCGTGGTCGCCAGAGCCGCGGAATGGGCGGGGCTCGCCTGAGCAGGGCCGCCGCGTCCGCCGTCTCCGGTGTCAGGGCGCCTGGAGCAATGCGAACCCGGGCTTGATGACGCCGTTGATCAAGCGCAGCCGCTGGTCGAACGGCCAGAACGCGCTCTTCATGGCGTTGATCGTCAGCCACTCGATGTCGTTCCAGCCGTAGTCGAAGGCTTTCACCAGGTTGGAGATCTCCTGCGACAGCGTGATGCCGCTCATCAAGCGGTTGTCGGTGTTGACCGTGACGCGGAACTGCAGCCGGCGGAGGGGCGCGATCGGGTGCTCGGCCAGGCTGCGCGCCGCGCCGGTGTCGACGTTGGACGTCGGGCACATCTCGAGGCAGACCCGACGGTCGCGTACGAAGGCCGCCAAGCGGCCCAGGCGCGGGGCCCCGTCGGCGTCCTGCGTGATGTCGTCGACGATGCGGACGCCGTGGCCGAGGCGTTCGGTGCCGCAGAACTGCACCGCCTCCCATATGGACGGCAAGCCGAAGGCCTCGCCAGCGTGGATGGTGATGTGGAAGTTCTCGCGCTGGATGTACTGGAAGGCGTCGAGGTGGCGGCTCGGCGGGTGGCCCGCCTCGGCGCCGGCGATGTCGAAACCAACGACGCCCTCGTCACGGTGCCTCACCGCGAGCTCCGCGATCTCGAGGGACCGTGCGGCGGTGCGCATGGCTGTACACAGCGTGCCGATCACGATGCCGGTCGCAGACGCACCCTTGCGGAAGCCGGCGAGGACCGCGTCGACGACTTCGTCGAGGTGCAGGCCACGCTGTAGGTGCAGCTCAGGGGCGAGCCTCACCTCGGCGTAGACGATCCCGTCGGCGGCCAGGTCCTCGGCGCATTCCGCGGCGGTCCGCTCGAGCGCTTCGCGCGTCTGCATGACGGCGACGGTGTGGTTGAACATCTCGAGGTAGCGCTCGAGGTTGTGGCCCCTCGCCCCGGAGACGAACCACTCGGCCAGCCCGTCCGGGTCGAGCGTTGGCAACCCCTGGTACCCGCACTCGCGGGCCAGGTCGGTGACGGTCGACGGCCGGACGCCGCCGTCGAGGTGGTCGTGGAGCAGCACCTTCGGCGCTCTTCTGATCTCGTCGACCGACGGGCGGTCGCTCACGGCGCGATCCGGTCGATGACGAGCGGCGCGGCCGGCGGGGGCGCCGGCCCGATCTCGATGGCGCCGTGCAGCGCGTCGAGCGCGGCCGGCACCCTGGAGGGGTCATCGAGTACCAGCTCGAGGACGGGTTGGCCCTTGCGGACCTCGTCGCCGGGCTTGGCCCGGCACCACACCCCGGCCGTGGCGCTGACCGGGTCCTCCTTGCGCGCCCGCCCGGCGCCGAGGCGCCACGCCGCGACACCGATCGAGCGAGCGTCCAGGCGCGTGACGTAGCCGTCACGGTCGGCGGCCAGCTCGCGCCGCGCGGCACTTTCGGGGAGAGGCGCGTCGGCATCACCTCCCTGCGCAGCGACCATCTGCCGCCACGTCGCGAGCGCGCGCCCGTCCCGGCGGACGCCGTCCGGGTCGGCGTCGACACCGGCGAGGGCGAGCATCTCGCGCGCCAGGGCCATGGTGAGCTCGACAAGGTCATCGGGGCCGCGGCCGGCAAGTACGTCGACAGCCTCCGCGACCTCGATCGCGTTGCCGACGGCCCACCCGAGAGGCGTGCTCATCGCCGTCAGGAGCGCGACGGTCCTGACCCCGGCCTGTTCCCCGAGGCCGACCATCGTTTCAGCCAGCAGGCGTGCCTGCCCCACATCGGACATGAACGCGCCGGTGCCCACCTTCACGTCGAGCACCAGCGCTCGCGTCCCCTCAGCGATCTTCTTCGACATGATGGAACTGGCGATCAGCGGGACCGACTCGACCGTCGCGGTGACATCGCGCAACGCATAAAGCTTCCGGTCCGCGGGTGCAAGGCCCTCGCCCGCTGCACAGATGACTCCGCCGACATCTTCGAGGACCGTCACCATCTCGGCCGGCGCGAGGAGCGACCGCCACCCGGGGATCGTCTCCATCTTGTCGAGCGTCCCACCGGTGTGCCCGAGCCCCCGTCCCGACAGCTGCGGCACCGCCGCCCCGCACGCCGCAACGATCGGCACGAGAGCCAACGACACCTTGTCCCCGACGCCGCCGGTCGAGTGCTTGTCCACCGTCGGCCGGTGCACGGCCGAGAGGTCCAACCGCTCGCCGGTCGCGATCATCGCGTCGGTCCAGGTGCGAAGCTCGTCGGGCGCCATGCCCCTCAGGAAGATGGCCATGAGGAGCGCCGCCGCCTGCTCGTCGGCGGCCTCGCCCCTCGTGTAGGCCGAGATGAACCACCGGATCTGCTCGTCGGAGAGCCGGCCCCCGTCGCGTTTGGTCCGGATGACGTCGACTGCGTTCATCGTTCCGTCCCCCGCGTCAGCACCGACGCGTCGAAGGCATGCGGCAGCAGGTCGCCGAGCGAGAGCGCGTGCTCTCCGGGGCCTCGGTCGACCAACATGGCCGGGCCACCGTTGTCGAGCAGCACCTGGCGGCACCGCCCGCACGGTGCGAGCGCGACGCCGTCGGCCGTGACGACCGACAGCCTGACGACGCGGCGAGCGCCCGCGGCGTGTAGCGCGGAGACGAGCCCGCACTCCGCGCAGAGGGTCAAGCCGTACGAGGCGTTCTCCACATTGCAGCCCGTGACCACCCTGCCGTCATCTGTGAGACCAGCTGCGCCGACGCGCAGCCCGGACCACGGTGCGAACGCGTCCGCGGCGACGGCGCGCGCCGCCTCGCGCAGCCGCACCCAGTCGTCCTTCGGCGCGGGGGGCCGCCCGCCGACGACCTGCAACGCCTGGCCGGCTGCATCCGTCGCGGTGACGAGCGCGGCAGTGGGAGGTGCACCGCCGAGCCATGCAGCGAGGAAGCCCGCGCAGAACGCGTCACCCGCGCCGGTCGGGTCCGTGACTTCCGTCGCGGGCGGCTCGACCGATGTCACTCCGGTCACGTCCGCCGCGATCGCGCCCCGCGCCCCCAGCTTCAGCGCGACAACCCGTGCCCGGCCCGCGAGGCCCCGCGCGACGTCTTCGGCACCGTGTGCACTGGTCAGCACGCGGCCTTCGTCGAGGTTGGCGAACAGCACGTCGGCGTTGTCGAGGGCGAGGGCCCCGACGAACGACGCGGAGCCCGCGTCGTACGAGCGCGTCATGCCCAGCGTGGCGGCCACGGCCCAGAGCCGTTCGACTGCTGCGCGGGAGGCGGGCTCGACCAACGCGTACCCAGACACGTGCAGGTGGCGACCGCCGTCGAGGAGGGCGTCGGGAAGATCATCGCCGCCCAGCCGGCTGTTGGCTCCTCGGTCGGTGAACATCGACCGGGTGCCGCCGGCGCCGATGAGGACGACGCTCCGCCCGGTCGCAAGCTCAGGGTCGGTAGCCAGTACAGCGTCAACCTCGGCGAGCGCGGCGCGGTGCCGGGCCACGTCAACGGCGCTGGCGCGCGCCGCGAACCGCACGCGCAGGCCGAGGCGTGCCAGCCACGCCGCCTGGTTGGCGCCCGACCCGCCCGGCGTCCACGTGATCGCGGCACCGGTGTCGGTGTCGATCGCCGGCGCGCCCTCGGGGCGGACGATCAGGTCGTCGGCCACATCACCGACCACGATGACAAGGGGCGGCACGGTCATGACGCGACCCACGCCTTGGCGATGCTCCCGGCCACCGCCACGTTGTTGCGCACGGCCGCCAGGTTGGCGCGGACACTTGCCCCGCCGGTGCCACGGTCCAGATGGTCGAGGAGGAACGGGGTGAGCGCCTGGCCGTGGACGCCGAGGCGCGCCGCCGTGTCGACCGCCCCCTGCACGGCGCGGGCGTGCACCTCGGGGTCGAGCTGCTCGTCGACGGGCACGGGATTGGCAACGACAACCGCGGTCGTCAGGCCCAGGGAATCGGCGGCGCGCATGACGTCGGCGACATCAGCGGCGCTGTCAACGCGTGCGGGCGCCGCCGAGCCGGAGTCCGCGACGAAGAAGCCAGGGAACCGGTCGGTACGGAAACCGACGACCGTCACCGCGTAACTCTCGAGGCGCTCCAACGTGGCCGGCACGTCCAGGATGGACTTGATGCCCGCACAGACCACCGTGATCGCTGTGTGCGCCAACGCGGTCAAGTCAGTGGACTCGTCGAAGGAGGTCGCTGCCCCCCGGTGCACTCCGCCGATGCCACCGGTGGCGAACACCCGGATGCCCGCTCGCCGCGCAAGGACCGCCGTGGCGGACACCGTCGTGCCTGCGTCCGCTCGCCGCGACACCAGGACTGGGAGGTCACGCGTGCTCGCCTTGGCGACGCCCTGGGCGGTGCCGAGGTGCTCGATCTCCTCGTCAGCGAGACCGACGGTGGGCACGCCGTTGACAACGCCGACGCTGGCCGGCACCACGCCGTGTCGCCGGAGGTCCGCCTGGAGGCCGAGGGCGGTCTCGACGTTCGTCGGGTGGGGCAGCCCGTGGGTTACGATGGCGGTCTCGAGGGCGACCACCGGACGAGCGGACGCAACGGCGGCCGCGACCTCATCGCTCACGCGCCACGCGGTCACCGTCATGCGTGGCACCTGCGGCCCCACCGTGCACCCCGCGCGTGCGTCATCCCCGTGCCGGTACTCACGACTTCACGTACGGTGTGCCCTCGGCCTTCGGGGGGCGGACCTTCCCGACGACCCCGGCGACCACAATGATCGTCGCGACGTAGGGCATCATGAGCAGGAAGTCTGACGGGATCGATGTCCCGAGCACGGACATGATGTTCTGCACGGCATCGGTGAACCCGAAGAGCAACGCGGACCCCACGGCGCCGATCGGTGTCCACCGCCCGAAGATCATTGCTGCGAGGGAGATGAAGCCTTTTCCCGAGGAGATGTTCTTACCGAACGGCCCGACGGACCCGATCGTCAGGTAGGCGCCCCCGATGCCCGCGCAGATCCCACCCAGGAACACGTTGCGGTACCGCGTGAAGAGCACGCGGATCCCGACGGTCTCGGCCGCAACTGGGTGCTCGCCAACGGCCCGGACGCGCAGGCCCCAACGGGTGCGAAACAGGCCGATCTGCAAAAGGATGACGATGGCGTATGTCATGTACAAGAAGATGTTGCCCTCGAAGAGCACCGGCCCCAGGATCGGGATGCTCGAGAGGCCCGGCACATTGACGGTATGGAAGACGCCGGGCGTGTTGAGTGTGTTCTGGTACGTCCCGACCATGACACGGTCGTAGAGGTAGCCGGTCAGACCGGTCGCGAGGACGTTGAGGACGACGCCGACGACGATCTGGTTGACGACGTAGCGGATGGCGAACACGCCGAGGATGAGGCCGAACGCCCCGCCTGCGAGCCCTCCACACACGAGCCCGAGGTACAGGTTGTTGCTCGAGCTGGCGACGATCGCTGCGGTGAACGCCCCTATGAGCAACTGGCCCTCGATCGCGATGTTGATGATGCCGGAGCGCTCGCAGAGGATGCCGGCCATGGCGCCGAGGACGAGCGGGATCGACCGTTCGACGGAGCTCTGGAGGAGGCCGACGAGGCTGAGCGTCTTACCGGCGCCGGCCCAGCACAGGAACGAGAGCACAAAGAGGAAGAGCACCGCCACGATCACGGCGCGCTTGGCCCCCTTGCGCAGGTGGGTGCGCAGCCACAGCACGCCCAGGGCGATCGAGACGGTGCCGGCGGCGATCGCCGTCGGGGCTGCGGGCACGTGGATCGGGGACAGATGGACCGACGAGCCAGGCAGCGAGACGCCGAAGATCGCGTCGCCCGGGCGCGCGGCCACACCAAAGCCCACGACATCCAGCACGCCGAAGAAAACGAAGACGATCCCCGCCCACGTCTGCCGGGTGACGTGCAGCCGGCGCCGCGGGGTGACGGCGACGGGCGGCTCGGGCGGTGCGACCTCCGCTTGCAGCGTCACGCCGCCACCGCCTTGATCGTGGCCGGGTCGGCGCCGGAGTGCTGCCCTCGGAGCCGGAATATGGTGCGGACCAGCGGGGGAGCAGCAATGAACAGCACGACGACCGCCTGGATCACCGTGACGATGTCCACAGGTGTCTGCGTGGCCGCCTGCATCTGGACCCCCCCGGCTCGCAGGGCGCCGTAGAGGATCGCGGCGAGCACCACACCAAGCGGTTCGCCGCGACCGAGCAGGGCGATGGTGATGGCATCGAACCCGTACGTGCCGTAGACGAGGGGCGTGAGCGCGTACTCCGTGCCCAAGACCACCCCAGCCCCGGCGAGCCCCGCCATCGCGCCGGCGAGGACCATCACGATGATGAAGGTGCGCTCGACGCTCATCCCCGCCGTCCGGGCGGCGTCTGGGTTGGCCCCGACAGTCCGGAACTCGAACCCGAGCGTGCTCCGCTTCAAGAGCCACGCCGTCCCCCAGGCGGCCGCGAGCGCAACGACGAACCCGGCATTGACGCGCAGTGAGTGGCCGAGCAGGTGGGGCAGCCTCGCCGAGCCGTGGACCAGTGGGCTGATCGGGTCGATGTGACCCTTGCGGCGGAAGGCTGTCGTGCCGAGGATGTAGAGGAGGAAGTAGTACGCGATGTAGTTGAACATGATGGTCGTGATGACCTCGCTGGCCCCGGTCCGTGCGCGGAGGTACCCGATGAGCCATCCACACACCGCGCCGCCCACCGCGCCGCCTACCATCGCCACGACGACGTGGAGGAACGGCGGTAGCTGGAGCCCGAAGCCGATCCACCCGGCGATGATGGCCCCGCCGATGAACTGGCCGTTCCCGCCGATGTTGAACAAGCCGGCGCGGAACGGGATCATCACCGCGAGCCCGGCCAGGATCAGGGGCGTGGCGCCGACGAGGGTCTCAGACATCGGCGCGAACACGGCCGAGATCGAGCCACCGTGGAACGCCCGGCGGACCGTGTGGAAGTTGATGATGGACCCGCGGAACATGGCTGTGTACGCAGCGCTCGCGGAACGCCACGCTGCAGAGATGGCGGCGCCGGGCGTATCGAAGAAGTGCGACCACACGTGCAGCACGTGGGGGTCGGTGAAGGCGATCAACAGGCCACCGACGATGATGGCCGCGACAAACGCGAGGATCGTTACGGTCACGTAGTTGCCCTGGAGGAACTCGTCGAGGAATGTGGGCACGAAGCCCTTCTTCGGCGGCCCCCCATCAGGGCGTGGCTGCCCGGCCGCAGGAGCCTGGTCGGCGATCCCGGTCACGACGCGACCTCGTTCTCCGGGGTGGCGTCACGTTGCGCACCGGCCATCAAGAGGCCCAGCTCCTCACGTGTCGCCGTGGGCGGCCGGATCCCGACGATCTCGCCCTCGAACATCACCGCGATCCTGTCCGCAAGGCCCATGATCTCGTCCAGCTCCGACGAAACGACCAGCACGCCCGTCCCCCTGTCGCGCTCCTCGACGATGCGCCGGTGCACGAACTCGATCGATCCCACGTCAAGCCCACGCGTGGGCTGGGCTGCGATGAGTACCCGCACATCGCGGCTCAACTCGCGGGCGACGACGACCTTCTGCTGGTTGCCCCCGGACAGCGAGCTCGCTGGCGCGGCGACGGACTCCGTGCGCACATCGAATGCACGGACTTCGTCCTTCGCCTTCGACTCGAACACGTCGAGGTCGAGCGCGAGCCCATGCGAGTAGGGCGCGCGGTCGTACACGTCGAGGGCCAGGTTCTCCACGACGGAGAAGGAGCTGACCAGCCCAGCCTTTTGCCGGTCCTCGGGCACGTATGCCATCCCCGCGTGGATCCGCTCTCGGGTGGTCGCGCCGGTGAGGTCCCGCCCAGCGAGGGACACCTTCCCGCCGAGCACGGGCCGCAGCCCCATCAGCGCCTCGCAGAGCTCGGTCTGGCCGTTGCCCTGGACCCCCGCGATGCCGAGGATCTCTCCCGTGCGGACCGCCAGGGTCAGGTGGTCCACGGCGGTGGTGCCCAGGTCGCCGGCAACAGTCAGGTCCTTGACGTCGAGGACGACGTCGCCCGGGTGCGCCGGGCCCTTGTCCGGGACGAGGTGCACCGACCGCCCGACCATCATGGACGCGAGCTCCTCATCGGACGCCGTGGGGGCGATGGACCCGATGACCTTGCCCTGCCGGATGACCGTGATCGTGTCGGCCATCTGCTGGACCTCTTTGAGTTTGTGGGTGATGAAGATGATCGACCGCCCGGATGCCTTGAGCGACCGCATGACCTCGAACAGGTCCCTGGTCTCGTTCGGGGTGAGCACCGCCGTGGGCTCGTCGAGGATCAGGACGTTGGCGTCCCGGAGCAATGCCTTGATGATCTCGACGCGCTGCTGCACGCCGACGGGGAGGTTCTCCACCATGGCATCGGGGTCGACGGGTAGCCCGTACTCCTTGGATACGCGCTCGACGTCACGTCGGGCTCTACGGCGGTCGAGGATGCCCAGTGGCCCGACCCGCTCGACCCCGAGGGTCACGTTCTCGGCCACGGTGAAGACGGGGACGAGCATGAAGTGCTGGTGCACCATGCCGATACCGGCGGCGATGGCGTCGGCGGGACGGGAGAAGCTCCTCACCGTCCCGTCGACGACGATCTCGCCCTCGTCGGGCTGGGTCAACCCGTAGAGCACGTTCATCAGCGTGGTCTTGCCTGCCCCGTTTTCGCCGAGCAGGGCGTGGACCTGGCCCGGCTCGACGGTCAGGTCAATGTGGTCGTTGGCGACGAGAGCGCCGAACCGCTTCGTGATGCTCCGGAGTTCCAGGCGCACTCGCCGCGTCCGATCGGTCCGTCAGCTTGTTGGCTGGCTGGGTGAGGTGATCTTGATTGTCCCGCCGATGATGTCCTGCTTGACCTGGTCGAGCTCGGACTTCAGTGACGAGGGCACCTTCGAGTCGAAGTTGTGGAACGGCGACAGGCCGACGCCGTTGTTCGAGAGCGTGCCGATGTAGTTGCCGCCCTGGAAGGTCCCGCTCGCTGCGTCGGTCACTGCCTGTTTTACGGCGACAGCGATGCCCTTCGTGACGCTCGAGATGAAGATGTTGCAGTACTGCGGTGCGCTGACGCAGCCGTCAGTATCGACCCAAAGGAGGTTGACGCCGTTCCCCGCCTGCTGCGCTGCAGCAGCCGCTCCGAGCCCGACATTGCCGGCGACAGGGAAGATGATGTCGGCGCCCTGCTGGATGAACGTCGATGTGACGTTCTTGCCCTTGCTCTGGTCGGTGAAGTCGCCGGTGAATGTGCCGTTCTGCGACTTCTCGTCCCAGCCGAGCACCTTCACCTGCGTGTTGTGCTTCGTGTTGTAGTACGCCACGCCTTCAGCGAAGCCGTCCATGTAGATCGTGACGGTCGGCAGCTTCTGGCCACCGAAGGTGGCAACGGTGTGGCTCTTGGACATCCCGGCGGCCAGGTATCCGCCGAGGAACCCAGCCTGCGCAGTGTTGAAGATCAGCGCCTTGACGTTGGACAGCGGCGGTGAGTAGCTGAAGTCGACGATTGCGAACTTCGCGCTGGAGTTCGCTTTGGCTGCCGCTTGGGTCGCGTCGCCCATCAGGAACCCGACCGTGACGATGATCCCGCAGTTCTTCTGCACCAACGCGTTGATGTTCGGCACGTAGTCGGACTGCGCCGTTGACTGAAGGTACTGGACGGAGATGTTGGAGTTGCTGCTCTTCGCGTCCTGCATGCCCTGCCATGACGACGCGTTGAACGACCGGTCGTCAATGCCGCCAGTATCGGTGACCATGCAGCCGGTGAACGCCCCGCCGGACGGGGCCCCGCTCGCGGTGGTCGACGAGCCGGACGTGCCCGAGGTCGTCGGGCTCGCAGCTGCGGTTGTGCTGGAGCTGCTGCTCTTGCTGCTGCTCGAGCATGCAACGCCGGTAAGGGCCACCAGCGCGATCGCTGTAGCCTTCGTCCAAGCCCTCATGTCCGCTTCCTTTCTGAGCCGCGCGTGAATCGGCGGCCACCCGCTCACGAGCGGTGAAATCCGACCCGATTGTGGGAGTAAAGCCCGGAGGCGCTACCCGCCACTAGGGTCTTTGGTCCTGCGTCACCAGCGGCGATGGGGCAGAGTCTCACCGTGCCCGAGTTCGTCCTCGACCATCCCCTCGTCGCCGACCGCGTCGCCCGGCTGCGCGACGAACGGACGGATCGGCCGCAGTTCCGCTCGCTCGTTGCCGATCTCGCTGGCTTCCTTGCCTACGAGGCATGCCGGGACCTCGCGACGCGTGCTGTCACGGTCCGTACCCCGTTGTCCGACGCCGCCGGCCGCCGCGTTGCCGACCCCGGCCCCCTTGTCGTTCCCGTCCTGCGGGCCGGGCTTGGGATGCTCGACGCCGTCCTGCACGTGCTCGCGACCGGGGACGCGGCGCCGCTCGGCTTGCGGCGGGACGAGAGGACCCTTGAAGCCGTCGTTTACTGCGACACCGTGCCCAGCGACCTCGCCGGGCGGACGGTCATCGTCTGCGACCCGATGCTGGCGACTGGCGGATCATTGTCCTTCGCCTGCAACCTGGCCGCGGCGAGGGGTGCAGGCACCGTGATGGCTCTGGCGCTGCTCGCTGCCCCCGAGGGCTTGGCGCGCATCGCGCGGGACGCACCGCACGCGCTGGTCGCGGTCGCTGCCGTCGACGACCGTCTCGACGACCGCGGGTACATCGTGCCCGGCCTCGGCGACGCCGGCGACCGCCTGTACGGCCCGCCTGCCCCGATAACGGGTGCACCGCCACCGTGGTCGGAGGGGTGAGCGCGGCGGGTGGGGGGTCCGACCGCGACGACCGCTCAGCCGCCGATGGTTTGGTGCAGGAGGTCGAGCGCGGGGGTGATGATCGAGTTGGCGTTGAACTGGAGCCAATGGCCTGAGCCTTTGACGATGAACAGCTGTGCAGCGTCCGGACCGGCGGCCTTCACGATCGCGTCGTACAACTCAACGGACCCCTGATAGGGGGCGGTGCAATCGGCGTCGCCGTGGCCAATGAGGAACTTCGGCAGGGGCCGGCCGCGAGTGACGTAGGTCGTGGGATTGGCGGCCTCCGCCCTGGCCGGGACGGTCGGCACGGGGGCGCCAAGGTACTTCGATTCGGGTGACGAGCCGAGGTCGGGGTCGGAATACCCGCCTGCGCACGCGGGGTTCGCCGCGAGCCAGGCATGTTCCGCGAGCAAGTCAACCGCCGGGTAGAGCAGGATGACCGAATTGACCGTGTCGGGGACGCCGCTGTTGCCGAGACGTGGGTCGTCCAGTGCTGGTACACCTCCGGAGGTGGCAAGGAGCGCCACCAGGTTCCCGCCCGCGGAGTCTCCCGCCGCGGCGATACGAGTGGGGTCGTAGCCGTAGCGCGCCGCGTTGGCGCGTAGCCAGCGGACGGCCGCCTTGACGTCTTGGATCTGCGCCGGGAACGTCGCCTCAGTCGAGAGCCGGTAGTTGATACTGGCGACCGCGTAGCCGTTGGAGACGAGCAGGCCGACGATGCTCATGGTGTACTCGGCGGCTTTGTCACCTGCGTTCCACCCCCCGCCGTGGACGTACATCACGAGCCCCGGCGTCGCAGTGACCTTGGTGGGCACGTACAGGTCGAGCTTCTCGGCTGGGGACTTCGATGCGTAAGCGACGTCCTGGTACGCGAGGTGCGGCGCGGCGATGGCGGTGGTGGTCGTCGGGAGGGCGGTCGTCGTCGCGGGCGCCGCCGCCGCCGTCGTCGTCGAGCTACCGCCGGGGACGCGCGCCGCGTTCGTCGTCGAGCCACACGCCACCAAGAGCAGCGTGGCGACAATGAGGGCGACGCGACTGAGCACCGATCCCCCGCGCCACGCCGACGCCATGCTCGGAGTGTTCGACTTCGCCGCGGGGTCATCCAGAGGCCAATGTCACAAGCTGCTCGAGAGCGGACCGAGGCCAAGCGAGCCCCTTGCGTCCTCGCAGACCACGAGGTGGGCGGCGAGCACCTTGGGGCGCGGCGCGAGCTCGTTGCATCTGGCTGGCTGGCTGGCTGGTCGGGAAGGGGGGATTTGAACCCCCGGCCTCAGCGTCCCGAACGCTGCGCGCTAACCAAGCTGCGCTACTTCCCGGTGCCCCCTGGGGAGCGGTCGTCCATCGTAGCGGTCGGCGCGCGCGCCACCACCTTCGAGATCCGCCGTTTGTCCATTTCCGCGATCCGGAACTCCCACCCGCCCCACTCGTAGGTGTCCCCCTCCTCCGGGATCCTGCCGAACCGTTCGAACAGGAACCCCCCAAGCGTCACGTAATCCCCCTCCGGCAGCTCCACGCCGAGCTCGGCGCTGACGTCTTCGACCGGCGCGGCGCCGTCGACGAGCCAGCGGGCCTGGTCGATCGGGCTCACCATCAGCTCGGCCGGCTTGTCGAACTCGTCGCGCAAGTCCCCGACCAGCTCGCTCACGAGGTCCTTGATCGTGAGCACCCCCTCCACTCCGCCGTACTCGTCCACGACAACGGCGAAGGCGTGACGCTGGGCGCGCATGAGGGCGAGCAGTTCGAGGACCTGGCGCCCCTCCGGTACGAGGAACGGCGGGCGGAGGCGCTTGGCGATCGACTCGATCGTCATGCCCTGGGGCCATCCGCCCATGCGGAACAGGTCCTTCACGAACAGGACCCCGAGCAGATGGTCCAGGTCCTCCTCGTAGACCGGGAACCGGCTGTGGCCGGACTCCTTCACGGCTTGGGCAACGGCCTCCGGCGTCACCGGCGCCTCGAGGGCCACGACGTCGACGCGCGGCGTCATGACCTCCTTGGCCGTGGTCTCCCGGAGCGCCTCGAGGGCCTGGCGGATCCGGGCCTCCTCGTCAGCGGCGTTGGGTGCGGCCGCGTGCGTACCCGGCCGCCCGCGGTGGCGCCGCCACCAGTGGGGACGCCCAGCGCCGTCCAATGTGGCGCCGTCAGCCGGGGACAGGGCCGGTCGCCGCGACCGTCGGCGGCAGCTGGCTGGCGTCCTCGAACCGGCCGCCGGCGAGCAGCGCCGCCACCGCTTTGCGCAGCCGGATGGGGGAGAGGGGCTTCAGCAGCCACCCCTCGGCCTCCGTCCGCCGGGCCAGGAACACGTCCGGCCGCCGGTCGAGCAGCATCAGCACCGGCACGTGGTCGATCCGCCCCCCGCTCCACTCGAGGCGCAGGTCCATGCAGACCGCCATCGCCCCCATGCTCCCGATCTGCTGGTCGAGAATGACCAGGTCAGGAGGGTCGTCGGCGACGGCAGCGCGCACCGCCTCGCCGGACCGCACCACCCGCACCCCGTCCCCAGGCCCCGCCAGGGCGGCCGTCACCTCGTCGATGACCCACTGGGCGTCGGCGGCGAGCAGGACCTCGGGCACGGGCCCAAGGTACCCGGACCCGCCGGTAGCATCCATGGAAGCCTTGCGAGGGAGCAGCAGTGCTCGACATCCACATCGACCTCGACGCCGGCGCCACGGTGTGCCGCCCCGTCGGGGAGCTCGACGCCTTCACCGTCAGCCAGTTCCGCCAAGCGCTGGCCGAGCTCGCGTCGTCGTCGCGCCTGCTCATCGACCTCTCCGGCGTGCCGTTCGTCGACTCTGCGGGCCTCGGCGCGCTCATCGGCGGGATCCGGCGCGTGCGCGAGCTCGGCGGCGACGTCGCCGTTGCCTGCCCGCGCCCGACCCTCACGCGGCTGTTGCGCACCACCGGCTTCGACCGCATCGTGACGGTCACGGCCACGCCGCAGGAGGCGATGCAGGCACTGCGCCCGGATGCGGGCGACACGCCCGCTGACGCCGACAGCGAGAGCACGCGGTCCTGACCGCGCCGGCGGCGGCCTCAGCCGCTCGCCGTCAGGTGCTCGGCCACGAGGGCCAGCCCGTCGAGGTCGTGCACGTCGTCTGGGAGGAACGGGACCCGGACGACCGGCGCGGGGGCCAGGCGGTCCGCCAGCGCGGCGAAGTTGCCCTCCTCCTGCGCCGCGACGCGGTGGAAGTCGGCGAGGTTGCGACGGAGCGACTCGAGCGGCGACGCGGGCGCGCGCACGGCATCGGCATCGGGCACCGCCGGGCCGCCGAAGTCGGGGTGCAGCCGGTTGACCACGAGCAGTGCCACGTCGATGTCGGCCTCGGCTAGGCGCGCCGCGAAGAACGACGCCTCCTCCACTGCGTCACGTCGCGGTGAGGTGACGAGCGCAAACGCGGTCTCCGGCGCACTGAGCAGTTCGCGGACCGACGCAGCCCGGTCGCGGAACCCCGCCTCCATGCCCTCGAATGCCTCGAAGAACGTGATGACGTCGGAGACCACCTCGGTCCCCACGACGCGCGACACCGTGCGCAGGAACGCGTGCGTCGCTGCGCTCACGGCGCGCAGGTACGCGCGCGTCGGCATGATCAGCAGCCGGAAGATGCGGTTGTCGAGGAACCGCGTCAACCGGTTCGGTGCCTCGAGGAAGTCCAGCGCATGCCGCGTCGGCGGCGTGTCCACGACGATGAGGTCGAACCGCCCGCTGTCATGGAGCTCGTACAGCTTCTCCATGGCCATGTACTCCTGCGTGCCCGACAAGGCGCTCGAGATGTTGCGGTACAGGCGGTTGTCCAGGATGGATCGCGCCTGTTCCTCGGTCGCCGCGTACCGGTGCACGAGGTCGTCGAACGTCCCCTTGGTGTCGAGCATGAGCGCCCACAGCTCGCCCGGCCAATCCCCGTCGATGCGCGTCGGCGTGTTGCCCAATGCACCGATGCCGAGGGCGTCGGCCAGCCGCTTGGCGGGGTCCACGGTGACGACGCACGCCCGGCGGCCCATGCGCGCCCCGTCCAGGGCAAGGGCGGCGGCGATCGTGGTCTTGCCCACGCCGCCCGTCCCGGTGGTGACGACGATGGAGCGCTCAGCGACGAGCGCTCGGGGGGCCACGGTGCTACCGGCGCGGCGCCGCTGCGCCGAGGTGGCTGATCGCCTCGGTCATGGCGCTGGCCAGGACCTCGAGCCCATCGGGGCCGACGTCGTGGGCGAAGAGGTAGGGCAGGTGGAGCTGGGGCAGCGGGAGGGCGTCGGCCAGGCGGGCCGTCTGGGCCACCTGGAGGCGCTCGCGTTCACGCCGGAATGCGGCGGCGGCCCGCAATGCGTCCGCTTCGCCCGGCGCCAGCGTGGCGCCGTCAGCGCCCGCGGCCTCGACGGGGTCGATATCGAGCCCGGGGAGGGGCGGGTACAGGCCGTTGACGACGACCGGCCCGAGCTTGACCCCGATGCGGTCTTCGAGGGCGAACGCGGTCTCGACCAGTTCGTTGACCGGGGTCTCCTCAGGCAGGGTGACGAGCACGACCTGCGTGCGCGCCGGGTCGGTGATGAGGTCCACGACGTCCTGCGCCTGGCCGCGGATGGGGCCGGCCCGCACGGCGTCCAGCAGGCCGTGGGCGCTCTGGAGGAACGTGATGGCGTGCCCGGCGGCCGGGGCGTCGACCACGATCACGTCCGCGACCTCGTCGCGTTCGAGCTGCTTGACCTTGCCGAGGACGAGGATGTCCTTGATGCCGGGCACGGCGGTGGCGACGACGTCCACCAGGCCGGCCCGGGTGAGGCGCTTCGAGACGCGGCGCATCCCGTGGGCGTCGAGGTACTCGACGAGGGCGTCGTCCGGTGTCAGCGTCCGGGCACGGACACTGCCCGCGCCCAGGGGGTGGCCGGCGGCGACGAGCTCGAGCTCGTCGTAGGCCAGCGCGTCGTCCACCCCGAACAGCGCCGTGAGCCCGCTCCGCCCCTCGAGCTCGATGACGAGCGGCGACAGCCCGGCCAACGAGGCGACACGGGCGAGGACGGCGCTGACCGTGGTTTTGCCGACGCCCCCCTTCCCGGCGACGATGAGGACCCGGGTGGACAGGAAAAACGCCCGTGGGTCCAACCCTCCCTCCCGCTGAATCGCCGGATGACCGCTCCGAACCTGCCCCAGACGTGCCCGGGACACACCGGGCCACCATCGCCATGAAGGCCCTGCGAACCATAGCGACCGTGCTCGCTGGCGCCGCCGCCGTCGTGGCTCTCGCCTCTGCGGCCGCCGCCGCCCCCGCTCCGGCGCCAGCGCGGCTCGACATTGTCAAGGTCACCGGGCTGATCGACCCCATCAACGCCGACCTGGTGAGCCGTTCCGTCCGCGCCGCAGAGCGCGACCACGCGCTGGCGCTCGTCCTCCAGCTCAACTCGAGCGGCGGCACCATCTCCGCCGGCGCCCGCGACCGCCTTGCCGAACAGCTCGTCCGTTCGTCCGTCCCCGTGGCGGTGTGGGTCGGCGGCTCAGGGAGCCCGCGCGCCCTCGGGACGGCGTTCACGCTGCTGCGCACTGCCGGCTTCACGGGCGAGGCGCCGGGCTCGCGCGTCGGCAACGGCCCGCCACCCCCGCAGACGCTGCCCGACGGGCTCGAGCACCGTGTCATGTCCGGTGACGACGCCGTCGACGCCCACCTGCTCGACTCGGCGGCCCCGACGTTGGTCAGCTTCCTCGGTGACCTGTCGGGCCGGACGCTGAAGGGCGTGCACATCGACCTGGGGCAGGCCAACCACGGCTTCCGCAAGGACCTCACGTTCAATTTCAGCCAGCCGTCAGTGCTCCCGAAGCTGCTGCACACCGCCGCGACCCCCGACGTGGCGTTCGTGATGTTGTTGATCGCCCTGTCGCTGATCATGTTCGAGTTCTTCACCGCCGGCGTTGGGATCGCGGCGGGGACCGCGGTCATCTTCCTCGCCGCCTCCGCCTACGGGCTCGGGGTGCTGCCGGTCCAGCCTTGGGCGGTCGCGCTGCTCGCGATCGCGTTCGTTGGCTTCGCGATCGACGTGCAGGCGGGCGCACCACGGTTCTGGACCGCCGTGGGCGCGGTGGCGTACGTCGTCGGGGCGCTCAGCCTGTACCACGGCCACCACGTCTCGCTGTGGGTGGTCGTGCTGATGGGGGTGCTGGTCGCGCTGCTGGTGGTGAACGGGATGCCGGCGATGGTCCGTTCCCGCTTCAGCACGCCCACGATCGGGCGCGAGTCGCTGATCGGGCGGATGGGCGTCGCCGAGTCCGGCGTCGACCCCGAGGGCACGGTCCGTGTGGACGGCGCGCCCTGGCGGGCGAGGACCAACCGGGCGACGCCGATCGCCGCCGGGAACGCCGTTCGGGTGGTCGCCATCGACGGCCTCCTGCTCGAAGTCGAGCCGGAGTCCGGGGGGGCTCGCGAGGCGCACCACTGACGCGCGGCTGAGGGCAAAACCGCAGGTCGGAGGCCATCCGGTGCCCTCTTGTCGACCGCCGCGACCAGGGCTATGGTCCGATGTCACACAAGGGGGGCACCTTCGTGACGACCATCACCCAACCGGACACCGCCTGGCAGGCGAAGGCCGCCTGCCGGGGGCCGCAGGCTGCCGCGTTTTTCCCGCCGACACACCCGGAGCGCAAGGACGAGCGCGCGGAGCGTGAGGAACGGGCGAAGGACATCTGCCGAGCGTGCTCGGTCCGCAAGCCGTGCCTCGACTACGCGCTCGAGATCCGCGAGCCGCACGGGATCTGGGGCGGCCTGAACGAGCTCGAGCGCAAGGCCGTCCTCGCCCGCCGGGCGGGCTGACCCCGCCGGGCGGGCTGACTCCGCCGGCTGACCCCGCGGCTGACCCCGCGGCCAGCCCGACCCCGCCGCCGGCCTGACCCCGCCGCCGGCCCGCCCACCCGCCGCGGGCGGTCAGTGCGACGGGGCGCCGATCCCGTCGGCGTCCGCCGCCGGCAGCCGCGGCCCGCCCACCCGGACGTCGCCCCGCCGCCTGGTCACTCCGGAGGCGTCGAAGTGCTCGAGCAGCGGCACGACGTGCTTGCGGGACGACCCCAGGGCCTCGCGTACTTCGGAGACGGTGACGCCTCCTGGCGCCGCGGCGAGCAGGCGGGCCACGACGCCCGCCGCCGACGTGACCGCGCTCGCGGCGAACCACACTGGCCCGGCCTCCACCGCCAGCCCCCGGCGCTGTAGCTCGCGCGCCGCGCCCCGCTCTGCGGGTGCCACGTCCGGCGGCGAGAACGGCGACGCCTCGAGCCCGGCGAGCAGCGTCGCGGCCGCCGGCGGGAGCCCGTCGGAGGTCAACGAGGCGTCCACGGCCCGCCCGGACCGCACCACGACGCCGTCGAGGCCGGCGGCGAGCACGGCCCGCTGGCGGTCGTCGAGCGCGGCCACGTCCACACCGGGTGCGCCCGCGTTGGCGACGGCAGAGCGCAGCGCCGCGCGCGCCGCCGACAGCTCGCCTTTGTCGACGACCCAGCGCCCGAGCGTCGGGGCCAGGGCGACGCCGGTCAGCCGCTCGAGGTGGGCGGCGTCCACCCACCCCCGTTCGGCGATGACCCGCTCGACCGAGCGCGACGGCGCCGCCCTGCTCGCCGGCCGCACCGGCTCGACGTCGAGGACCTCGCCGCCGCCGACGGTCTCCGAGCGCCCGGCTTCCCGGAGCACGAACCGGTCCCCGGGCAGCAGTGGCAACCCCACCGGCAGCCACATGCGCACGAGCCCCGTGGCTCCCGGTGCCACGGACGGCTCGCCCAGCACCCGCAACCGCACCGGGAACTCGCCCGACCCGACGTACGCCGCGTACGCCCCCCGCCGCTCCACGGCGTGGTCGAGCGACGCCAGCACGGAAAGCGAGGCATCGACGACCCGCGCCCGGTGCCACTGGCCCGGGCGCACGACCGCCTGGCCGCGGCCGACGCGGTCGTGCGCGACCCCGGTCAGGTTCACCGCCAAACGCCGGCCGGGCGCAGCGGTCTCGAGCGCCACGTGGTGGCTGTGGAGGCGGCGGACCCGCGCCACCAGCCCGCCCGGTTCCACGCCCACCTCCTCCTCGACCCGCAGCGGGCCGCCGGTCAGCGTCCCGGTGACCACGGTGCCCGCCCCGCGCACGGCGAAGGACCGGTCGACCCACAGGCGCGGCCAGCCTCGGTCCGCGGCCGCCGGTACCGACGCGACGAGGCGACCGAGCGCGGCCTGCAGCGACGCCACGCCGGTCCCGTCCACTGCGTCGACGGCCACGAGTTCCGCACCGGCGAGGAACGTCCCCGCCACATGGTCGCGGACGTCGAGCTCGGCCAGCTCCCGCCACTCGTCGTCGACGAGGCCGACCTTCGTCAACGCGATCACGCCGTTGGTGACGCCGAGCAGCGACAGGATCCGCAGGTGCTCCTCTGATTGCGGCTTCCATCCCTCAGTCGCGGCCACCACGAACAGGCACGCGTCGACAGCGCCGACGCCGGCGAGCATGTTCTTGATGAACCTGACGTGGCCGGGCACATCGACGAACGCGACGTCTTCGCTCGATGGGAGCGTGCACGCGGCGAAGCCGAGGTCGATGGTGAGGCCACGTGCTTTCTCCTCCGCGAGGCGGTCGGGATCGGTCCCGGTGAGCGCCAGCACGAGCGTCGACTTGCCGTGGTCCACGTGGCCCGCCGTCGCGAGCACCCTCATGGCAGGGCTTTGGCCAACAGCTCGTCCTGCTCGGGCAGGACGGTGCGCAGGTCGCACACCGTGCGCCCGTCGTCGACGCGCGCGATGACGGGCGGCTCGGCCGCGCGCAAGGAGGCGGTGATGTCGCTGTCGAAGGCGACGCCGAACGACGGCACGGTGACGCCCGGGAGCGTGCCGCCACCGGTCACGGACTCGCAGGCGACGACCGATCCCCGCCCCAACGCCCGCGCCCGCGCCTCGAGGCCGTCGAGCGGCGCGGTGGCCATCCGCCAGAACGGGAGCACCGTCCCCGCGTCGCGCCGTAGGTACGACAGGGCCACGTCCTGGAGCACCGCGAGCACGAGCCCGCCCGGCCGCAGCGCGCGCGCCAAGGGGTGGCGCGCGCACCTGGCAACGAGGTCGGCGCGGCCGGCGATCACGCCGGCCTGTGGGCCGCCGAGCAGCTTGTCGCCGCTGAAGGTGACGAGCGCCGCCCCGGCGCGCAGGGCCTGCGCGACGGCCGGCTCGTCGGCGAGCCACGGCGGCGGCCCCGCCGCCAACCATGGGCACGACGCGTCGAGGAGCCCCGAGCCGAGATCGGCGACCACGGGCGGGCCGAGCGGGGCCAGGTCGGCGATGCCGACCGACTCGGTGAACCCCGTGATGCGGTAGTTCGACGGGTGCACCTTCAACAGCAGCGCCGTCGTGTCCGTCACGGCACGCGCGTAGTCGCCTTCGCGTGTGCGGTTCGTCGTGCCCACCTCGACGAGGCGCGCGCCCGACGACGCCAGCACCTCCGGGATCCGGAACCCGCCGCCGATCTCGATCAGCTCACCACGGCTGACGACCACCTCGCGCCCGGCGGCGAGGGCGGCGACGACGAGGAGCACGGCCGCCGCGCCGTTGTTGACCACCAGCGCGTCCTCGGCACCGCACGCCCGCGCCAGCAGCGACGCCGCGTGCCCCGAGCGCGACCCGCGCCGGCCGGTCGACAGGTCCAGTTCGAGGTTGTTGTAGGCCGCGCTGCGCTCGGTGCCCAACGGGGCGCGCCCGAGGTTGGTGTGGAGCAGGACGCCCGTCGCGTTGACGACGGGCTGCAGGAGGCGGCGGGCGATGGCCTGCGCCTCGTCGAGGGCGAGCTCGGGGTGCCCGGCGGCGATGGCGGCGCGCGCCGCGTCGACGCGCAGCGGCTGTGGGAGCCCGGTCGGTGCGAGCTCACGTGCGAGGCGGTCCACCGACGGTGGGTGGGTCATCAAGCACGAGCCTACGAGGGACGAGACTGAGAGGGTGCCGGCAGTGGTCCTTGCTCGCCTCGACGAACTGCGCCCGCTCGTCGGGCTGCAGGTCCGCGTCGACGGTTGGGACTACGCCGTGTGGCTGCTGCCGGACGGCACCGTCCAGGTCCTCGACAACACGTGCGAGCACATCGGCGGGCCGATCGTCGACGGCGCCATCCACGACGGGTGCGTCGTGTGCCCCTGGCACGGGTGGCGCTACGTGCTGGCGACGGGGCAGCGGCGCACCGTGTTCGGCGACCTGCCGGGGATCGGGTCCTACCCGGCGCGCGTCGTGGACGGCGCCGTCGTCGCGGACCTGCCCGCCGACAGGTGCCGATAAGCGGCGGGGCGCCTCTGCCAGACTCGGGCGGTGCTGCGGACGTTCCTGCGGTGGTTCGCCATCACCGTGGTGTGCTCCATCGGCGTCCCGCTCGTCGCCGGCGTGACGGTCCTCGCCTCGCTCATCTTCCTGCCCCTGCCGGCGACGTTGCCGACGCCCAAGCCGGGGGTGGTCTCCCTGCCGAGCACGGTCTATGACGCCGACGGCAACGTGATCGCCACCTTCCAGCAGTTCGACCAGAACATCCCGGTGGCCCAGAAGGACATCCCCCGGGTCCTCGAGAACGCGCTGGTCGCGTCGGAGGACAAGAACTTCTTCCACGAAGGTGGTGTCGACCCACGCGGGACGCTGCGCGCGTTCGTCCGCGACCTGCAGGGCAACGGCTACCTGCAGGGCGGCTCGACCATCACCCAGCAGTACGTGGCGCTGGCCTACACCGGCAAGCAGCGCACGTTCACGCGCAAGCTCCGCGAGGCGATCCTCGCGTCGCAGTTGGCCCGCAAGCTCCCGAAGGACGAGATCCTCTACAAGTACCTGTCGGCCGTGTACTTCGGCGACGGCATGTACGGCATCGGCGCCGCCGCGCAGGGGTACTTCCACCTGAAGGACCTGCACCAGATGACGATCGGGCAGGCGGCCGCCCTGATCGGCCTCATCCCTGCGCCCAGCCGCTATGAGCCCCGCGGCAACCCGGCGCTCGCCGAGGCCCGCCGCGAGACGGTCCTGCTGAAGATGTTCCAGCAGCACTACATCAACCTCGCCGAGTACCAGTACTGGAAGGTCGCGCAGCTCTACCCGACCAACGGGCCACCGCTGCCCAAGGGCGCGCCGGCGACGTACTTCTTCCCCGCCGAGCAGCAGCAGGTGCAGTACCCGTACTTCGTCGACTACCTCCGCCGTTACCTCGAGGTCTACCCGGGCATCGGCCCGGACCTGCTCTACCGCGGCGGCCTGCGGATCCAGACCACGCTCGACCCCGCGCTCGAGGCCGACGCCCAAGCGGCCGTGGACCGCACGCTGTTCGGTACCTCGGAGCCGCTCGAGATGGCGGTCGTGTCGATCGAGCCCCAGACCGGGCACGTGCGCGCCCTGATCGGCGGGCGCGACTTCTCGCAGGACCAGACCAACCTCGCCCTCGGCGGCTGCCAGCAGCCGCCCGCCGGGGCGCAGGTGCTCGTGGCGGCCACGTGCGAGCAGACCCAGTTGCCCCAGGGGGGTGGGACCGGGCGCCAGCCGGGCTCGTCGTTCAAGCCGTTCGTGCTCGCCACCGCGTTCTCGCACGGTGTGCTCCCGAGCACCGTGTTCAACGGGCCGCAGTCGATCTCCCTGCCGCCAGGGTGCAACGGGACGGCGTGCCAGGTGATCCACAACGCCGGCGATTCCGAAGCCGGCGTGTTCACGCTGCAGCAGGCCATGTGGTACTCGGTCAACACGGTGTACGCGCAGCTGATCCTCGACCCGCGGGTCACCGTCGAGCAGACGGCGCAGACAGCCAAGGCGCTCGGCATCTCGTCGGCGTGGTACTCGCCGCAGGTGCACGGGGCCAGCTACGCCCTCGGCGCGCTCGACGTGTCCCCGCTCGACATGGCGTCGGCCTACGGCGTGTTCGACGACCACGGCGTGCGCGTGCCCCCGACCCCCGTCCTCCTCCTCGAAGACGCCAACGGCAAGGTGCTCATCGACAACCGCAAGCCGACGGGGACGCAGGTGATCGACGGTGCCGTGGCCGACAACGTCACCAACGTCCTGAAAGGAGTGATCACCCAGCCGGGCGCGACGGCGTACGGGACGGCCAACATCGGGCGGCCGGCGGCCGGCAAGACGGGGACGACGTCGAGTTACGTCGACGCGTGGTTCGTGGGCTACACCCCGACCCTCGTCACGTCGGTGTGGATGGGCCGCAAGAACACCGAGGACCCGGCGAAGGGGGCGAGCATGACGTCGGTGTGCGCGGTGGCCCGCCACGTGTGCGCCTCACCGGTGTTCGGCGGCACGCTCCCGGCGCTGACGTGGGCCGACTACATGAAGCAGGCGATGCAGGGCGTGCCCATCACGGACTTCAACGAGCCGGCACCGCTGACCCCGATCGCCGACGCCATCGACAGCAAGCTGCGCGGCGGGATCAGCCCGGGGCCCCGCCGCTACGCGGTCCCTGTCGGTGACGGCGGCCCGTACGTCCAGGCGCCCCCGCCGCCCTCGGCCACTGCACCGACCACGACCTCGACGAGCACGACCTCGACGAGCACGACGTCGACGACGCTGGCCCGCCGGTAATCGCCCGCCGGCCCGTGCCTACGGGGCGCTCGGCGGCGTCGCGCCTGCCGTCGCGCCGCCCGTCGGCGTGCCGCCGGCGCAGCTGAGGACGCGGGCGCACACGCCCGACGGCGGCACGGCGAACCACACGTCGGCCACGGTGAACCCGAGCGGCGAGTACGACCGCGACAGCACACCGACCACGGTGCCGTCGGAGTTGAGCAGCGGCCCGCCCTGGAACTGCGCCCCGACCGTCGCGTCGTGCTGGATGCCGTCGGCGCTCACGTCCGCGACGAACCCCTGCGTCACCGACGCACCCGCCGACCCGAGCCCCGACACGGCGAAGACGCGCTCGCCGATCTGCGGCGCGCTCGGCGCGAACGCCAACGTGGGCTGCCCACCCTTGGGCAGGATCAGGAGCGCCAGGTCTTTCGCCTCGTCCCACGTGTACACCGTGAGCGGCTCGTCGTCGGTGCCGTGGCGCACGAACACCTGCGGGCCGGGCTGGCGCGTCGCCGCCGCGACGACGGCATAGCTCGTCAACAGCAACGTCTGGCGGCTGTCGCTCGCCACCGCGAACGCGGAGCCCACCGCCGGCTGGCCCGACGCGTCGAGCGTATGCACGAAGTACAGCGCGGGTGCCGCCTTGGCGGCAAGCGCCTGCACGGTCTGCCCGGTCGCCAGCTCCGACCGCAGCGGGGCCAGCTGGTCGGCGATCTGGCGCTGCGCGTTCGCCTCCTGCGCTTTGAGCGCCGATTCGGCTTGCTGGACCTGCTTCGGCAGCCCGTTCGTGAGCGCCGATACCTTGTCCTCGTTCTGCGTCAGGCGGTACTCGTAGTAGGAGTACAGGACGGTGCCGGACAGCGCGGCGCCGAACGCAAAGAACAGGATCGCCACGCTGATCCCGATCGCCGTGCGCGGGAGGACACGGTGGCGCAGCTTCGGCCGTTCCTCGGTGTTGCGCATGTGCTTGGGCCCGTCCACCGGCGCGCTCGCCACCGGCGGGCTGGTGACGGGTGCACCGGTGCTCGTCAACGTGGCGGTCTGCCCCGTGCGCGGCGGCGGTGGCCGGGGGACCTCCGGTCGCGGGGAGCCGCTGCCCGGTTCCGGCGCGCTGGGGGTCATCGCCGGGCCACGGTAGCGCCGGCCGCGCCCACGGCGGCGGCGCGCCGCTACCCTCGTCGGGTGGCTCCCGCTGTACCGGTGCGCGAAGCGGCGACGGTCGTGCTCGTGCGCGATGGCGACGCGGGCATCGAGGTGTTCATGCTGCGGCGCAGCAGCCGTCTCGTGTTCACGCCGGGCGCCTATGTATTCCCCGGCGGTGGGGTCGATGCGGGCGATGCCGCCCTCACCGAGTACTGCACGGGGCGGGACGACGCGTCGGCGAGCCGCCTGCTCGGCCTCGCGACGGGCGGTCTCGTCTACTGGGTCGCGGCCGTGCGCGAGTGCTACGAGGAGTGCGGGGTGCTGTTCACGCGGCCTGCCGTCGCCGGCGCGCGCGGGCGCAGCCTGCTCGAGATCTGCCAAGGGGAACCTGCCCTCCTCGACGTCGCCCCCTTGCACTACTTCGCCCACTGGTTGACGCCGCCGTCGGAGGTGCGCCGGTACAACACGCGCTTCTTTGTCGCCGGGGCACCACCCGGGCAGGAGCCGGCCCACGACGACGGGGAAGCCGTGGAGGGGATGTGGGTGCGGCCGGCCGAGGCGCTCGAACGGTGGCCCGGCGACCGCCAGCTCATCCGCCCGACGCGCGAGACGCTCACGGCACTGTCCCGGTTCGCCACGACGGCGTCGCTGCTTGCCGCGCTGGCCGCAGCTGAACGCGCCGCCGACGCACAGCCTCGAATGGGCGCGGATGAAGCGGGTGTGCGCGTCCTGCTGCCGGGCGACGACGGCTGGGCGGAGGCTGCTGGTGCCTGAGACCGACCCCGAACGCTCCGCGGACTTCGCCGCCGCGATCGCACCGCAGCCACCGGCAACGGGCGAGCTCGCACCCGGGGTCGTCACCGAACTGACGCCGCGCCTCCGTCGCGTCGTCGCGCCCAACCCCTGCCTCATGACCGGCCCGGGGACCAACACCTACCTCGTCGGCAAAGGCGACCTCGTCGTCGTCGACCCTGGCCCCGATATCCCCCAACACCTCGACCGCATCGCGTCCATCGGTGCAGGGCGCATCACGGCGATCATCGTCACCCACACCCATCTCGACCACTCGCCGGGTGCGCCGGGGTTGGCCTCGCGGACGGGCGCGCCGCTCGTCGGGTTCGACGCGCGCGACGGCTTCGAGCCCGACACCCCGGCCGCTGATGGCGACGTCGTCGGCCCGCTCCGCGCCGTGCACACGCCGGGCCACGCCTCCAACCACCTGTGCTGGTTGCTCGAGGAGGACGACGTCCTGTTGTCCGGCGACCACATCATGGACGGGTCGACGGTCGTGATCGCGCCGCCGGACGGCGACATGGCCGCGTACCTCGCGTCGTTGCAGCGCGTGCTCGACCTCGACGTCGCGGCGATCGCACCGGGGCACGGCCGCCTCATCACCGACCCGGCCGAACGGGTCGGCGGCTACCTGGCGCACCGCCGCGACCGCGAGCAGCAGGTCGTCGCCGCCCTGACGGGCCCCTCGACCGTCGACGAGCTCGTGGCGCGGATCTACGTCGGCGTACCCGAGGCGCTGCTGCCCGTCGCCCGCTATTCGGTGTGGGCGCACCTGCGCAAGCTCCGCGCCGAGGAGCGGGCGTCGACCGACGGCGACCCCGCCGACATCCACGCCACCTGGCGCGGCGCGCCGGGCTAACGCGCCTTGGCCCGCAGGGCGTCTTCGATGTGGTCGAGCATGCGGGCCGTGCACCCGCTGAGCTCCACCAGCGGGGCGACCTCGAGGACGATGCGCTCGGCGATGGCGTGGAACACCGCCGCCGCCGCCCCGGTACCGAGCGCGGCGGGGCGCCCCTCGTCGCCGCCCCGCGCCACCGCGGGCTCGATGGGGACCTGCCCGAGCAGTGGCACGCCGAGCTCCTCGGCGAGGCGTTCGCCGCCCCCGCTGCCGAACAGGGCGTACTCGCCCCCGTGCTCGCAGGTGAACGAGGTCATGTTCTCCACGACCCCCGCCACGCGCAGGTACCCGCGCCGCGCCATGTCCGCCGCGCGGGCGGCCACCTTCTGTGCGGCGAGCGCCGGAGTGGTGACGATGACCATGTCCGCGCGCGGGAGCATGCGCGCCAGCCCCATCTGCACGTCGCCTGTACCCGGCGGCATGTCGATGAGCAGGTAGTCGAGGTCGCCCCACCGCACGTCTTCGAGGAAGTGCTGGACCGCCCGGTTGAGGATCAGGCCGCGCCACATGATCGCCTGGTCCTCCGCCGCTCCGCCGATGAGGCCCATCGACAGCACCCTCAGCAGCCCGTCGCCGACGCGCTGCTCGATCGGCACCATCTTGCGCTCCTCGCCGACGACCTGGCCCTCCACACCGAGCATGCGCGGGAGGCTGAACCCCCAGATGTCCGCGTCGAGCACGCCGACGGTCAGGCCGCGCCGGGCGAGGCTCACAGCCAGGTTCGCCGTCACCGACGACTTGCCCACGCCGCCCTTGCCCGACGCAATGGCCAGGATGCGCGCCGTGGTCGGGATGTCGGTCATGACCCCGCGCTCCTGGGCCTTCGCCCGGGCACGGGCCATGAGCGCCGACTTCTCCGTGGCGTCCATCTCGCCCATGCGCACGGCGACGCCGGACACGCCGGGCACGGCGCCGACCTTGCCGTCGATGTCGCTGCGCAGCTGCTTTTGGAGCGGGCAGCCGGCGACAGTGAGGGCAACGGTGACCGTGGCGAAGCCGTCCTCGTCGACCGCCACGTCGCGGACCATCCCGAGGTCCACGATGTTGTCGCCGAGCTCGGGGTCCATCACGCCGAGCAGGGCGGCCCGGACGTCTTCCGTGGTCGGCACTGTACGAACGAGTTTACAAGGCCGATCCCGTTAGTATTGGGAGCGATGGAGCGCCTCCAGGTCTTCAAGGCCCTCGGCGACAACACGCGCTACGCCATCTACCTCGAAGTGGCCCGGGCCGGGTCCCCGCGGAGCACCAGCGAGATCGCCGATGCCCTCGACCTGCACGCCAACACCGTGCGGCCCCACCTGGAGCGCATGCGCGACGCCGGGCTGCTCGAAGTGGAGACCAGCGCCCAGGGCCAGGTGGGCCGCCCCCAGCACCGGTGGTCGCTGTCGCCCGACGCCCCGTCCCTCGGGCTCGAGCCCTCGGCGTTCCGGCTGCTCGCCCGGCTCGTGGTGGAGGCCGCCGCCCATGCCGGGCTGGACGCCGAGTCGATCGTGGGCGTGGGCCGCGAGCACGGTTCGTCGCTCCCGGTGCCGCCCAGGCGGCCGTCGCACTCGTCGTGCGTGCGGGCGGTGGAGGTGGCGATGGCCGAGCTGGGCTTCGACCCGGTGGTGGGCGAGGACGGCGGCGTCACCACGATGGCGTTCACCCGCTGCCCGTTCCGGGAGGTCGCCGAGGCCTACCCCGATGTGGTGTGCCCGCTGCACCGGGGGATCGTGGAGGGGGTGGCCGGGGCCGCGGGCGGCGGGCGTGTCGCCCGGTTCTCGACCCTGGCAGACCGGGACCCGTGCCAGGCCGACCTCGTCCCGGCATAGGCGGCGTGGCTCAGCGGGAAGGAGTAGGGGTCGATGGGCGTTAGAGTGATGGAGATCCAACGGGAGGCTTGCTCGTGAGCACGACTACAACGCAGACCATCGTCCTCACGGACACGGCGGCCGAGAAGGTCGCCGAGTTGATCAGCCAGGAGGGCTCTGCGGAGGAGCTGGCCCTGCGCGTCGCCGTGCGCCCCGGCGGGTGCTCCGGCTACAGCTACGAGATGTTCTTCGACACCGAGATCGCCGACGACGACGCCCAGTCGACGTTCGGTGCGGTGAGGGTGGTCGTCGACCCGGTCAGCGCCCCGCTCCTCGTCGGCGCCACGCTGGACTACAAGGACGGGCTCCAGGGGGCCGGGTTCTCCATCAACAACCCGAACGCGTCGCGCACCTGCGGCTGCGGCAACTCTTTCAGCTAGGCGCTTCCTTCAACTCGCCGGCCCATACGCCTTCGTCAGGGCGGCCCGGGCCTCGTCCTGGTCGAAGAGGTTGTCGATGCGCGCCACGATCGTGCCGGTGGCGTCGCCCAGGTAGAGCATCGGCTCATGCTGGAGGCCCCATGCCTTCACGGCGGGGGTCTCCGTCTGGCCCGTGAGGTCGGTGTAGATCTCGGCGTGGATGAAGGTGACCCGGTCCCGCCACGGGGCGCTGACCGCAACGAGGTTGGACAGCACCGGGCCGCAGAACTTGGACTGGCACAGCGCCGGCGTGGCGAACTGCAACGCGACCGGCTTGTGGGCGGCCAGGGCGGCGTCGAGGCTGACCGCGTGGAACGGGCACTGCGGTTGCGCCGTGCAGATGGGGTTGACCCCGCCTGCGCTGGCCGTGGTCGGCGTCGCCACCGAAACCATCTTCTGGCCGATGGTCGGGGTGGCCGACGCTGACGGGGCCGTGACCGTCAACGGCAGGCCGAGCGTGCGGCCCCGGAACGTGGCCCTGACCTGGTAGTTGCCGGGCTGGGGGAAGGTGTAGGTAGTGAGGGCGTAGTTCGGCTCCGGGCCGTTGGCGTGCACGACGGTGCCGAGCGGGGGGCCGAAGGCGCCGCCCTCGGGCGCGATCCGCACGGTGAGGGCGCTGTCGAGCGCCACGGGGGCCGCATTGTTGCCGTTGTCGGCGACGAAGAACGACAGGCGGTACGGGATCCCTGCGAAGAAGTCCCAGTCGTTGGGCAGGAGCACGAGCTGCCCGCCGCCGCCTCCGCCACCGCCGCCGCCACCGCACGCGGCGAGGGCCGAAGGGGCCGCCGCCAGCGCGGCCGCGCCGACGGCCAGCCGCAGCACGCTGCGCCGG
>Ga0070741_10000928_pt1 | contig 96495 bp, 82 predicted proteins | sample Coa_R1_4_FD_66440 | JGI IMG/M metagenome (GOLD analysis project Ga0070741, IMG submission 66440) | Surface soil microbial communities from Centralia Pennsylvania, which are recovering from an underground coalmine fire - Coalmine... | ecosystem: Environmental > Terrestrial > Soil > Unclassified ...
CCTGGCAGATCATCGAGCGGCTCGCTCCGCGCTCGCCGCTCGAACTCTGCTTGCTCCCGCCCGTCTTCCTGGACTATTACCTGAACGACTCAGGGGGATACGATGTGCCTAGGCTTCCCTCGCCTGGCCAATGCTGGCTCCAGATCGTCCGCGACTCCGGTGCTGCGCCCCACGATGTGATATAAAAGACGAGCACTTAATCCTGCTTAGAGGGTGAAATGATTCATACAGGCCGTCATTTCCTTCAGATTCCAGGCCCTACGAACGTCCCTGATCGCGTGCTCCGCGCCGCCGATCAGCCGGTAATCGATCACCGTGGACCTGAATTTGCCGAACTTGGCTTTGAGGTTCTTCGAGGGATGCGGGACATCTTCCAAACCCAGGGGCATGTCATTATTTTTCCTTCTTCTGGAACCGGAGCCTGCGAAGCCGCGCTGGTGAATACGCTCTCCCCGGGCGATCGCGTGGTCCTCTTCGAGACCGGCCAATTCTCAAACGTTTGGCGCCAAATCGGCGACCGGCTCGGCCTCGATGTCGATTATGTTCCGGGAAACTGGCGCCGCGGCGCTTCTGCCGCTGATCTCGAAGCTCGCCTCAGTTCGGACGCGCGACACGCGATCAAGGCAGTAGTTGTCGTGCACAACGAAACAGCGACCGGCGTAACTAGCCGCGTAACAGAACTGCGTCGCGTCATGAGTCGCCTGAAACATCCCGCCTTACTGATCGTGGACGCGATCTCCTCGCTGGCCTGCATCGATTATCGAATGGATGAATGGGAAGTCGATGTCACCGTCACAGGTTCACAGAAGGGCCTGATGCTGCCGCCTGGTCTTGGTTTCAATGCAGTCTCCGAAAAAGCGCTCGCCGCAAACAAAAATGCAAAATTGCCTCGTTCCTATTGGGATTGGCAAGACATGCTTAAAAACAATAGCGCCGGCTTCTTCCCCTACACGCCGGCGACCAATCTACTTTTCGGTTTACGCGAAGCGCTCAAGATGTTGAACGAAGAGGGTCTGCCGAATGTCTTCCGCCGGCACGCCCGCCACGCCGAAGCCACTCGCGCAGCCGTTCGCGCCTGGAGCCTGGAAATTGTCTGCGAAGAGCCGCTCGAATATTCCAATTCCATGACTGCAGTATTTACTCCGGAAGGGCACGATGCCGATCGGCTGCGCAAAATCATTCTCGAAAACTTCGATATGGCTCTTGGGGCCGGCTTGGGCAAGCTCGCCGGTAGGGCTTTTCGCATCGGCCATCTCGGCAGCTTCAACGACCTGATGCTTGCCGGGACCTTGAGTGGCGTCGAGATGGGGCTTCGCCTCGCCGGCATACCTCATAAACAAGGCGGCGTAATGGCTGCCCTGAACACCCTCACGCCGGCCGCGAAGATGTCAGAGCCTGCGAACGTCGGCCGATAACCGGTCGCGCACCGGGAGCGGGAAGCAGAAACGTGCACCACTCGCAAACAGACGCGTCGGCGCGAAAACGCATTCCCGCCACCACGGTCGTCTTGGTATTGCTCTGCCTGATGTATGCAATTAATTACATCGTCAGAGTGAACGTAAGCACTGCCGCCGCAGCTTTTAAAGACGAACTCCACCTGAGCAACACGGACTTAGGCGAAATTTTCGCCGCTTTCGGGTACGCGTATTTAGTGTTTCAAATTGCCAGCGGCTGGATCAGCGATCGAATCGGACCGCGGTTGGCGCTTACCTTCTCCGCGCTCATTTGGTCCGGCGCGACTGTATTTATCGGCTTGGCATCGGACATGCGTCAGATGTGGTTCGGTCGGCTCGTGCTTGGACTTGGCGTTTCGGCTTTGCCTATGGCCACGCGTGCCATGTCGTCCTGGATGCCACCGGGCAAACGAGCTTTTGCCCAGGGGATCACGCATTCGGCTGCCCGACTGGGAAGCGCCGTCACGCCCCCCTTGGTGGCTTGGCTGATCGCGCTGGTTACTTGGCGTGGCTCATTCGTCGTTCTCGGAATCGCCAGCTTGGTCTGGGCCGGCGTTTGGGGCTGGTATTTTCGCGACAATCCGGCCGAGCATGGAGCCATCACTCCCGCCGAACTCGCCGTGCTGCCCAAGCATCGTTCGCGTCACGCACACAAAACCGAACCCGTTCCTTTTTTCCGATTGGCGCGTCGCATGGCTTTAGTTACCGTCGTCTATTTTTGTTATGGCTGGACCCTCTGGTTTTTCCTCGCCTGGATACCCCAGTACTTTCTCCACAGTTACAAGCTGCGTCTGACCAATTCTTCGCTCTTTGCGGCGGGCGTTTTTTTCGGCGGCGTGATGGGCGATGTTTTGGGCGGCGTAGTCAGTGATCGTGTCTTCGAGAAAACCGGAGATCGCAAAAAAGCCCGCCGCAATCTCGTCGTTTTTGGGTTCCTTTTCTCACTCGTCATGATGATTCCGATCATCCTCATTCACAATTTGACGACGGCCGCCATTTTCCTGAGCCTGGCGTTTTTCTTCGCGGAATTTACCGTCGCGCCGATGTGGGCCATTCCCATGGACATCGCTCCAAAATTCTCAGGGTTTGCGAGCGGTTTCATGAATTCCGGATCCGCATTGGCTGCGATTATTTCGCCGGTCTTGGCCGGCATGATCATTGACCGAACCGGCAATTGGGAGTTGCCGTTCGTAGGCAGCATCGCCCTGCTGCTGTTTGGCGCCATTCTCGCGCTTTGGATGAAGACGGACGAAATGCCGTCCGAACCCAGTGCCCGCGCTGCCACAGCCATCCAGCCTGCCGTCTCATCATGAACCCTGTAACGTCCAGTTCGCAGCCAGCCGGAAAAACTCGGCCGCCGCTGCCGCTTAGTTCCCATGCTAAGCCGGTTGATTCCTTTGCTCGTGCCGTCGAATTGGAAAATGATCTTCGCAAGGTGGTGAAGGGTGAAGTTCGCTTCGACCGCGGCAGCCGGGCGCTCTACGCCTCCGATGCTTCGAATTATCGCCAAATTCCGATCGGCCTCGTCATTCCCCGCGACGATGACGACGCCATCGCCACCGTCGTCACCTGCAATAAATATGGCGCCCCCGTTCTTCCTCGCGGCGGCGGCACCAGCCTCGCCGGGCAGTGCTGCAACGTCGCCGTCGTGATGGATTTCACGAAATACATGAATCAGATTCTGGAGCTCGACGCTGCCGCAAAATTTGCGCGCGTGCAGCCCGGTATTGTCTTGGACCGCCTGCGCGACCGCGCCGAAACTCACCATCTGACCTTCGGCCCTGATCCTTCCACCCACAGTCGCTGCACGCTCGGCGGAATGATTGGCAACAATTCGTGCGGAACTCATTCCTTGCTCGCGGGAAAAACCGTAGATAACGTCGAAGAACTTTGTGTTTTGCTCTACGACGGAACGCAGTTTACGGTTGGCGCGACATCAGAAGATGAACTGAACTCGATCATCTCTCAGGGCGGCCGCCGCGCGGAAATCTATGCAAAGCTTCGAGCCATTCGGGATCAGTACGAGTCCCTTATCCGCGCCCGTTATCCGAAAATCCCCAGGCGCGTTTCCGGATATAACCTGGACCAGTTGCTTCCTGAAAACGGATTTCATGTCGCTCGGGCGCTGGTGGGCGCCGAGGGAACTTGCGTCACTGTGCTGGAGGCTAAACTCCGCCTCATCCACAGTCCCCAGTACCGAACATTAGTCGGACTCGGCTTCCCCGATGTGTTCATCGCCGCTGAACAGGTTCCCGCCATTCTGGAATTTGGTCCGATCGGCCTCGAAGGATTCGAAGGCCGCATCGTTGACGGTCTGCGCAAAAAAGGTACGCCGAATCTCGAACTGCTTCCCGACGGTCGAGGGATCCTCCTGGTTGAGTTTGGCTGCGACAATCAGGATGACTCACAGGCACTCGCCGTAAAGCTCGCGGATGTGTTCAATCGTTCGCCCGGAAAACCTGACGTTCGTCTCTACAACGATGCCCAATCGAAGTGGGTCTGGAAGATACGTGAATCCGGCGCTCGCGCCGCTGCGGCCGCGCCCGGCGCGCCCCCCGAATGGGAAGGATGGGATGACGCTGCTGTAGCTCCGGAAAAAGTCAGCGCCTATCTTCGCGACATTCGCAAACTCCTCGACGAGTACAACTATCACGCCGCGTTTTACGGTCATTTTGGCCATGGCTGCATTCACATGCGCGTGAGCTTCGACCTCGAGAGCGAAGCCGGCATTCGCAACTACGGCGAATTCGTCGAGCGCGCTGCCGATCTCGTGGTCAGCTATGGCGGCTCGCTGTCCGGGGAGCATGGCGATGGCCAATCGCGCGGCGCTCTGCTGCCAAAAATGTTTGGTCCGGAGTTGGTAAAGGCATTTGGCGAATTCAAGGCCATTTGGGATCCCAGCAACAAAATGAACCCCAATAAGGTCGTAAATCCCTACTTGCCTACTGAAAATCTCCGCCTGGGAGCGGACTACAAACCCCGGGAATCAAAAACCTATTTTCAGTTCCCCGATGATGCCGGCTCTTTTGCAAAAGCCACCGTGCGCTGCGTCGGCTTGGGCGAATGCCGCAAAACCCATGCCGGCGCAATGTGCCCCAGTTATATGGTCACCCGGGAAGAGCAGCACAGCACGCGTGGCCGCGCTCATATGTTTTTCGAATTGTTGCAAGGTGAGATCATTCGTGACGCCTGGCAGGACGAAAACGTCAAACAGGCTCTGGATCTCTGCCTTTCCTGTAAGGCTTGTAAATCTGAATGCCCAACCAATGTGGATATCGCCACATATCGCGCCGAATTCCTATCGCACTACTACGAACGCAAGAGCCGGCCATTGTATGCGCTTTTTTTTGGCCGGATAGACCGTTGGGCCAGATTGGCCTCGCTTGCTCCGCGCACCGCCAACCTTCTCAGCCGCGCACCCGGGATCGATCAACTCCTTCGCTTGCTGTTGCATCTTCCAAAACAACGAAAGCTGCCGCGTTTCGCCGATCGCACGTTCCGGCAGTGGACGCGAGCCCGGACAACTTCCTCAGCCTCGAACCGTCAAAATTCCAACGGGGCGCCATCCGGCCGCAAAGTAATTTTGTGGGCCGACACGTTTACCAATTATTTCCATCCCGAGATTGGCAGTGCCGCCTGGGACATTCTTGAAAATGCTGGATTCAAGGTCGTCGTGCCGCAGATGCACCTCTGTTGTGGTCGCCCACTCTACGATTTCGGAATGCTCGACGAAGCGAAAAATTACCTTACGCGAATCATGTCTTCGTTAGCCGCAGAGATCGATTCTGGTGTGCCCATCGTCGTGCTTGAGCCGAGTTGTGCTTCTGTTTTTCGAGACGAGTTGCGCGGGCTTTTCCCCAATGATACGCGCGCATCACGTTTACGCCAGCAAACCTTTCTTCTCAGCGAATTCCTTCACACTCAGGCCGAATATCAGCCACCCATGCTCAATTGCAAAGTGCTGCTGCACGGGCACTGTCATCACAAGGCCTTGATGACACTGGATGCTGAAGAAGCTCTTCTGAAAACTATGGGTGTTGATTTGCAATCACCGGATACCGGTTGTTGCGGGATGGCCGGCGCGTTCGGATTCGAGCACGCGAAATTTGAAATCTCGCGGGCCATCGGTGAGCGGACTCTGTTGCCCGCCGTCAGGCAAGCCGCACCCGAAACGTTAATCGTCTCCGATGGTTTCAGTTGCCGCGAACAGATCGGCCAGCTCACCGGCCGAAAAGCTCTCCACTTCGCTGAAGTATTAAAGATGGCCGGCGCTGAAACCGTGCCTGCCACGTCCGTCCGCTCTCCGCGCTGAAGGTTTACTTGGGAAGTCCGGGCCTCGTTCTTCTTGTTCTTAAGCAGCGCCCACTGCTGTGCGCAGGCTAATCGCCGGGGCTGATCCGGCCAGCTTCAATTTCGGTTCTTCGTCCACGGCTTTCAGCAGTTCTCGCGTCACCCGCTCGTCGATCTCTCCCGCATGCCGTGCATCCGCAGGAAAGTGCACTACAGCTTCGAGCCCCGAAGGTGTAAGCCGCAAGTGAACGCTCGGCTTGAGCGCACCTTGTGGAACTGCAATCAAATTCCGCTGCATGGCTCGGCTTTGTCGCTCGAACTCCTCGTGGTAATCAGACAAAACGTGCTCGACTGCGTGCATCGTTCTCTCACGGACCGCCTTGAAATCGTTATCCGGAGCCAGCATCAGCGACACTTCATGCCAGACGAAATCAGTCCCAGGAATTTGTCTGAAGATTCCTGCCCCAGGTTGGAATACCACGGAATTGGAGATCGCCACCACCCGCCCCGTAGGTGTGTCCGCGTTGTTGCCCCCGAGTTCCATTACTTGTATTCGAACCAAGCCAATGTCTACAACCTCGCCAGTGACGCCACTAATCTGCACCCGATCGCCCACTCGGATCCCATATCGGCCGATGAGAAAGAAATAGCCAACTACCGCCACAATCACGTTCTGCAGCGCGACGGCAATTCCCGCCGTAAGCAAGCCTGCATACGTCACGGCTGATTCCAACCGGCTGGCGAAGCCAATCCCTACGATGATCATGATTCCCACCCAAAGCGCGATTTTGCGTAACAACAGGAATTGATACCGCCGATGGGGCTCCTGCACGTATCGGTAGATTGTCCTTTTCGCGATCTCCGCGAAAATAAGCACGATGCCGATAAATACTGCTAGGACTGCCAACCGCAGGCCGAGACTCACGAGTGCTGTTTTCAGGTCGCTTCTCACCTCGCTATGCCAATTCTCCAGACTTCGCTGATAAAGCCCGAACAATATGCTTTGTTTGCTGAGCGGCAGCGCAATAGCCGCAAGCTGTTTGAATTGCGCTGTCAGTTCATCGGCTTGTTGCTTCTGTTGTGTGACTGTTGCAGCGTCTTTCGCGGGAGGCTGGTTCCCCAATTCATCGCCTTCACGTGACAACTCGCGCAGCCGGGCTATTAGCGGCGTCCGTAAATCGGTCGACGTCTTCGCCAGAGCCTGTGTCTGGTTGATTGCTCCGTTGATGGTGTCGAGCTTTCGTGAGATTTCAAACACGCGCGCGCCCAGCCCCCAAATGCCGGCCGGCTCCGTTGCGGCAGCCTCGGTGTTAGCATTTGACGGGTCCTTCCCGTTCGTTTGATCGCTGGTGCGCGATTCGGCCGCCGCGATCTTAGGCACCGATGCCGCTAACGCGTCGATCTGCCCCTTTAGCCCGCCCCCTCCGTCGTTCGCCCCGACCACAAACTGCAGCATGTTCTGGATGGCATCCTTGCGCGCTTTGTCTAGGTCGAGTTCACTTTGTGTTTCTGCAATTTGCGACTCGAGCAATGAGTGCTGTCTGCCACTCGCGCTGGCGAGTTTCTGCTTGAGCAAATTCATTTCCGATTCGGCGGCTCTGATCTTTTCATCGTTTTGCTTTAGAGCCTTGACGATCGCCTGCTGTTCAGGGCTTGCTCCTTTGGAAGCCTGAGCCTGCGCCGAGCCCTGGCTGCTGGCAAGCGCGTCCGCCTCTGCCCGGGCGAAATCGAAGCTAAGTTTTACGATTTGCTGCGCAAGCTCGCGATTATCACTGACGAGGGTCACCTCGCTCGGATCGTTGGCAATTTGGTCTTCAACACCCATCTGCCGGTACCACGCGAGAGTTTGATCGAGAAAGGGAATAATCCGGGAACTGTCCAGCGATGCGGCTGCACTGCTGGGTTGAGGTGCGCTATTCGGAACTGAATTTTGCGCCTTGGCGCATAGGTAAAATCCTGCGGAGGCTCCCAGCGCCGTCACCAAGATCCATACTCGAAGGATTTGACGTTTCCTTGTCTGTTTATTCCCTCTGTCCTGCTTTGTCGCGTGCGAAAATAAGCGCACCTCAGCTCCAATCTGTGCTGGGTTAGGGACTTCCGTTGGATGATTGTAACCGGTTCCAGGTGCTTTGTCTGGAGCGGCAAACAATGGCAGAGAAAAAAGCAGCGCCTGTGGGAGCCAGGCTTACTTCTGCAGACGCTGTTTGCCGGTGCACGTCTGGGCTCCGGCTGGTGTTGAATCCGCGCGCACTTTCGCGCGCAGCACATCCAAAAAAGATTCGCCGGTGCTCCTCAAGCGCGCTTCGAGCCGTTCGGTACAATCGCACGAAACGCACGCCCACGGCTCACTTCCGTTTTCATCGCGACAGCGGCCTCGATCATGTGCGTCCTGTACTCGCGTGAGCTCGAAGTACTCCTCCCAATACGGGCGTTCTTCGAGCAGCGGACTCGGGCAAAAACATATCTCCACCCAGCGCGTGGTCCGATCCTCACAAATGCGCGCCTCTTGCATGTTGCGAAAATATTCGTCGCCCGCGACCGAGCCTTTGCCGAGCGTTCCGTCTTCGATCGCCCGCAGCAAATCCCTTTCTCGGCCCGGTTTTACTCTCGCACGAACCAGGTAACGCATGACCCCATTGTAAATCTCTTCGTACTCGCGCTACACCTTTGTGCATCAAACGGATGACCATTGAGGCGAGCCTTCCTTTATGTGCCCATGGCGAAAGGTGGATAGCATGAATAGAAAAGAGATCCGGCGCGGGGAGAGCGAGTCGGGCTCGCGTTCGCAACCCATCACCCATCAGCGCGCTGGCGAAATTCAGGAATTCGGAACCATTGCCAGGCTGCCGATAGGTCTTGACGAGAACGTCTGCGTTGAAAGCGTGCGAATGCTGAACCAAATCCTTGCCGATACTATGAGCTTGAGAGACCTGTACAAAAAACATCATTGGCAGGTCGCGGGCGAAACGTTTTATCAGTTGCATTTGCTTTTCGATAAGCATTTCGGCGAACAGGTCGAACTCGTCGATAGCATCGCCGAACGCATTCAACTGTTGGGTGGCATCAGCATCGCCGTGGCCCACGATGTAGCCGAAACAACTCAAATTGCGCGCCCGCCGCGTGGCCGTGAGGAAGTGCCCGTGCAGATCTCCCGCCTCCTCGAGGCCCATGAAACGATATTGAAAGAAGCGCGTCAGGCCGCCAGAAAGGCTGACGATCTAGGCGACGATGGAACCAACGACCTCCTTGTCAGCGACGTCATTCGCACAAATGAATTACAGGTGTGGTTCTTGTCGGAACACTTGGTCGACGTTCCTGTTGTTCGCGCAGACAAAGCTAAGGCCGCTGCTTCCGGCCGATAGTTATTGGTGCGCTGGGGCCCGTCGGCCTCTGAATTGCCGTTGCATTTTTCGGACTTCACGCATTACCCGGGACGGAGAGACCTATGGCTGGGAATCAACCCGAAATGAGAATTCCAATGCAGGTCGGCACCGAGTTTCGCATCCGCAAAAATGGCGACATCGTTCTCGATAATCCCGAGATCGAACTTGCCGCAGACACCGCTGCCGCTGACGCCGTCCTGTCGTATCGTTTTGATCCGGAAACAGGCGAACATGTGCTGCGCCTTCTGGATCCTGTCGCCGAACGGAGCTTGCGGCCCGGCAGGAAGGCCGCTGGCCAAAGCTGAACGGCTAAACGGCAGCGCATCAGGAATCCAAAACACGCTTCCAACCAATAAGGCTTCTTCGCCGTCTAACTTGCCTCGAAATGTTCGAACACACTTCGCACTCGAGGACCGATTCTTACGCTTGCCCTGAATCGTCGCACCGCGAATCTTTCCCCCTCTCGATGCAAAACTCGGCTGATGTTTTCATTGTTGGCGGCGGACCCGCCGGCCTCGCGTTCGCCATTTCTGCCGCGCAGGGAGGATTACGGGTTGTCGTAGCCGACCACTGTCGCCCACCCATCGACAAAGCGTGTGGCGAGGGGTTGATGCCGGATACCGTGCAAGCGTTAAACACGCTCGGCATCATTTTCGCAGACGGCGAAGGCGTTCCTTTTCGCGGGATCCGGTTTTGTGACGCAAATGGCAGAGCTTCTGTTCAAGCCGATTTCGGCAAGGGATTTGGCGTGGGACTCCGCCGGACTGCGCTCCACGCCAAACTGGCGCAGCGCGCCAAACAGCTTGGAGTGACGCTTCTTTGGGGCAGTCGCATCAACTACAGCGACCGAAAGCGAATTTTTTGCGAAGGTAAACCCGTGCAGAGTAAGTGGGTAATTGGTGCCGATGGAGAAGCTTCGCGCTTCCGAAAATGGGCGGGATTCGAAGCAACTCGTTACGAACACATTCGCTTTTCCACCCGGCAGCACTTCCAGATTGCTCCCTGGAGTGATTTTGCCGAGGTCTACTGGGCTCGCGGTTGCCAGGTGGTGGTTGCTGCTGTCGCTTCGGACGAAGTGTGTGTCGCAGCCACCTCGCGGAATCCGCTTCTGCGCTTTCATGAGGCCGTTTCTGAAATCCCGGCTCTTGTCCGTCGATTGCGTGGCGTAAATCCCACGAATCCTGTGCGTGGTACTCGTGCCCCTTTCCGTCGCTTGCGTCGTGTGTGCCATGGCCGATTCGCCTTGATCGGAGATGCTTCCGGTTCGGTTGATCCTCTCACTGGAGAAGGTATCGGCCTCGCTTTCAAGCAAGGAGCGGCGCTCGCGAACGCGATCACCCGTGGTGATTTGCAGAGTTATCAGGCGGCACACAACAGCTTCTGCCGTGTCCCTCGATTGATCTCGCGGCTCATGCTGATGATGGACGCTTACCCACACCTTCGCGATCGTGCCTTGCGAATGCTGGCCGCCGAGCCGTCACTGTTTTCGCGGCTGTTGAACGTGAATGTCGGAAATCTCACATTATTGGATTTCGGCTTGCCGCATGCGTTGCGGTTGGGCTGGCGCATAGTTAGCCCGCCTTGGGAGCTCTAACAATTCTTGAATTCACTCCACGCAGACGAAAGTCTCACTCGTTTTTTATTGCCGTCTTCGCGTTGTTGGCGGTGGTATCGGTTCCAGCGTTCGCCCAACAGCACACCATTGAATTTCTGCCGACCGAAACTGCCATTCACTTCAGCTTGAAAACCTCCCTGCACACCGTTCACGGCGCGTTTCGGCTAAAAAGCGGTAACGTAACTTTCGATCCGTCGACAGGAAAACTCGATGGCCTCGTTGTGGTCGACGCCGCCAGCGGCGAAAGTGGAAACAGCGGGCGCGATTCGAAAATGCACAAAGACATTCTTGAGAGCCAGAAATATCCGGAAATCACCTTCGCCCCTTCCGACCTCCAAGGCGATTTGCAGATGCAGAGCGACTCTCAAATCCAGGTGAGAGGCACCTTCCATCTCCACGGCAGCGATCATCAGATATTAATTCCGGTTACCGTTCACATCTCGGGTTCGGATCTCACAGTGGACAGCAATTTCGACATCCCCTACATTTCCTGGGGACTGAAGAATCCCAGCACGTTCATTTTGCGCGCCAGCAATACGGTTCAGTTGAATGTCCATGCCGTTGGCAAATGGATGCAGATTCCCGCAAATTAGGTGCCGCAAGGAAAACGGACCGAACGTAGAGTCTCTGCTCAGCTGCGCAGGCGAGCCGGTCCGCTGACGCAAGGGTTGCCGCGTTCGTAAAACCGAAACAGCCGATCAGCGGCGCGGGTGATTCCAATTCGCACACTTTTGCCGATTGCTTTTGGCGCCCAGGGTGCGGACCCGAGCCACAAAGGGCCGGATGTGCAAAGATCGGCGCCGTCGTAACGTTTGTCGATGCCGAAAGCAGTCGTAAGACGGCCCGGTCCTCGCGCCAGGTCGCTCTCGCGTGCAGCACCTGGATTGTGTCGTCGCATGATTGCAATTCCTTGCAGCGGCTCCAAACCCCGCAAGAGAACTCCTGCCCCGATTCCACGTATTTCACTGCTGACGTTGATCAGCCAGCACGAGCCATAAGCAAAATGGACATACGCATGGCCGCGTTTTAAAAATAGCGACTGATTGCGCGGCCTCAACCCGCGAAACGCGTGTCCCGCGGCATCTCCAGGCGGGTACGCTTCCGTTTCCACGATCCGTCCTACGAGGCGCCCCTGGGGAAGCGAGTGCACCAGGGTTTTCCCGATCAGAAACCGGGCTAGTTCGATGGTATCGACCGGAAGCTCGCTTCGCTTGAGCCGGCGTATCCGCTGTGCGCGAGTCCTCGTGGCCTGCTTCTGTTTTTGGGGGTGCAATGATCGCGCAATCACGGATCTGTTGGCGGATATCGGGGGGCGCGCAGGTCATACGGCTGCTGCTATCTCTTCTTGTGCGTGTGCGCCCGGCATCGAGTATATGCTTACTGATGTGCGTCCCTCAAAAACCCCTGAAGAACTTGAAATTGAAAAACAGGCGGTTGCCAACGCTGCGCTTCGGTTCGTTCGTACTGGCATGTTGGTCGGCCTTGGCACCGGATCAACAGCGAATTATTTCTTGAACATTCTGGGACAAGCAGTGCGCTCCCGAGCGCTGAAGATTGAGGCTATCGCTACCTCTCTGCACACTGCGGAACGCGCCAGAAATCTCAGCATAGCGATCGTTGAACCGCGGCGCGGGCTTCATCCTGATATCACCATTGATGGCGCTGATCAAATCGCACCCGATCTCAGCCTGATCAAAGGAGCAGGCGGTGCATTGCTGCGCGAAAAAATTGTCGCCCACGCGTCACTTCGGTTTCTCGTTATCGCGGATTCTTCCAAGCGCGTCGAACAACTCGGCCGCCGCCCTGTTCCGGTCGAAGTCACGCCGTTCGCCACTCCTTGGGTTATGGACGATATCGGGCGATTGCAGGGCAAGCCCGTCTTGCGAATGGATGCTCTGAAGCCGTACCACCCATTTCTGACCGATCAACAAAATCACCTTTTGGATTGCGATTTCGGCTTGATTGCTGATCCAAAAAGTTTGGCCGTTGCCCTGGACGCAATTCCAGGAGTCGCTGGCCACGGCTTATTCCTTGGCCTGACGCATGCCGCCCTGGTCGCTGATGGCGACCAAATCATGATCCTTCGGCCCAACAAAATACCCAGCCCAATCATGAAAGGTGACCTGACACTCGACTAGGGCCAATGACCGCTTCGGCAATTGCGGAAACACCGCCCGCTGGTGTAAGTTGTATTCAATGTTGCCCGGTACTTTCAGCTTGGAGAATTGCTGCTGCGCCTGTTGTAGTCCAACTTCGATGGGCGGCGGCAGGCTACCGACTTAAGCATTTTGCTTGAAGCAGCGATTGTGAGACCCGCCGCCCAAACATGGCGGTTTTTTTTTTCTACTTTCGTTTGAGGAGACACGCAAATGGCCGACTATAAGCATCCTGATGTCTTGGTATCTACCGAATGGGCTGCGCAACACCTCAACGACCCCAAGGTTCGCTTGGTCGAGGTGGATGTGGACACCAGCGCATATGATCAGGGTCATATCCAAGGCGCTGTGGGCTGGAATTGGCAGACCCAGCTTCAAGACAATGTTCGTAGAGATCTAATTTCCAAACAGGCGTTGGAGCAATTGCTTGGCCGCTCAGGCATATCCAACGACACCACCATCCTTCTTTACGGCGACAATAACAATTGGTTTGCCGCATATGCTCTTTGGCAGTTGAAGTATTATGGCCACAAGGACGTGCGACTCATCAACGGCGGCCGCAAAAAGTGGATCGAGGAGAAACGCCCGTTGACAACTGACGCCCCGAGGATCACGCCCACCACCTACCGAGCGACAGGTCCCGACGAATCGATCCGCGCCCGCAAGGAAGATGTCTTTGCGATTATCGAGAACCGCAAACCGGGTCATCTCGTGGATGTCCGCTCGGTCGATGAATTCACAGGAAAAATCATCGCGCCGCCCGGCATGAGCGAAACTGCCCAGCGTGCCGGCCATATTCCCACGGCGGCCAACGTGCCCTGGTCACAAGCTGCCAACGAAGATGGCACCTTCAAGAGCGCCGATCAGTTGCAGCAACTCTACGGTTCCAAGGGTGTTAACGGCAAAGACGAAATTATTGCTTACTGCCGCATCGGCGAACGCAGCTCTCACACTTGGTTCGTCCTGAAATATCTGCTCGGTTACGGTGACGTCAAGAATTACGACGGCTCGTGGACCGAATGGGGCAATCTGGTAGGCGCGCCCATCGAAAAAGAAACTGCTGCCACCGCCGCCCGCTGAACCAGGTGTCTCTGTGGCGCATCCTCCTTCGGCGCGATAGGCTAGCGCCGAAGGAGGATCATGCTCTTACCGATTGTTCACGCTGGGGAACCTGTTCTTCGCCAGAAGGCACGCCCCCTTTCTCCCAAAGAGTTAAAAAGCAGGGATATTCAAAAGCTGATTGAGCACATGCGCGAGACGATGCGCGCCGCGCCCGGCGTAGGCCTGGCCGCTCCTCAGGTCGGTGTGTCCATCCAACTGGCGGTAATCGAAGATCGCAAGGAATACCACAAAGACATTTCCGCCGGGCAATTAACGCTTCGTGAACGGCGGCCCGTGCCTTTTCATGTGCTAATTAATCCGCAAATCCACACCACGGCCGAGGATCAGGCAGTGGACTTTTTTGAAGGCTGCCTCAGCTTGCCGGGTTTCTTCGCTTTGGTCCCGCGCTCTCATGCCGTCCGCGTCGATTGCCTCGACCAGCACGGCAAAGAAAGAATCATCGAAGCATCCGGATGGTACGCGCGCATTCTCCAGCATGAGATCGATCATTTGCAGGGGAATTTATACATAGACCGCATGCGCAGCCGTTCCTTCAGTTCCACCGAAAATTGGGAAAAATTCTGGAAGGGCAAGCAGGTTCCAGAGATCCGAACCGAGCTTGGCTGCTGAGTTCGCGTTACTTCAAATCGCCGGGTTTCCAGGGGTCGATCAGAAAGTCGAGGGATAACCACAGGCTGTAAGCCGGCCGCATCAACACTAGCGTGAGCAAAATCGCAAAGACGGCCCATAACATAAACGTTACATTTTCGGAGAAAGCGTACCTCGCAGGCAGTGCCAGAGACGCCAGATACACGCCTACGATAATGAAAGCCGTAAAAATGTAGGTAATGATCATGCCTCCGATGAAGTATCCGGACTCCCGAAAATACGCAAGTCCGCACACCGGACATTTTTGTAAGACCCGATTGGGCCAGCCTTGGAAAATTCGGCCCTTTCGGCAATTAGGGCATCGGCAGTGCAGTGCGTTTAGCACCGCGCCGCTCAAATCGTGTTTTCTGCTCACATTTTGAATTATAGCGTGCCGGCAGGGCGCCAGCTTCACTTCGTCAGAAGCTCTTGTGCGTCTTCACTTGAATGGAATAGCTGCCATATTCGTCGCGGGTCAGCGAAAAGGAGAGCCGGCCTCTCGTTTGATATTTCACCTGCACGACTTCGTTTTGTGTGTTGGTCAAGTCGGTAGCGAAGGTGAATAGGATATTGCTGGTGAGTCGCTCCTGAATCGCCAGCCGCGCACCCGGATCGCTGTTGTTGCCGCCGAGCGAAGGATCGATCTGCAATTGTGAAATGCCCGTCAGTTTTTCGATCCGATTGCTCACTTGACCAGCCAGTCCATTCGCAATCACCGATTCTGCGCCCATCGCCGCTGGGGTGGCCGTGGCCGCAGCCTCTTCGGTCGTCTTGCCGAATGCCAGCAGGTGAATAATGTCCACCGGCGGCAGGGCAGGATCTGACGTGTAGTTGGTGCGCAGGCGGTCGAGCGTGCCCACAAAATTCAGCGTGATATTGTAATCCTCGACCATTGTGCTGACGTATAGATTCAGGCTTGGCTCTGTCCGAATCGGATTAGCGAACACCACCGTGCCGCTTTGTACCTCATAAAGGTTTCCCATAAAGATCAGCGAGCCACCCGTCAGCGTCGTCCGGCCCAGAACGACGGGATTCGCAATCGTCCCCGCCACCCGCAGGTTTACCGACCCTTGCAGGCTCAATTGGCTGCTCGAAAGCGCCAGCACATTGCTTGATGCGACCGCAACATCCAGATGTGTGTTTTGCTCCCACTTCGACGGTACTGAAGGCGCAGACGATGTGAATTGTCCCACGAAATTCGCCAGATCGAAATTCGGCGTAAACGAAAGCTGATCGATAGTCACTCGCCCGTTCAGCACCGAATTTGCCGTGTTGCCGGTCAGCGTGAGCCCTGCATCGAGTTGCGCCCGGGTACCCTGGGGATACCGAATTCGAACCGATTTCCCATTCACCTGAAGCGAATAAGAAACCGGAGCATAGGTTCCAAACCCGCTTACCGAAAACGAGCCGCCGCCCATCTGGCCCGAGAAGTCGTTAATCGTAAGCCGGTTGTTCGCCACTGCAATCCGGGCATTGACACTTTCGATTCCTATCGGAGCGGTCTCGCTGACAAATGAGGCCTTCGTAAGCTCGATAGTCCCGCCTATTTCTGGCTTCTTCAACGCCCCCCGTGCGGTCACGTCCATCTTTAATGTCCCGGAAGATTGGGTATTGTCTCCCAGAATCGCCAGCAGTTTGAGATCGATTAACCCCGTGGTGGAAAGATTCAGCGGAGCGGACCCCTTTAGTGGCACCGTTCCCACTAACTTGAAATCCGTGTCAGTGCCCTTGAGTTCAGTTGGCGAAATCGTGAGGATATCGTCGGCGTAATTCAAATGAACTGGCGCGGCGCTTGCGAGACTGAAGTTCTGGTAAGCAAGCTTGAGCGTAGAGAGGTTGATCACCGCCTTCAGCTCTTCGGGATGTGCGAGCGGTCCCTCCACATGCCCGCTCACTTCCGTATCCCCCTGAAGCTGTTTGCTCACCGAAGGCGCATACGCCGCCAGCAGCGGGCCGAAATTCAAGGAGCGAATTTCGAAACCTGCCTGTGTCATGTACGGCGCTGCCACGGCAGTCTTTCCATTTAGCTCGATTTGTCCGCCCGCAACATCCGACGTAACCGTAAAGTTGGCCTGCTGCCTTGCGACTTGCAGTTGCGCGTTTATCGAACCCAGCGCTGTATTCCGGAACGTCAGTTGGTTTCCGTTGACTGCCACCTCTAACTCTGGCGCTTTGAGCGTCCCTTGGCCGTGCGCTTCAATAGCCAATGTTCCCCCGGCCTTATTGTCCCTTGACGATAGATAATGAAGTTTCGCCAGGTTCAGCACCGAACGGCGGATCGAAAAGCGATAACCGCGATCGGCCGTGTCGAATTCACCCATCCCAGAAATCGTTCCCGCATCTGCGGTGATGTTGAACGACGCAGATACAGTTTTGTTTGCCCCTTCGAAGTTTGTCGCCACGCTTCGAATTGGCTCGCCCGCCACCGAAGCATTTCGCAATTCCACCGACCCTGCGCCCGCCGGATTCTCCACCGTCCCGTGAATCGACACATTCGCCGAAAGAATTCCTGATATCGGTTCTGAGAAGCCGGTCAGTTGCTCCAGATCCGCGACAGAAACTTGCATCGCTTGCACCTGAACGGTAACCGGATTGGTCGCCGCATACGACCAATGCTGCAGCCCAGTAGCAGCGGCGAAATTCAAATGCCCGCGATTTGCTGTCTGCGCGAATCCATTTTTCACCGTCACCGACGATGCTGACGCTTCGAAATCCGCTTGGATGTGAGGCCATCTTGAGTGTCGCACCTCTAGAGAATTCGCCTCCGCGTGGCCTGTTATGTGCGGATTTTGAATCCGTCCTTGTATCTGCGCGTCGACCGCTGCCGTCCCGTACAGATTAAGCCCGGCCATCGGCGAAGTTACCGCCTCTGCGTTGGAAGTTTGTGCGGCGGAGTTCATGGCCTTGCGCAGCGCTGTGATCAGCAGATCGGTTTCGTGCAGATCGGAACTTCGCACGTGCACCGATAAAGAAGACCGATCGCTGACAATGCCGCTTGCTGCAATGCTGGTTTTCTCACTCGTGAGCGTGCTCTTCGTGATGGCCAGCGTGCCCTCAGGCGCGTTGTACCTCGCATGCAGCGTCGCATTGACCGGCACTGCTGGCACAGGGGCTTGCGGCCTCGCACTTGGGGTCGTCTTGATTACGGCCGCCACACTCGCATCAACTTGTGCAATCAAGCTCTGTAAGCTCGAAACCCAGCGCGCCCTGGCGTCTAGATGCGCGGTTCCAACGATGGGCACGGCGCCTGCTCCCGCGACTTGTTTCGCTTTCCCTAGCGACAACGAGTTCATGGAGAGCGCAGCCTGATAACGCGGCATTGCCGCCAAATCTTGCGCGCTGAACTCCGCATGCAAACTTCCGCCTATTGCCTCGGCGTCCAACGGATTCACCCGCAAGTTCCCGCGATCAAGAGAGTAATCACCCGCGATAGATCGCAATTCCAGCGTACTCGTGGATATAGCGATCCGTAATGTTGTGCTTGAGACGCGGCCGCTCGTGCTCAGAGCCGCTAAACCTGACCCCAAGGCGGCGTTGTACTCCAGCGAACCCGCCAACTGGATCTCCCCATTCTCGAGTGGTACGCCGCTGATTTCCCGTCGCAGGTCCGTGGCCGATAGCAGAATTACATAGTCACCCTGTACTGTGGGTTGGGAGAAGTTTTGCACGGTGCCTTTGGCATTCAGTTGTGAAGTTTGGGTCGCAACATGGATTCTCTGAAGTGTTATTCCGTCTGTTGTGGCTGCAAAATCGATCTGCGCCTCGTGCCGGAGAGGTGCGCGCTCGCCAAGAGAAATCGTGCCAATGCTGTAGCTGGCCGTCCCGGTGTATTGAGCCGCACCGTCGTTGTGTGATACGTCCGCATGAAAATCCGCCAGGTCGGCGTCAATTTTCCGTGCAACATTGTTGTATCGCAGTTCGCCGCTCCGCACCTCCGCGTGTTCGATCGCTATTTTGAAGTTGCTGCTGGAGGGCGCTGTCGCGGAATTCGGCCGTCTCGGCAAGTTCGACTCACTTGCATTGTTAACGAGCAGGTTGATCTCGGGATGATCGAGGACCAGTTCGGTAAGGTCGATCCGCTTGTGCACGAGAGCATCCCACGAAATGCCGACTTGTACCTTCGGCAACTTCGCAAGCGGCCTGCCGGCAACGCCTTTCCTGCCTTGCACCACGACAGCTTCCAGAGTGACTCGCAGCGGCATCCAACGAATCTCAAAATTTCCTATGGAGATTTCGGCCCCGCTTGCGTTCTCCGCGGCTTGGACCGCCCGGGCGAGCAGATACCGATGCACGAAGGTGTTCCGTTGAATCAAGATCGCCGCAATAAGGATGATCAAGATCAACGCGGCGACAACGCCCGCTGTCCATGCCGCGATCGTTTTTGCTTTCACGCTTCGCCTCCCGCATGGCGCCCCATCAGAACGCTTGTCCCAGCGTGAGGAAGAATTGCACCGAACTGATGCCGGCAATCGGATTCAGCAGATGGCCGATATCGAAGCGCACTGGTCCGACGGGTGTCTGGTACCGGAATCCGATGCCCACGCTGTTCGTATATTTCTCCGCCAGAAGCGGCAGATTGACTCTCGCGTAGACGTTTCCGCCGTCGTAGAAAACCGCCGCGCCGAGTCCCTCCTTTAGAGGAATGGGAAAACGCAATTCGGAATTCACCACAAGCAGCATGTTGCCGCCCACCGGCACGGAAATTGTCGAACACGTCGATGGATTGCTCGTATTGCCGCAGGCCACCACCGGCCGCTGCGGCCCAGCACCATCGATAGGGAAGCCGCGCAGCGTATCGCTGCCGCCAGAAAAGAACTCCTCACTCAACGGCACCCGGCTCGAAAAAATCGGCTTTGCAAACCCGAGTCGAACGTTATTTGCCCACGTAATGTGGGGCGTTACCGGGACGTAATATGCGGTTTGCCCCAGGAATCTCGCGAAGCTGGCGCTCGCTCCGAGCGCCGTCGAGGTCACGCCAAAATCAAACGTCTGATAGATGCCGTGGTGCGCATCGAGCGGCTTGTCGCGCGTATCGCGAACATACGAGACCGATAACGTTGACAACCGCACGTTCTGGTCCTCCGGCAGCACGAGACTCGGTATGAGCAAATTCGAAAGGGCGGTGTGCTGGAACACATATCGAAAAATCAGTGTTTGCGTCCTCTGCACATCTAGATTCCGCTGCACCTGGAATGATCCCGAGCCAAGCGTCTCCGCGAAAATCGGATTGAGCGTGCTCCGCTCCCCATTCCCACTGGCGAGAGCGCTCCAGTTGGTGCTCCACAACCGCGGGATACCATATGTGAGCGTCGCGCGGTTATCTAAGCGCGACCCCAGTAGGGAACCGGTGAACGTTTGTCCTCGGCCCCACAGATTTCGACGTGTGTAGGCGAAGGTTCCTATCGGGCTGAAAAATCTCTGTTCGCTTGTACTGAAATTCCTTCCCACTGGAATCGGCGCCAAGCCCGGGACCACCAGCGCACCGCCTGGCGGGGAGCCGCCACGGCTGACGAGTTCGAGTCCGCCGCCGTAGTCAATCGAATTCTTCTGCGATTCGTGCACTTTCACCAGAACTTCTGCATCGTTCTGTGAACCGTTGATTCCACGATTCTGTTCCGCGCTAAAGTTCGCTTCCTGCGGCGGATCTTCCGAATTGCCCGCAGCAGACGATTGGGCTCCGCCGCTTCGGTCGCCCAGGCCCGTGCTTGTGTCACCGGGTGGGTCGGCGCCGGGGTTTGCTTCGACCACTTGCGCAGTCACGCTTTGCGCCTCGCGTGGGCCGACATTCGTCCAATCAAATATTCCGAGGTTGTAGAGATCGCTTTCTGCCGCCAGCATTTTTGACGCGCTGAGTGGTGTCTCTGGCGAAAGTGCTGCCGTATGCGCGATCAGGCTCGTTTTGGTTGTGGTGTTACCGAGATAAACGACGTTGCCCACCACTGTTTGTTTCCCCGGCTCGACCTCATACATCACGTCCATTTGGTATTTGTTCCCATTGACCGGAGTCGCGCTCGACTTTAACTGTGCGCTTAGGTAACCGCGGTCCAGGTAATACGCGAGAATGTCGTTTCGGTCTTCTTGCTCGTATTCCGGTGAATACGCCCGTCCTGTGTTCAACCGGAAACCGTGTGCCGGCAGTTTGCTTGGGTCCAAACCCGCATCGCCGGTAATCTCAAAATGATGGACAAGCGCCTGCATCCCTTCCGTTATGTTGAACGTGATGTACACATTCGGCTCGGTATCCTGCACCCGGGTATCCACATGAACGTCAGGAAATCCGCGCACCTTGTACATGTTCACAATCTTGCCGACGCTGGCGCGTAGCAGCGTTTCGCTGAACCGCCCCCTCGAAACCAGAAATTTTTCTTTATGGATGACCACGGCCGCTTGCAACTGCGCGTTGGTAAATGCGTGGTTGCCGGAGAAGGATATCTTCTCAACCGAATGTTTTTTCCCTTTATCGACCCGGTAAACGATGTCCACTCGGTCCGGTTCCCGCTGCACTTCAGAGGCTACCTGAACATCAAAATAGCCTTTGGACTGGAAGTAATTCGCCAAATCCATCCTGCCTTCGGCGAGCAGGTCGCTGTCGTATGAGTTCTCTTGGTAAATCGGAATCAGTTTCTTGAGCGTTCTCCCCCATACGTGAGCTCCCTGCACTTGAACCGTGACCGTCGGTCCAAGCTTTACGTGAAACAACAGATTCGCGCGATTGGTGTCCGGCTCATATCTCGCCGATTCAAGGCTGATCTCCTGCGCCAGTCGATGTTGCGCGCCCAGTGTCCTTCGAATTCGATTGATCGCAGCCTGGATTCTCCCTTCTGTGAACGTTGTTCCTTTCTTCAAGCGACCTTGCTCAAAATGCGTCCAGAACGAACCCAGGGCGCCTCGCACTCGTTCCGCCTCGGGTTCTGACAACCCGTCAAACTCAATGGTCCCCACCTTCGCGCGCCGGTTCAGCGTTACGTCAAAGATCGGGTTGACCAGTTTGTGCTCTTTATCTATTTCCGTGCGGGTCGTAACGGTAGCCGCAAAGAATCCGTTCCGCGGCAAAAATGTCCTCACTGCGCCGGCCGCATCTTTCATCTCCTCCTGAAAAAAGGGGCTTCCTTCGGAAAACGCCACCACCTGTCGCAGTCGTGTATACGGAAATGGCGGTACCGCCCCGGGGAATTCAACCAGGCCGAGGTAATAGGCGGGTTCAAGTATGAAAAGAAGCCGCAGCCCGCCATTGTCCGGCATGACCTGCACTTTGGCGCTTGAGAATTCGCCGGTCCCCAACAACGCCGCGATGCTCTGCTGTATTTTGGCGTTCGAATACGGCTGCCCCACCTGCTGCACGATCAGATCTCGCAGAAAACCGACATCGGCTTCCGGCCGCGATGCCAGATCGATCGCCGTGACTTTCTCGCCCTCGTAGTTGATCGCCCCGGTTGTCTGTGCGCGTGCGTTCCGACTGCCCGCCACAACACACATGAGGAGCACGCCCAACCACAAATACGGCGATCTCTTACGAAGTGTTGCCACCCTCGCGCCCCACCCCTAAGCCGCAACTTTCCGCCGTTCCATGACCGAGTTCATCTCCGCGCCGATCAGCAAAACGAGACTGGAGCAAAAGATCCACACCATCAGCACAAAAAAAGCGCCGATCGCGCCATATGTCTCCGAATAGTGGCCGATGTGCCGGACGTAAAAGTTCACTCCCCAGGTGGCGCCCACAAGCATTGTGGTCGCAAACACTGTCCCTGCCGTTAGCCATCGCCACGGCCGTCGCTTGTTCGGAAGTACGTTGTCCAGGATGGCCACCCCGGTTTGGAGCAGGATGACCAGAAAAGACCAGCGGAAAACTTCCCAGACAATTCGCAGCGTCTGCCCAAAATACAGTTCCGACGACAGGAACACTCCCATTCGATGGCCCAGCGTCAGCAGTCCGAACGAACCAAAGAAGAACGCCGAAGAGACGATCAGCATTCCGGTCGCGATCAATCTTTTTTTCCAAAAACCTCGGGTTTCTGGCACGTTATATGCGCGGCTGAGGTTCTCCATGGTCGCAACCAATCCCGAAGACGACGTCCAGACCATCGCGCCAAACCCTATGGAGAGGAAGGTCCTGTTCCGATGAGCGAGGTTGAGTAACGTTTGCAGCGCCAGGTCGCGCGCTTCCGACGGAAAGTGCTCAATGATTTGATGGGTTACGTTCGTCCAAAGGTCTGTGTAGGGCAGGAAACCGGCCAGAGCCCCCAACACAGCAAAGAACGGGAACAGCGCCAGCACAAAGAAGTAAGCCATTTCCGCGGCCATATCGATGCAGTCATCCTTCAGGATCTTGGCCCATATCTCGTGGAGTACCCTGAAATGCGCCGGCTTTGTGTGCTCGGCAAGAAACGTGCCGGAAGCATTGGGCGCATCTGTGACGTTCGGTAGAGACACTTCATCCTTCTCGTCTTCGTAATAACTTACGGTAATGGGTCGTACCGCAGGATCAGGCCATCACCCTATGTACCCTGCGGCGATTACGTAAGTTACGGCTCACAGTGGTGTTACGGCAGTAACCGCGATTCCGGCTGGTCTTACATGCTGCTGTTGTATTTTCTCTGAGATGCGATGTGGCTCCGCTACGCTCCATTTGAACCGCAGGCGAATAAGCGTATGATTCGTGCAACGTTCAGCCGCCAGCGGACCCGAGCTTGGGGCGGACAGCAGCGTTGAACGCCACAGGACCGGCCCGCGGGCATTTTCGACGTCTGGTCGACGCGCATTCAAGGAGGTTTTATGAACCGGCGACTCGCATTGGGCGTGCTCATCTTGCTTTCGCTCGTCACGGCTCGGGCGCAACAAAATGTGCCGCCCCCGGCAAAGGCTTTCGCGTCGGCGCCGGAAATCCCCTACGACTCCGTGCCAAATTTCCTAAAACTCCAGCCGCCCTTATATCTCGGTGAAGGCATCGGTGTAGCCACCAACTCGAAGGGAGACGTTTTCGTCTACACGCGAAGCGGCGAAGCATCGCGCCTGTTCGAATTCGATCCCAAGGGAAACTTCATCCGCGAGATCGGCAAAGGTCTTTACGGATTTCAGATGGCCCATGCCGTTCGCGTCGATCCGCAGGACAACATCTGGGTCGTTGACGAAGGCACCGATATGGTCATCAAGTTCACCCCGGACGGCCGTGTCGCCATGACCATGGGCCGTCGGCTTGAATTCGGTGGAGGCCTGAAAGCAACTCCGCCGCCTGGCACCCCGCCCCCGCCGACCGATCCGTACCGCTTCGGCCGCCCCACGGATGTCGCTTGGGATGCCTCAGGGAATATCTTCATCTCCGACGGTTACACCAACTCCCGCGTCGTCAAGTACGACAAGAATGGCCGCTTCCTTAAGGAGATCGGCGCCAGGGGCACGGGAGGCGGAGAGTTCAATACCCCACATTCGATTCAGACGGACTCCAGCGGCAATGTCTATGTCGCCGATCGCGGAAACCGGCGCATTCAAGTCCTGAGCAACGACCTCGAGTTGAAAACGATCTACGACAATGTCGGTGCGCCGTGGGCCGTCTGCATCACTCCCGGTTCCCACCAATATCTATTTAGCTCGAACTCCAACCCCGACAATAATAATTCGCGTTTCAATACCGTCAGCGGCGAGATCTACAAGATGGAACTCGATGGCAGGGTCCTGGGTCGGTTCGGCAAGGCTGGCAAACAATTAAAGGAATTGACCACGGTCCATGCCATGGATTGCCGCAACGAAAACGAAATTTTGACTGCCGAAATCACTGGCTGGCGGGTGCAGAAGCTGCTCCTGCACCCGCAAACGAAACTTAGCTTGATCCAGACTTCCTCGCGTTGAGTGCTGACATGACAAATAAAATCATATCCCGTGCTATGCAATTTGTTGCTGTGCTCGCTGCCTTTCTCTTTTGCATACCGGTCTTCGCGCAGAGCGCGATTCCCGAAATCCCTTACGACTCTGCGCCCAATCTTCTGAAGATGCCTGATGACATCTACCTCGGCGAGGTTCTGGGCGTCGCCACGAACTCCAAGGGTCACGTCTTCGTTTACACGCGGACCGGATCTGTAAATGTAACCACCGGAACAAACCGCATTTTTGTGCGTTCCGCATCGCGTCTGTTCGAATTCGATCAAAACGGCAAGTACGTCCGAGAAATCGGTCAAGGCCTGTATGGCTTTATCCAGGCACATGCTGTGCGCATCGACCCGCAAGATAACATCTGGGTCGTGGACGAAGGTTCGAATATGGTCATCAAGTTCGATCAGGAAGGCCGCGTTGTCATGACGATGGGGCGCAAACCAGAGGCGATCAACAATCCCGTGCGTCCGCCGAATCCCGAAGCCGGCGGTGGGGCTGGTTTTCCCGGGGACAACTTCAACGGCCCCTCCGATGTCGCCTGGGATTCCGCCGGAAATATCTACGTAGCGGATGGCGCGGTGCCTTCCCGTGTCGCCAAGTTCGACAAGAATGGAGTTTTCATTAAGACTTGGGGCGGACGCGGTTCGGCGCCGGGACAGTTCAACACGCCGCACTCAATCGTCGTGGATGCCAAAGACAACATCTATATAGCTGACCGCGGCAACAATCGCATTCAGGTCTTCGACACTGATGGCAATCTGAAAACTCAATACGCCAACGTCGGTTCGCCCTGGGCCCTGTGCATCACTTCCGGCCCGCACCAATATTTGTATTCCTCCGACTCCAACACCAAGGATTTCGGCCCGGCAACGATATATAAGATGGAACTCGATGGCACCCTCCTCGGCAAATTCGGCGCCGGCGGCAAGCAACTCAAGGAATTCGGCACCATCCATGAAATGGATTGCCGCAAAGACAACGAGCTGTACGTAGGCGAGATCACCAACTGGCGCGTCCAGAAACTGATGCTGCACCCGGCCTCCGGTAAATCTGACGCGACGCCCAGCGCGAGGAAATAGGACTTGAAACCATATGTGGCGAATTGGCACCTTTGTGGGTCTCGGCTTCACCCGCGGCATTGCGGCTTTTGGAATCAGAAGGGCTTTCGCCCCTGAAGGCTTGCCATGAAACGCGGAACGATCGCCATCGCCGGGATATGTCTCCAAATGGCCCTGGGCGCCGCTTACGCCTGGAGCGTATTTCGCATCCCGCTTTCGAAGGAGTTTGGCTGGACCATCTCCGAGGTCACATTCACCTTCACGGTCTGTTGGCTATTCCTCGGTTTAATGGCGGCAGTGGGCGGACTATGGCTGAGGCGCAGTGGCCCAAGGGTGGTCGCCATGGTCGCCGGTTTGCTTTGGGGCGGTGGCGTTTTCCTGGCGAGCTTTTCCGCCCACAGGATTTGGTGGCTTTACCTCACCTACGGCGTTATCGGCGGAACAGGCCTCGGCATGGGCTACGTTGTGCCCATTGCTGTTCTGGTGAAGTGGTTTCCGGATCGCCGCGGCCTCATCACCGGCATCGCCGTGGCCGGCTTCGGCGCAGGATCGTTGATCTCCGCCCCTGCCGCCGGTTGGTTGATGCAGCATACCGGAGTCATGCCGACATTCGCCTATCTTGGCGTCGCCTATGGAATTGTCGCCGTGGCCTCGGGCGCATTCATGCAAAATCCTCCGGTCGGCTGGAAACCGCACGGTTGGACCCCTACGCCGGCGCAGAGATCGCAACGCTCGGATAAGGATTTCACTCTGGGTGAGGCGCTGCGAACTTGGCAGTGGTGGGCGCTTTGTTTGCTGATGTCGATTAATACGATGGCGGGGTTATCCGTAATTACCCAGGCCTCGCCGATCTTCCAGGAGATGGGCAAAGCCACCGCCGAGGTAGCCGCTGGACTTGTCGGGATCATCGCCATTGGCAATGGCGCTGGCCGAATCTTCTGGGCTTGGGTCTCCGACCTGACCAGCCGCAAGAGTGCATTTTTCTTGATGTACCTCGTGGAAGCGATTCTTTTTTGGACCTATCACACCATCAGCTCGTTAGGTATTCTCGCCGCTGCTACCTTCATTCTGGTGATGTGCTATGGCGGTGCCTATGGAATTACTCCTGCATTTGCGGCCGACTACTTTGGCCCGCGCGACGTAGGCTCGATCTTTGGCCTGATGATGTTCCCGTGGGCTTTTGCGGCTTCTTTCGGACCGCTCCTGTTCGCGTATTTGCGGCAGATCAATGGCAACTACACTCAGGCGCTTTATCTCATTGCAGGTTTAGTCACGGTCGCGTTGATTCTGCCGGTGCTCGTCACTCCGCCCAAAGGCCACAAAGCGACCACACAACCGACGGGTACTTCCTTGGATATAGAGCCTGTTCCAGAATAGTTTTCTTCATTGTCGGCCTCGAACGCCGTCTGTCTTCATTCTGATCATCCCATCCTGAGCGCGCGCCTTGGCGCCCATTAGGCCCCGATTTCAGCCGCAACGGCTCAATACGTGAAACACCTCAGATTTTCTTGACACCCATTCCAAAGGGTTGTCTAATCGATTTGTCACGAAAAAGATTCGCCGCAGTTCGGTTGTTTTGCATGATGGCTGGTTTTGCATGTGCTATTCATTGCGCCGTAAAACCCCCTCTCTGCGCGGATCACGTCTGAATTGAATTCCAGGGAGAACCCTGATCTCGGGGAGTTGCACATGAACGACGTAACCATTGGGATTGGCGGGGCAGCCGGAGACGGCATCGACAAGTCCAGCGAGACCCTGGCAAAAACCGGCGCCCGCACGGGCCTTTATGCCTACGGCTTCAACAGCTATCAGTCGGTCATCCGGGGCGGCCACATCTGGTTGCGCTTGCGTCTTGCAGAGAAAAAGGTGTATTCGCAAGGCGATCACTTAAACGCCCTTATCGCTCTCAACCAGGACTCAATCGAGCGCCACGCTCCCAACGTCGAATCCGGCGGCGCGATCCTCTTCAATGCTGACAAGCTCAAGATCAATCTCCCCATTCGCGACAATGTCCTCACTGTGCCTCTGCCTGTCGGCCAGTTGACCAAGCCCTTTGCTCCCGTTGCCCCCGTCATGCAAAACACTGTTGCCGTCGGCGCCTTGATCTTTCTTTTTGGACTGGATTTCGAATCTGCCTCCACCGTGCTTGCCGATACGTTTGGCCACAAGGGCAAAGCCGTCATCGACCAGAACGTCGGCATCTTGAAAGCTGGCTACGAATATGCCAAGGAACACTTCGTTCCACTCGGCTACCAATGGAAATTTAGTAGCAAACGCCGGCCCTATGTCACTGGCAACGAAGCATTCAGCATCGGCGCGGTTGCTGCAGGCTGCCGTTTCTATTCCGCGTATCCAATGACTCCTGCCTCCGGGATTCTCACCTGGATGGCTGAGCATTCCGAGCGTTGCGGCGTTGTCGTGAAGCAAATGGAAGACGAGCTCGCCGTCGCCAATGTCGCCATCGGAGCAGGTTACGCGGGGGCGCGCGCCATGTGCGCCACATCGGGCGGCGGCTTCGCCCTCATGACCGAAGCTATCGGCATGGCCGGCATGATCGAAGCGCCCGTCGTCTTCATTGAGGTCCAGCGCGGCGGCCCCTCCACGGGCATTCCCACCAAGCAGGAGCAGGCTGATCTCAACCAGGTTTACGGCGCCTCCCAAGGCGATTTCCCGCGCATCATCATCGCTCCTCGCGACACCGCCGATTGCTTCGATACTTCCGTGGAAGCCTTCAATCTTGCCGAAAAATATCAGTGCCCGGTGCTCATCATCTCCGATCTTTTGCTTTCCGAGCACCCCGAAACCGTCGAGCCTGAACGCTTTAAGGCTGATGTGCCCATCGATCGCGGTGCTTTGATCACCCAGGTCAACGGCAATAACGGCCATTACAAGCGCTACCAGTTCACGCCGTCGGGTATTTCACCGCGCGCCCTTCCCGGCACGGCCAACGCCATGTACGTTGCCGCGACTGACGAACACGACGAACAGGGTGTGCTGATCAGCGACGTTTTCTGCAATCCCGCGGTTCGCCGCAAGATTGCCGAAAAGCGCATGAACAAGCTGGCCTTGGCACTCAAAGACCTCCCGGCGCCGCAACTCGAAGGTCCTGCCAACGCCGAGGTCACTCTGATCGGCTGGGGCTCAACTGCCGGCGTAATTCGCGAAGCCGTCGAGCAGCTCAATGCCTCCGGGATCACCGCAAATCAGCTTCACTTTAAATATCTGCTTCCGTTCCATCAGAAAGAAGCGATTGAAATCCTCAAGAATTGCAAGCGCACCATATGTGTGGAGATGAACTCCTCCGGCCAGTTCGCTCGTCATCTCCGCGCCGAAACCAGTCATGCCGTCAGCGACAAAATCCTCAAATATGATGGCGAGCCGCTTGAGCCTGCCGCCATTGCTGCCCGGGTTCGCGCGATTCTCAAAGGCCAACCGCACTCGCTCGACGTCACTCAATCTGAAGCTCGCGAAATAGCCTATCATTACGTCCGTGTTCACTTGGGCGAAGAAGTTCGCCCCGGCAATATCGGTAAAGCCGAGAGCAACGGCTATGGTGAGCCGACGTGGAACGTGGAAATTGTCAATCGTGAATCCGGCGCGAAGACGGGTGAGTTGCACATTGGCGTTCAAACCGGTTCGACCCATTCCTGGCAGCCGGTCAATTAAGGGCCATAATCAATTAAGGACCATAATAGAGTTCAGGGATCAAGGGGGAAACGATGGCAACAATAGTTGAACTTCCAGTAGAGAGTTTTGAGGGCATAGTCGATCCGGATTGGTGCCCAGGCTGCGGCGACTTCGGCGTCCTTAAGGGCGTTAAAATGGCCGCAACCAAAGCCGGCGTCCAGCCTAAAGATATGGTCATCGTTTCTGGCATCGGTTGTTCGTCCAACCTGCCGGGTTACGTACACGCCTTCGGCGTCCACTCGCTGCACGGTCGCGCCGTCGCGGTGGCCACGGGTATCAAGCTCGCCAACACGGACCTCAAAGTCGTCATCACCGGCGGTGACGGCGATGGTTACGGTATTGGCATCGCCCACTTCATCCACGCCATGCGCCGCAATCTCGACCTCACCTACGTGGTGATGGATAACCAGATCTACGGCCTCACCACCGGCCAGGCTTCCCCGACCACGATGAAAGACGCGAGAACCAAGTCCACGCCCAACGGCAACGTCGAGTTTCCCATCAACCCCATCGCGCTCGCTCTCGTCTCTGGCGCAACGTTTGTTGCACGCGCCTTTTCTGGTGAACCGAATCACATGGCTGACCTGATCGCCGCGGGTATCCAGCACAAGGGTTTCGCCCTCATCGACGTCTTCAGCCCATGCGTCACCTACAACAAGCTCAATACGTATCAGTATTTCAAAAAGCGCGTCTACAAGCTCGAAGATGAAAAGGGCTGGGATTCTTCGAATGTGCGGTCGGCGATGGAGCGCTCCCACGAATGGGGCGACCGCATCCCGATCGGGCTCTTCTATCAAGACGAGCAGCCCACCTACGAATCGAGCGAGCCGGTGCTCCGGAAGGGTCCCGTCGTTCGCCAGAACATGCGCCTCGATAAAAACGTCTTCCAGGGCCTCGTCACCGAATTGATGTAAGAAGGTCCAATTAGCTCTCTACGAAAGGCCGGCACGCTGCCGGCCTTTTTTGTCGGTACACGCGCTTTCCGCGTCTTCCCCGGCTATCGCCCCGCCGCGGCTACTACTTCGCTGTAGGGAGTCACTCCGCCGTGGATGTGTACTACGCGTTCGACGTTCAGCTTCAATCGCGTGATGTTGTCCACCAGATTGATCGTGTAGGGACTCGGTGCCGGCAGCGGCGGCGCACCAGGACGCGGTATGTACGAATCCGCCTGAATCAGCAGCCTCTGCTTCGGCAGGTACGCCATCAGCAAACCCACCGCATGCAGGTGATTCGGCATCAGGTAGAGCTCGATGGAGGTATCCTTGTCCGTAATCACGCGCTTGTCCCTCATCGTCTCGAGAATCGGCGCCCGCGGCTCTCGCGCCAGCCGGTCGGGATTCAGCGTATGCGGATTTTTGAATATCTGCTCTTCATAGTATTTCTTGTGCGATTCGTGCGTGATGATCGGAATTCCTTCCGCCACATAGGCTCGGAGTCCGCCTGCATGGTCGGCATGATGGTGCGTGTTCACCACATATTTGATTGGCTTGCCCGGAAGCATCCCCTTCACTTGCGCCAGCGTCGCCATCGTGTACGCCTCGCTTCCCGGTCCTTCGACAATTACCGCAAAATCTTTAAACTCGACCAGAATGCTTCCTTCAGCGCCGGGCGTTAGCGCCCATACGCCATCGGCTATCTTTTGCGCCTGCCGTTCCGCCCGGTTCCCCGCGGCGCCTCCCGCTGGCGGATTGGCACCGTGCACCTCAAGTGCTGCGGCGCTGTTCGGTTGCACATCCGTCGCCATCAGATCGAGAGTCGGATAGCCGCCTTCCTTCATCACGATGTGCATCGGGAATTTCACGCCATTGAAATCGCGATAGTCGGAATACTCTCCCTCGATGCGCGTGTCTCCTGTGTAGGGCACGTCCACCAGCGTTTCCACGTGCTCAACCTGGTTCTGTGCGTTCAGCCTTCCTTTGATCGCGTACTTGCCAAATGCTGTGAATGAGATTTCCGTTTTGCCGTGCATGCTCGTCAATTTCGCCGAGCCGGCATTGTCTGCCGCTCCCTTGAGAAATCCGTGCGGCGTCAGCCATATCCGCAGCGCGCCTGCTTCCGTACGGCCATCCAGATTTTGGCTTTCGGGTATTTCCCCGGGCGCCGGCCGGATGCCGCCCTGAAACGTGACGGGGTTGTATCCGCCCACGCCACCGCCGCGCGGGGGCTTCTCGTCGTCGATTCGCGTCAATTCTTGTCGCATCGCAGGCGCGGTGTAGTTCAGTCGCATGGTGTATTTGGTGATTGTGTATCGCGGCCACGCTCCTCCAGGCTCGTACGCCTGCCCCGTTGCATAAAATGATCCGGTGCCGTCGTACTGAATCGATTGGAGTCCCGCGGTGCCCATTGCCCTTACAGCTGCGTCGATCGCTTGTTTGGCGTTTGATTCTTTATTTTGCGCCAACGCATTCGCAACCAGCAGCGGCACAACTGCCAATCCGATCCACAATTTCGCTTTCATGTGATTCAACCTTTTCGTTGCTTTGAAAACGCCGCCATACTACACCTTCATTGTTGAGAAGACATCCTGAAGCAGAAATTGCGCCTGCTCCGCGGTAGATCGGGTAGAATTTTCGATTCGCGGGGGTCCATGCATGCCGCAACCAACTATCTCCAACTGCGCCGAAAAAACGGGGGCGGACTCCGTGCTGCGTTACGACTGGACCCGTGACGCCATCCGCGAAATTTACCATCGACCGCTGCTCGATCTCATTTTTGTCGCGCAGCAGGTTCATCGACAATTCCATGATCCCGCTCGTATCCAGCTTTGCCGATTGCTATCCATTAAGACCGGTGGATGCCCGGAAGATTGCGGCTACTGCCCGCAGAGCGCGCATTATCAAACCGGTGTTCAGAATCAGCCCTTGATGGCCGTCGCAGAAGTCTATAGCGCCGCAAAAAAGGCCCGAGACGAAGGCGCGACCCGCTTCTGCATGGGCGCCGCCTGGCGCGAAGTTCGCGATGGCCGTGACTTCGATACCGTTCTGGAGATGGTCCGCGCGGTCGCCTCGCTCCATATGGAAGTCTGCTGCACGCTCGGCATGCTCACGGAACCCCAAGCGCGCCGCCTCGCAGACGCCGGTCTGACCGCATACAACCATAACCTTGATACTTCACCTGAGTTTTACGATCGCATCATTCAGACGCGGCGCTACGAAGATCGCTTGCGCACGCTCGAAGCCGTTCGCCGTGCCGGTATTACAGTTTGCTGCGGCGGCATTATCGGCATGGGCGAATCGGACGAAGATCGTGTCGGCCTCTTGCATCAACTGTCCACCCTCGAGCCCCATCCTGAAAGCGTGCCCATCAATATGCTCGTGAGAGTCCACGGGACTCCCCTCGCCGAGGCACAGCCTGTGGATAGCCTGGTGCTCGCGCGCACGATTGCCACGGCGCGCGTGCTCATGCCCGCCTCCGTGCTCCGCCTCAGCGCCGGGCGAAATTCCCTGAGCCGCGAAGCAGTGACTCTGTGTTTCCTCGCTGGCGCAAATTCCATTTTCGTTGGCGAAAAGCTGCTCACCACCGCAAATCCTGAACGTGACGAAGACGATCGCCTCCTCCGCGATCTCGGCCTGCGCGCCTTGAGCCATGGCCAGAATCCTAGCTGACACGCACCCCAGCGGCCTCGCGCGCCGCATCGAGAGCGAATTGGCCGCACTCGCTTCACAGGGTCAATTGCGGTCGCTCAGCACGCTTGAGGGCGTAAACCTGTGCTCGAACGACTACCTGGGACTCGCCTCTGATCCGCGCCTTCCAGAGGCTGTTGCCACCGCTCTTGCCGAAACTCTTCCTGTGGCTTCGACTGGCTCCCGCCTGCTTTCCGGCAATGCACAAATTTGGGAAGGACTGGAGTGCGAAATCGCCGGGTTCATGCAATCGGAAGCGGCTTTGTTCTTCAGTTCCGGTTATCTGGCGAATCTCGGCCTGCTGAGCGCCGTCATTCACCCCGGAGACGTCGTTTTCTCCGATATCGCAAATCATGCCAGCATCATCGATGGCTTGCGCCTCAGCGGTGCGCGTAAAATTGTTTATCCGCACCTCGATTTGGATTGCCTCGAACGAGAACTGCGCCGGGAGCGTTCCGCTGCTCAGAAGTTCATCGTTACCGAAAGCATTTTCAGCATGGATGGCGACCGTGCGCCGATCGTTGACCTCGTCGCCCTTACGGAAAGATATGACGCCGAACTCATCGTCGATGAAGCCCACGCCACCGGTGTTGTAGGACCGCAAGGCAGAGGATTGGTTGCTGACGCGGGTCTCACCGCTCGCGTTCTTGCCACCGTGCATCCTTGCGGTAAGGCTCTCGCCGGCATGGGCTGTTTCGTCGCGTGTTCGGAAAAGCTGAAACAGTATCTCGTGAATCAGGCGCGAACGTTTATCTTCAGCACCGCACTGCCGCCCTATATTGCGGCGCAACTCGCAGTCGCCGTTCGTCTCACCGCCGCCGCCGATAGAGAACGTAATGATGTCGCCTCTTTCGGTGCTTTCCTCCGGCGTAAGTTGCGCGAAGCTGGTTACGAAACCGGCGCTGGTGATACGCAGATCGTTCCCATTGTTCTCGGTGAAAATGAGCGTACGATCCGGTTTGCCAAACAATTGAACCTCGCCGGCTTCGGAGTCCGTGCGATTCGGCCGCCCAGTGTCGCGCCTGGAACCTCCCGCTTGCGAATTTCGCTGAATGCCAAGCTCTCGACCGAATTGCTCGGTCGTTTTGTCGAGGCGCTCATCCGTGCACGCGAGCAGGAGCCGGTCTCCCTTGAACCTGTGCGGCCATGAAACAATCGTTGTTCGTCACCGGCACTGACACGAATGTAGGCAAAACTCTGTTGTCCGCGCTGCTCGTCGCCGTGTTTGACGCCATCTATTGGAAGCCCATTCAGACCGGCGCCAGGGAAGGTACCGACCGCGTTACTGTAATCAAATTGGCGGAAATTCGGGAATCGCAGACGATTCCCGAAACGTACTGCTTCGATCCGCCCGTTTCACCGCATCTAGCGGCACAAGCCGCTGGTGCCCGCATATCTCTGGCAGCCATTCGGCCGCCCCAAGATTCTGCGAAACCGATCATTGCCGAAGGAGCGGGCGGCATTCTTGTTCCGATCAACGATTCCGAACTGATGCTCGACCTTGCTCGTCATTTGGGTTTTCCGATCGTAATAGCAGCGCGGTCGGCGCTTGGGACCATTAATCACACTTTGCTCACGGTGCGTGCCCTCCGTTGTGCCAAAATGCCCATCAAAGGCTTCGTCATGATTGGCGATCGCAACAAAGACAATGAATGCTCTGTTGAGCGCTACGGCGGGGTTCCTCTGATCGGATGGATACCCTGGCTCGATTCGATCAATCGTCGGACCTTGTTGACCGTGTTTCGCACGAATTTCCTTCACAGCTACTTTGACGATGTCCGCTGACCCTCTTTCAATCTGGCATCCCTTCACTCAGGAAGCACTCGACCCCTCGCCGATCCGTATTGATCGCGGCGAAGGTGTTTATCTCTATGCTCGCGATGGCCGCAAATTTATCGATGCCATTTCCTCGTGGTGGGTCAATCTTCACGGCCACGCACACCCGCTGATTGCTGAGGCCATAGCCGAACAGGCCCGAAAGCTCGAACACGTCATCTTTGCAGGATTTAGCCACGATGCCGCCGAGGAACTCGCTTGCCGCTTGCGCCGGGTCGTGCCGCCGCCACTTGAACACATTTTCTTCTCCGATGACGGCTCGACTGCCGTCGAAGTGGCGCTGAAGATGGCCCTGCAGTTCTGGCGCAACATCGGCAAGACGCGCAAAACGCGTTTCGTCGCCCTCGAACATGCGTACCATGGCGATACCGTGGGTGCAATGTCGGTCGGAGCCGATTCGGAGTTTGTCTCTGCCTTTGACGATCTCAGGTTTCCGGTCCATCGCGTCCCCTCGGCGCACTGCTTCCGCTGCCCCGTGGGCAAGCAGCGCGCCACATGCGACATTGATTGCGTTGCTCCGTTCGCCCGCTTGCTCCAGGAGCGCCATCAGGAAATAGCAGCCATACTTGTTGAGCCGCTTTTGCAAGGTGCCGGTGGAATGATCGTCCACCCTGTCGAATTTCTGCAGCAGATTCGTGAACTGTGTACGCAACATGACGTGTTGCTCATCGCTGATGAGGTGCTCACCGGTTTTGGCCGTTGCGGGCGCATGTTTGCTTGCGAACTCGCCGAAGTCGTGCCAGACATAATGTGCGTATCGAAAGGGCTCACCGGAGGATTTCTGCCCCTTGCCGCCACTTTTTGCACTTCAGCGGTGTACGAGACTTTTCGCTCCACCGACCGGAGCCGCACGTTCTTTCACGGGCATTCGTACACCGCCAATCCGCTTGGTTGTGCCGCTGGCATAGCCAGCCTGAAAATCTTCGATCTCGAGCCGGTGTTCGAGCGCATCGCGGCAATTGAGCGGGTTCACCGTCAGAAAGCCCCCGCAATCGCCGCGCATCCGGCCGTCGCGGACGTACGAACCATCGGCACGGTGATGGCCATCGAACTGAAAACGGACGATGCGGGTTACTTCTCAGGATTACGTCCCGCTCTTTATGACTTTTACTTGAGCAAGGGCGTTCTTTTGCGGCCGCTCGGAAATGTGGTTTACATTCTTCCACCATACGTGATCACCGCGGAAGAATTGCACTACGTCTACGACGTCATCAGCCGGTCGCTGGAGCATATCCCGCGGCTTGCCGCTCGGCGCGTCGCGCAATAGATGCGATCAGAAACATCCCGTCCGCAGCTTGGTCATGGCCCCGAAAAGCGTATGAGCCCTGAAATTCCGTTGCTTTTGCCGAGCTTGCCGCCGAACGCCAACGTACTCATCGTCCGCTTGCGGTCGATTGGCGACGTAGTCCTCACGCTGCCCGCGCTGCAAGCACTGCACGACTGGCGCCCCGATCTCCGGATTCATATGTTGGTTGAACCTCTCAGCGCGCCATTGGCGGAAAACCATCCGGCCATTTCCGAAGTGATCGTGCTACGAAAATTTTGGGACACCGTCCGCCAGTTGCGCGGGCGGCAGTTTGCGATTGCTTTTAATCTGCACGGTGGGCCGACCAGCGCTTTCCTGACGCGGCTCTCGGGCGCGCCGCTGCGCGTCTGCTGGGCGGGGCGGCAATATTCCTGGTGCTACAACGTGCATGTGCCGGTCCATTTCCCCGTGTTCGGCCGCACGTACCAGATGCACACGGCTGAGCATCGGCTCCAGCAGTTCCTATATACAGGTTTGCCGGAGCGGCCGCTCGGGCCAGCACAGGTTCCCGTCGATGCCGGCGCGGCGGATCTTGTGCGGCGAAAGTTGGCCCACAAGGGGATTGCACCTGAGCAGCCGTATGCGGTAATGCGTCCCGGCGCGAGTCACGCAACTAAGCGCTGGCCGGCAGAACGTTTTGCGGAAATCGCGCGATGGCTGCGCGAATCCTTCGGCATTGCGACTGTGGTCAACCTGGGTCCGGGCGACGAACTGATCGAAGCGGAGGTGAAACGCGCCTTCGCCGAAATTGCCGTCATCGTGAACGATCTCGACGTTCGCGGACTTGTCGCACTTCTCGCAGGCTCGTGTTTGTTCGTGGGCAACGACACCGGACCCACGCACATCGCGGCGGCACTGCAGAAGAAATGCGTGGTCATATTCGGCGCGAGCGACTCGAAAGTGTGGTCGCCGTGGAAAACGGAATCTCGTCTCATCGAGAACCCGTTTCCTTGCAGCCAATGTCCGCGCGGCCGGTGCGAATCCCTGGCAACTTCGCAATGCATGGACTCGATCAGCGTCGACCGCGTGCGGGATGCCTGCGCCGAGTTGCTGACAGAAAAGAAACTGCAGATGCCTCGCCCGGTTCAGGCGGATTCGCCTTGATATTCGGCTTCGTTAGGGGACTGGCTAACGCACCAGCGAGGGATAGAGCTTCGTGCCGATAGCGGCGAAGATTACAAAGATCAGGGCTACGATGCCGAAATTCATGGCAATGCTGTGCGAGCTTTGGCCCGGGCCGATCATCAAGCTACGCAGCGCATCGACCAGGTACGTCAAAGGATTTAGATATGCGACGATGCGCAGCCAGTGCGGCATGATGGAGATTGGATAGATCGCATTGCTGGCAAAAAATAGCGGCATGGTCATCAATTGCCCTACGCCCATGAAGCGCTCGCGCGATTTCACGATACAAGCCACGATGAACGACATCGTCGCGAAAATGGCCGAGCCGAGCATGGCTCCAGCGAAAACGCCTGCGATCGATAGCGGCGACCAGCGAATCTGGATGCGCAGCAGGGCTGCGACCGCATAAATGATGGTCGCCTGAATGGCTCCACGAAACCCCGCCGAAGCGGCTTTGCCATAAACCAGCGCGGCGCGTTGCGCCGGGCTTACCAGCAGTTTGTGCACGATGCCAAGATCGCGTTCCCAGATCACGGCGATGCCATAGAAGATGGCGACGAACAGCACGCTCTGTGCAAGAATCCCCGGCGTCATGAACGAGAGATAGCTGACGTTGCCGGTAGGAATCGCGCGCACACGGCTGAAAACATTCCCAAAGACGACGATCCACAGGACTGGTTGTACCGCCCGCGCCAAGACCTCCGTGGGGTCGCGGATCAGCTTTTTCAGCTCGATTTCGGCGATGGCCGCGGTCTGCTGAAAAAAGGCAAAGACCGGATTCGCCTCAGCCCAGACGGCTGGCTGTACGCCGGGTTGCGCGGACGTCACGATAGCTTCCCTCCTCCTGGATAGTGCCTCCGCTGAAATGCACAAACACGTCGTCGAGTGTAGCGCCCGGCCCGACGCTGGCCTTCAGTTCGGCGGGAGTTCCGATGGCGGCCACTTTGCCGAGATGCATGATCGCGAGGCGATCGCACAGTTCGTCGGCTTCATCCATGCCGTGCGTGGTGATCAGTACGGTCATCTGGAAATTGCGGCGCAGTTCCAGCAGCCGTTCCCAGACCGAGCGGCGCGCCACGGGGTCAAGCCCGATGGTGGGTTCGTCCAGAAACAGAACGGCGGGACGGTGGAGCATGGCTTGGGCGATTTCAAGCCTGCGGATCATTCCACCCGAATAGGTCTTCACCAGCTTATCGCCAAAATCGGTCAATCCCATGAACTGGAGCGCCTCTTGGATGCGGCTCTTGCGTTCGCTGCGCGGAATGCCGTAGAGCTTTCCTGAAAGCGACAGGTTTTCCCAGCCGGTCAATCCGCCGTCGGCAGAAAGCGCCTGGGGCACATAACCAATCATTCTGCGAACCTTTGATGGCGCCTGCACGATGTCGAATCCAGCGACTCTCGCCGTGCCTTCTGAGGGTTCCAGCATCGTCGTGAGCATCTTTATCGTCGTGGTCTTGCCGGCGCCGTTCGGACCCAGGAGCCCAAAGATCGCACCGTAGGGCACGTGCAGGGTCACGTGGTTGGCGGCGACCAGGTCGCCGTACCGGCGCGTCAGATCGAAGGTTTCGATGGCGAAACCCTCGCCGCCGAGACCCATGGCCTCGGTCGTATTTGTTATGGCGGTGTCAGAGGTCGACATAGCTGAAGTTCAGACCCGTTTGTATGTCACATGCTAGTGCGGACGGCGCAGTTTTGGAATCGCAACGTAAACAAGGACCTACCCCCCACCCTTTTTTGTGCAAGTGTTCATTGTACAGGAGTTCGACATCGACCTTGCACCGGTCGTCATTTTGGGCGAGTTCGAAAACCGTTAGATGCTCCGCCTTCGGAAGACCGGCCGTGAAACAAACTCACCTGGGGCAGAGCGGGACTGGAATCTGCCGACAGCTATTTGCGACACAAGCATGCCGACCCGTTGGCACGGGCTTGAGGCGGAGTACGCGAACGAATGAGCCGATCGGCCGGAAAACATGTGTAAGTGTAACATATTATCAGATGATTATCCGTTAAAATTTACGGGTTATCTTATAGTATTCGGAGTTGCTTTGGGCCGAGCGTCATTCGAACGGTGGTAGATCGCGATTCGAACGGCGTGGGTACGTTCGAACAAAATGGCAGCACAATGCTTCGGCCATCGCTGCGCTTCGATTTTCCAAAGCGATAGAGACACGAGGACACGGAGACGACAAGAATCGATCCACAGGCTTGAAGGAAAGTCCGACGGACCCAGCCGGCCTGCAGAGAAATGTTCGAACAAGCCGCAAGCTGCTGCGCCGCACGCGGACGCGCGGGCTGCACGTGCCACTCAGTAAGGCAGCGTGGACAGGCAGCGATGCCCAGCGGTAGCATTTCCGGAATCCGCAAGATCCAGATTCGGGGGTAACCATGCGCAGCATCGGCATTGCCGTCTTGGTATGCGCCGCATTGGCAGCTTGTTCGAATGCTCCGGCGCCCATCGGAAGTCCGGCCGACCGTGCGGCGATTCAAGCCGTGCTCGACGAACACGCCAAAGCCTGGAGCAAAGGCGATGCGGCCGCCGCGGCGGCCGTTATGACGGAAGACGCCGACTGGGTCTCCGGAGACGGCTCGATTTATGAAGGGCGCGCGGCCATTGAGGCTGCGCACCAGCAATGGCTTGCGGGATCGGCAAAGGGCAGCTTTCATTCGCACCCCGGTTTGCCGAAGATGCACTTCCTGCGCGCCGATGTCGCCATCGTGGATGGCGACAGCTACGTATCCGGCATGCACGACGAGCAGGGCAGGGAATTGCCGGCGGGGACGTCGAGATACACGGCAATGATGGTGAAGGAAAACGGCCGCTGGAAAGTGGGCCGCAGGTAAAGTCCAAAATCCCTGCCGATATCCACTAGGACAAAGGAGAGCATGTAGTAGCTCGTTGATTTCGGGATGCTGTTTATACTGACAAGGCCGACGGGCAGACGATAACGTGAGTTCGCTGCTCTAAGATACGATTACGAATGCTGACCAAGGCCGAAGCCGATCAGCTCATGGCCATGACCAAGCACTTTGTACGTAGTCCGGCCACGATTACCATTCCTCTGGGCGCGGATAATACGTATGAGCTCGCCGGTCCTGATGACCGAGAGACCTTCTTTCTCGATGTCTGGCGGGGAACGCTTCGACTTACGAAGCTTAAATTCCAGAATCGAGCACGAGCGGTGGTTGTGCTGGCACGGCTCGACATAGATGGTGCGCCTCACACCAATCCCGATGGGCAGCAGCTCTCGGGCACACACTTGCATTTATTCAAGGAAGGTTACGAAGACAAATGGGCTTATCCGGTCGATCCTAAAGTGTTTACGATGCCGAGCGACCCCGGCAAAACCTTCCAGGAGTTCTGCTCCTTCTGTAATATTGAATCGCCTCCTCCGGTCCAGGCGGTGATCTTGTGAACCGCGCCAAATGCCAAAAACTGATCGATGCGTACATAGATTGGTTGCGCCACGGACTCTCCGCCGAGAATGTTGGCGAAGTCTGCGAATTGACGACACCATTTCTTGATCGCCACAATGATCACCTGCAGGTGTACGCCACGCGACGGAATGGAAATATCATCCTCTCAGACGACGGGTACATACTTTCCGATCTGAGGACTAGTGGCCTCGAAATCGATACGCCCAAGCGAAAAATCGTGCTCGATAGCGTGCTCAAGGGTTTAGGTGTTCGCGCGGAGAACGGACAATTGTTTGTAGAAGCGTCGTCCGAGAATCTAGGACAGCGGCTGCATTCGTTGGTTCAGGCGATGTTGGCCATCAACGATATGTTTGTAATGGCCCAGTCTCGCGTTGCGAGCTTTTTCTTCGAAGATGTTCGCAACTTTCTAGACGACCACGATATTCGATATACGCCGCGGGTTAAGCTCGCCGGAAAGAGTGGTTACGACCACGGCGTGGACTTTCTGATTCCTAGATCCCGTAAACGACCTGAGCGAATCTTGCAGGCGATCGCGACTCCCAAGAAGGACAATATTTTCGCCTATCTATGGACGTTAAGCGATACGCGAGCCGCCCGCGAAGGTGCAGATGCAGCGGAGGCTTACGCGTTTTTGAACGACCAAGAGCAGTCGGTTGGGGGCGATGTTATCGAGGCGCTGGAAACGTATAACGTCATCCCGGCGATCTGGTCGCAGCGGTCCAATTTTGTCGCGGCACTAAGCCAATAACGGTGGCAACAATCGGGCCCCAACTGGGAGGGAGCGCCATTGCGATACGTCGAGAAAAGCCTGACCGAAGGGGAGCGCATTGTCTACACCACGCGGCGGCATTGGGTGGTGCTGGTCGGCCCCTGGACTCTTGCGACGCTGCTGATAGCGGGCGGAGCCGCTCTGCTCTTTCAGAAAGACTATTTCTGGATCGCCGGACTGATTCTGCTCGTGATTGCGGCGGGAGCATTCATTTCCGGATTGCTGCGGCGGTACGGATTCGAATTCGCGGTCACGAACAAGCGGGTGATCTATTGCCAGGGGCTTGTTTCGGTTTCGACTGACGAATTGTTTCTCGACAAGATCGAAAGCGTGCTCGTGAAACAAGGATTGCTGGGGCGCTGGTGGGGTTACGGCAGCGTCAGCGTGCGCGGCACCGGCGGTTCCTGGGAGCCATTCGCGTATGTCGCCGACCCGCTGATGCTCCGCCGGCGCATTCAAGAGCAGATCGAGCACCGCTCAGCGCCCGTACCCGCCTAGGTCACTTTCAAATCAACATCCAACTTTTTTGAATCAGTTCCGGGCTAAAGCTCCATCAGAGCACTTCGCATCAACAGGATAAATCGAGCTTTGCGATCTCGGGAAGGTGCTGGCCGAGTCGAGTGACCTGGTGTCCTTTGTGCTCCCAGAGATCGGCTAATCCGCCGCCGACATTGCCCTTGCCGTACATCGCGATCTTCATGGGGTCCTCCTCGTAATCTTCTCGTGATCGTTTCGAACTATTTTTAGATCACGGACCCTTAGCGATGTTTGATGAAAGCGCCGGTGTGCAGTTCTGCCAAGGCTTGGCGCAACTGCTCCTGAGTATTCATCACGATCGGGCCATACCAGGCGACCGGTTCTTCGATCGGCTTTCCTGAAACCAAGAGAAAACGGATACCGTCTGGTCCCGCTTGCACGACGATTTCGTCGCCGCGATCGAAAAGCACGAGCGAATGATTGCTCGCGTCATAGACAGGCTCGGCATTTGGGTTCGCGACGTTGTCGGTCAGGACGGCGCGCGGTTCTGAGGAATCGCGGAACGTGCCCGCACCGGCGAATACGTAGGCGAACGCGTTGCGTGTGGTCTCGACCTTGAGCCGCTTGCGATGATTCGGAGCGACCGAGATGTCGAGATAGCTGGGATCGGCCGCGACACCTTCAACTGGGCCGCGCTTTCCCCAGAATTCGCCACAAATGACACGAACATGAGTGCCGTCATCATCGGCGACTTCCGGGATCGCGCTGGACGGAATATCCTGGTAGCGCGGGTCGGTCATTTTTAGCGCCGACGGCAGATTGGCCCAGAGTTGGAATCCGTGCATTCGTCCCTGTGGATCCCCTTTGGGCATCTCCTGGTGCAGGATGCCGCTGCCCGCGGTCATCCATTGCACGTCGCCCGCGGTCATTTTTCCTTTGTTTCCGAGGCTATCGCCGTGTTCGACCGAGCCGGCTAGTACGTAGGTGATCGTCTCGATCCCACGGTGCGGATGCCACGGAAATCCCGCGAGGTAGTCCGCCGGATTTTCGTTGCGGAAATCATCCAGCAAGAGAAATGGATCGAATTGCTTTGTTTTGCCGAAACCAAAAGCGCGCTCGAGTTTTACGCCTGCGCCCTCGATGGTGGCCTGCGTGTGAAGGATTTGCTTAACTGGCCGGAGTGACATTGGCTGCCCCTTTCGTTTGCTGTTCTAATCTCGTTGTGCCGCGGTCATCACGAAGTATTTTGGCTGCGGCATATAGACCGAGCTTTTTCAATAGCGCGTGAAGCCGGCGCTTTTCTGTGCTGTTTAGAACTTGCATGGTCTCTTCGAGCACGGCCGCGTGATGATCGAATACTTTCCGCACCGTCTCACGGCCTTTGGGCGTGAGTTCGAGCAGCTTCGCTCTTCTGTCTGTGCTCGATGGCGTTCGACGTATGAAGCCTTTCTTTTCCAGCCGGTCGACAGCGGCGGTCATGGAGCCGCTGGCCAGCCCCACTTTGTCCTGGATCTGGGTGATGCTTAGCCGTCCCTTGGACAACAGCGCTTCAAGCGCGACGAAATCGGTCATACACATCCCCGCGGCGCGAACGCTTTCTTCGCCGACCTGGCCGACGGCCCGCGCGCACCTGGCTAAAACAATCGCGAGGCGAGGTGCGTCGATGTCTCCGGGCATTAACATGAGTTCGCGAAGGCCGGCAAACGGCGCTTGTACGGTAATAGATGCAATACCCTTATCTAAGGATTCATTAAATGAGGATATTTCGGCGCGAGCTGGTAAAACCTATTTCTCGGCGGGAGTTGCCTCGCGCCCATTATTGGCCGCGGAACGGGGTTTTAGCAGTTCGAGCATGGCTTTTGCGGAGTGCGAGAGCGGCTCGCGGCGGCGGTAGAGCAGATACAGATCCCGGGGCATGTGCAGTTCGCGGACTTTTACTTCGACGAGCAGGTCTTGTTCGATCTCCCAGCGCACGCACATGCGGGGCACGATGGCCACGCCGACATCCATTTGCACGAAACGCTTGATGCTTTCGATCGTGGGCAGCTCCATCGACATATGCAGCGGCACGTGATGCTTGGCGAAAAGCTGAATCACGCGCTGGCGAAACGGCGATTCCACGATGTGCGCCACGAATTGTTCGTTGCCCAAGTCGGAAAGCTCAGCCTCGCCACGTCTGGCGAGCCGATGTTTGGGAGAGACAACCAGCGCAAGCTCATCGCGGAAGATCTTCACCGCCGCCAGTTGAGGCTCCTGAGGGACGAATGAGGCGACACCGAGATCGAGCCGATAGTTCAGTAACTCGGTGGGGATATCGCGGGAAAAGGTGCGGCGGACCGCCAGATGCACCTGAGGGAAGAGCTGCCGATAACGGGCCAGAACAGGCAAAAGCGCGTGGATGGAACTTTCGTTTACACCGAGGGTGAGTTCGCCGCGGCCGCCGGCACGCAGGTCATCCACGGCGCGGCGGATTTCGTCGCGGAGGTTCAGAATCCGTTCGGCGTAACCGACCAGGAGCCGGCCCGCATCGGTAAGCTGGCCGGAACGCGCGCCGCGGGCGAAGAGAGGTTCGCCAACTTCCTCTTCGAGTTTGCGAATGGTAATGCTCACGGCGGGCTGCGTGCGGTAGAGCTTTTGTGCCGCGCGGGAAAAGCTGCGCTCGCGGGCGACGGTGAGGAAGACGTTCAGTTCCGATAAATCCATGGGATTCTGCTAAAATCGCAATATAAGCTGCTCTTATAATTGAGGCAAGAAGTATAAATTGGACTTCTTTGGGGCGCAGGCCCAAACTTTTCCATGGCGCGCAGACATGAGGAGTCTCTTAACGGCGCGTGCCCACTGGATGTCTCTGAAGTTCGGGTGCGTGCCGCGGCTATACGGAGGTAAATGCGATGGAGATGGTGCGAATCTTCGATACGACGCTGAGGGACGGCGAGCAGGCCCCCGGCTTTTCCATGAACACACCGGAAAAACTGAGGTTGGCGCGGCGGCTTGAATCGCTCGGCGTCGACGTTATCGAGGCGGGCTTCCCCATCGCGTCGCGCGGGGATTTTGAAGCCGTCCGCGAAGTGGCACGCGAGGTCAAGCACAGCACCGTGGCCGGATTGGCGCGCACGCGCCAGGAAGACATTGACGCCGTGCTGGGCGCCGTAGAGCGTGCAGCAAAGCCACGGGTCCACACCTTCCTGGCGACTTCGGATCTGCACCTCAAGCATAAACTGCGCATCTCCCGCGGCGAAGCGCTCGACTCGATCGGGAAGATGGTGGAATACGCCAAATCACGCTGCCCGGAAGTGGAGTTTTCGGCGGAGGATGCCAGCCGCAGCGATATCGAATTTTTGGCGCAGGCGTTTTCGATCGCAGTGGATGCGGGCGCGGCGATTTTGAACGCTCCTGACACGGTCGGATACGCGACGCCCGAGGAGTATGGCGGCATGTTCCGCGCTCTGCGGGAAAAAGTAGGCGACCGGCCGGGCCTGGTTTGGAGCGCGCATTGCCACAATGATCTGGGACTGGCCGTGGCAAATTCGCTCGCGGCTGTGCAGGCCGGGGCGCGTCAGGTGGAGTGCACGATCAACGGCATCGGCGAACGCGCCGGAAATGCGGCCCTCGAGGAGATTACCGTTGCGCTGGCCGTGCGGCCCGATCGTTACAAGGCCGGAACGCGGCTGAAGCTGCGGGAACTGTATGCGACCAGCCGTCTGCTTTCCGAAATTACCGGAGTGTCCGTGCCGCCCAACAAGGCCGTCGTGGGCGCGAATGCCTTTGCGCACGAAGCCGGTATTCATCAGGATGGAATCCTGAAGAATCCGTTGACCTATCAAGTGATCTCCCCGGAAGCGGTGGGAGTTCCGGCGCACAAGCTTGTGCTCGGCAAGCACTCGGGCCGCAATGCCCTGCGCGCGCGTCTTGCTGAGCTCGGGGTGGTTATCTCTGAAGACGAACTTCGCGAATGCTACCGTCAGGTGATGGCGCTCGCGGATGCGAAGAAAGAGATCACGGACGAGGACATCAAGCGCGTGGCGGCGCGGCTTTCCACCGAAGTAGCGGCGCAGGCGGGTGGCGTCTCGGACGTGGTTCTGTGAACCAGCCGAACTGGAACATCGCGGTTCTTCCCGGCGACGGCATCGGGCCGGAAGTGATCCGCGCGGCTGCGGCCATCCTGCAGGATTGTGCTCTTGAATACGGTTTCCAGGTAAATCTAGCTGAATTTCCCTTCGGCGGCGCCGCTATCGATAAAACCGGAAAACCTCTGCCGCAGGAGACGCTGGACGCCTGCTTGAAATCCGATGCGGTGTTTCTGGGCGCCGTCGGCGGGCCCAAGTGGGATTCGCAGCCGCTGGACCGCAGGCCGGAAGCGGGCCTGCTCGGCCTGCGTCGCGCGCTCGGCTTATATGCGAACGTCCGGCCGATTCGGCTTCGCGAACCTCTGCGGGCGCTCTGCCCCTTGCGTTTGAATCCGGCGACGAAAATCGATTTTGAGATTATTCGCGAACTTGTAGGCGACGTCTATTTTGGCGCGCATACGACCGAAGGCGAGGGCGCCGGCGAGCGAGCCAAGGATGTGGGCGCCTACAGCGCGCCGGAAGTCGAGCGCATCACGCGCTTCGCATTTGCGCGCGCCAGGATTCGATCGCGGCGCGTCACATCCATCGACAAGGCCAATGTATTGGCGATGTCGCGACTATGGCGTAAGACCGTATCGCGGTTGGCGGCCGAAGCGAGTGATATCACGGTCGATCACCTATACGTGGATAACGCCTCGATGCAGATCATCTTGCAACCGGGCCAATTCGACGTGTTGCTCACATCGAATCTCTTTGGCGACATTCTGAGTGATGAGGCTGCGGCCCTGGCGGGCTCCATCGGCATGATTCCTTCCTGGAGCGCCGGCGACGGTCCACCGCTCGTCGAGCCGATTCACGGGACTGCGCCGCAGCTTGTGGGCCGTGATATGGCCAATCCTTGTGGCGCGATTCTCTGCGTCAGCCTGCTATTACGCGAGAAATTCAAACTGCCGGAAGCCGCTGAGGCAATCGAGCGGAGCGTTGATGCCGTTTTGACCGATGGGCTGCGGACGGCGGACATCGCCGAGCGTGGGTCGCGGACGATTGGTGGATCCCAATTCGCGGCGGAAGTGCAGACGCGATTAGCCCAAGCGTTTCGGCAGCGCCAATCGGAACGCGCGCAACCGGCATAGTCACTTCCTTGTTAATTCTGACGGGCCGCGCATTGTGCCCTCGCACGCCACGCCGTGATCTATGTCATTCTGAGCAAGTAACCAATCTTTCTAAAGACCTATCCCACCAATCCAGAGAGATTTTTCATTGCTTCTCTGCTCAGAACGACGAAGATGGCCCGGCAGAGCCAACGAAAGTGTTTAAGCGGGCGTCTTGGAACGGTTCCAGCGGGCCAGAATCCACAGTCGTTCGAGTTGCTGGTCGAGCTCGCGGATTCCAAGCAGCTTGCCAATGCCAACCAGCAGCAGAACTCCTACGGCGGTAACCATGACCAGCAAAGAAAAGGCGCCCGCAAGCGTATGCCAGGCCAGGTGCGGTTCGAGAATCAGACGCAGCTTGTAGCAGACGACCCCGGCGACAGCGGAAGCCGCGCAGACCTTGACGAAAAATAAGACCAGCGCGCCCTCTTCGTGATTGTGCGTGCGTTTGCCGAGCAGCAGGAAAATGATCACCGTGTACGCGCTGATTCCAATCGAGCTCGCCATGGCCAGACCGAGGTGCTGAGCCTGTCGCACGAGCAGCCAATAGACGGGCACTGTCGCAAACGTGAGCGCCGTTCCGACTACAGCGGGGATCCAGGTATTGCGAGTGGCGTAGAATCCGCGCGCCAGGATGTATTGCGCGCCCCAGCCAAATAAGCCAAGCGTAAAGTAGACGAGCGTAGCGGCGGTCGCGTCGAGATCTGGCGGACGCATCCGCGTATGCGAAAACACGAGATAAACGACCGGCGCGCTTTGCGCAATCATGAGCGCGGAGATGGGGATCAGGGCGGCGATCAGGCTTTTGACGGTCGAGTTCAGCAGCCGGTTCAGTTCATCGAATTTTCCCTCTGAATAGAGCTGCGCGAGAAAGGGAAACGAAGCAACGCCGACTCCCTGGCCGACGACGCCCAACGGCACGCGCATGAGCGTCTTGGCGTAGTTGAGCCAGGTGATGGATGCGGGCTGGAGATACGAACCGAACCAGCGGATGATCCAGTCGTCGGTAAACGCCAGTGACAGTGCGAGCATGATCGGAATCGAGAGGCGGATAAACAACTTGAACCCGGGGTGGAGCACGTTGAGGTTGGGATTGAAGCGGGCCCCTACGGTCATGGCGCCATAAACCTGAAACAGAAAATTGCCGACAATCGCGCCGGTGACTACGCCTACCGCAAAACCGGTCATTCCGATGCGCGAGGCCAGCAGCATGCCGCCGAGAATGATGAAGATGTTGTAGATCACCGGAGCAAACGACGGGACGAGGAAGCGTCCCTTTGCGTATTGCACCGCGCTCAAAATACTGCCTTCGTAGAAACAGAATTGCGCCGGAAGCATCAGACGCGTGAGAAAAATGACGCGCGCACGTTCCGCAGGCGGAAATCCCGGGGCGATAAGGCGAGCGAGTTGCGGAGCGAAAATTTCGCCGGCCATGACGAAGGCGACGAGCAGCAGCCCCATAAACGTCATCACCGTGGAAAAGACGTGCCAGCCCTCGTCTTCACGCCCTTCGGCGGCATACTTCGTAAACACAGGAATAAATGTGACGCTGAGTGAAGCTCCCGCCACCAGATAGTTCAGGAAATCGGGAAGCGTGAACGCCGCATAGTAAGCGTCCGTCATGGCATTCGAACCGACCTGGTGGGCAACAACCCATTCACGCACGAAGCCTAAGAAGCGGCTGAGCAGGATTCCGGCCATGACAATGGCCGTCGATGCCACGACGCGGCGATTTACGCTCGGTTGAGCCACATAGTCATGGTAGAGGTTTTCGGGGAGCTTCGCCTAGTCGCTTCGCCGAGATTGGCGGAGCGGTGTAACGTCAAAGGTACGGAGAGTCAGCAGCCGCTTTCAGGCGGATTGAATGGCTTCCACCGGCTCTGGTGACCAGGTAGCAAGCAAGGTGATTTTGCGGCTCAGCGGCGATATGTGAATGTAAAAGACGTGTTCGTCCGCCTGTACTTCAAAGAAATTCGGCCGCCGCGAATCGGGAACAGCCGGAGCCCGCGAAATAAGGGCTTCGCGAAGGTGCCGAAGCGTGTCGCGCGAATGCCCTCGAGGGTCTTCGATTTGCAAATCTGAGGTCAGTTCCAGTTCGAACGACATAAATATTTCCTAAACAACACGGTTCTGGACTCCTGGAATATTAAATGCGCCGCCATGCAAAAAGTTTCGAGAGAGATGGCCGGTTATTGTTGAATCAGTTAAGTCTTGCGAGCGCGAGTGGAACTTGAGATATTTTTCGTACCACTACGGGACGAAACCCTTGAAGAAAACCAAGAAACGCACCACGTTAGGCAAAGACAAGCGTCGAAAGCATCGTCATTGGCAGGTAACTGTTTACTATGCGGATGGGCAGCGCTTTGCGCGCGTGTATACCGACCGGGCCAAGGCGGCGAGTTTCGCGCGCCGCCAAAAGAGATCGCCGGTAGTGAAATCGGCACGCGTGGTTCAGGTAGGCTAATTCGCTGGGAAACGGGTCATCCGCTAACTTCCTTACGCGGCTTGTGGTGTTTCGGGCAGCGTGTTATAAGTTTTTCTCTACCGCGGCCGTAGTATAGGGGTAGTACGGCAGCTTGCCAAGCTGCAGGCGGGGGTTCGAGTCCCCTCGGCCGCTCCATAACCCCCTCGACTTGTTGAATCTCGGACTGATTGCATCTTTTTTAGGTTCAATGCCTCCACGATGGAAACAATCATTGTCGCCGTTGGCAGCAAGCGGGCGCCGAAGATCGGCGGCGTGCGGGAGGCGCTTTCGGCCGTGGGGCCGCTCTTACAGCCCGAGGCGAACTTTGAGGTACGTGGATTTGAGGTTGAAACAGGGGTAAGCCATACGCCTGTCAGCAGTGCGGAATTGATGGCCGGCGCGCGTGGACGCTGTGAAGCCTTGATTCGTTTAGGTGAACTCGAAGACGAGCGCCCGAGATATTTCGTTGGCGTGGAAGGCGGATTGGATGTAGTTCACGACAATGGCCGGCGGCTGGCATTTCTCGAGAGTTGGGCTTTCGTTGCCGATGCGAGCGGACCTGGGTTTTATGGCCGATCGGGAGCGATTTTATTGCCCGAACCTGTTGCCGCTGAAGTGCTGGACCACGATGTCGAGCTGTCACGCGCAATCGAGGCATATGCGGGCGTTCAAGGTGTTCGCGATAGGCAGGGCGCCTGGGGCGTGCTGACCAGAAACCTGATCGACCGGCAGGAATCGTTTCGCATTGCTGCGATCAGCGCGTTTGCTCCATTTTTCAACGTTGAGCTTTATCAGAAAAGGTGATCGGGGATATGCATTCATGGCGTTCGCATAAGCGCGGTCATGGCAATGGCTCCAATCAACGAAGCCGCCAACGCTGTCGGCATGGCGATCGCGCCGATCTTCAAGAAATCCCAAAAGCTTACATCCAGCTTTTCGCGGCGAAGCGCGATCAGCCACAAAATCGTGGCTAACGATCCCGTAATCGAAAGATTCGGGCCGAGATCGGTCCCGATGAGCGCCGCGCTCGACATCAGCGTCTGCACGTGAACGGCTCTCAACGTAGTGGCGGCGATCAGCCCCAACGGAAGATTGTTTACGAGGTTATTGGAAACGCCCACAGCGAATCCCGTGACCAGCGCGCCCGCTGAAGGCGCCAGGCGATCGGCCCATGCGAGCCACCGCTGTGTGTAGTTGATTGCGCCAATACTTTCCACCGCATCGACCATAACAAATAGGCCGGCCACGAGCGCGAGTGTGCTCCAACTGACCTCGCGCAGCAGCGGAAGGGGATTGCTTCGCGTCCGCAGGCAGACAACCGACGTAACCGCCGCGGCGGTGAGGCAGGTGGGCCACCCCAGATTCCAGTTGAGCGCCGACGCGGTGAGCAGGACGGCGACGGTAGCGCACAAGGCGCCGACCACGAGTTTGCCGTTGGAGGTCAAGAAATGGTCGTCAATGCGGCCTTGGATTACGCTGCGGAGTTGTTGGCGAAAAATCCAGCGCAACACCAAAAATGTGGCGGCGATGGAAAGCGCGGACGGAAGCGAGAACCGCAGGAGCCATTCGCCGAGGGGCGGCATGTGATTTTGGAAAACCACGAGATTAGCGGGATTCGAGATAGGCAGGACGAATGAGGCCGCGTTGGCGATGAAAGCGCATGCGAATAAATAGGGCAATGGCTGTACTTTGGCTCTGCGCACGGCAAAGAGAATGGCGGGCGTAAGCACGACCGCGGTGGCATCGTTAGACAGGAATATTGTGACCACGATCCCGACGGCATAGACGAGAAGGAAAAGCCGCGAGTAGGACCCGCCCGCTGCCCGAACTGCGGCGGAGGAGATCCAATCGAAGACGCCCTGTTCGCGAGCTAATTCGGAGAGCAGCATCATGCCGAAAAGAAACAGATATACGTCGGTCCCTTCGGCGGCAGCCCGGCCCGCGAGCGAAAGCGGGATCAAGCGCAAAAGCAACAGCAGCAAGACCCCGCCCCCGATCCAATAAACCTCGGCAATTCGGCGTGGCTGTACCAACATCAAGGCGATGCTGATCGCCACGACCATTCCAATCACGATGTGACCAGCGGCAAAAGAGAACACTTCCTCTTTTCTCTTCTTTCCTCGCAGTTCATTCACGCACTCGTGCGTTGGCGCTGGTGCGCCATTCTTTCCGGAAGCTTCTGTGTGCACCAGGACTCGGGCGCCAGGACTTGGCGCACCCCATTGTACGGGGTACACCAGGCATACCGCAGACGGCGGAACGTGAGACACTCATGCGGCACACCATAAACAGGGGGTCAATATGAACACGCGCTTTCTCCTGTTCGTTTGGCTGACCGTCTCTTCGCCTGTGCTACTGGCTCAAGGCCTCAGCATGCCGGATCACAAATCAGATAAGCCGGCCCCACGAATGGCCGATGGGCATCCCGATCTCAGCGGCTACTGGATCGGAACCCGCGAAACAACACCAGTCGGCAATATCGGAAAAGATCTCCCCGGTTTCAAGCTGCCGCTCACCGTTGCGGGTGAAGCTGCATTGGAGCACAACGTCACCGCGACCATTGATCCCGAGAGCCTGTGCATCATGGGGGGAATCCCGCGCCACAATGCGAGCGCGCTGCCGTTCGAAATCCTGCAGGGAACGAAAAAAATCGCATTTCTCTACTGGTACAACTATTTCCGACTGATTCCTGTCGACGCCGCGCTCAAGCATTCGTCAAGTGCCGATCCGGCGTTTTTCGGCGAAGAGATCGGCCATTGGGAGGGCGATACCTTGGTCATCGATTCAGTCGCATTCAAGGACGATAAGGTCTGGATTGATGAAAACGCGAACCCGCACAGCGACGCATTGCACGTCGTCGAACGCTGGACGCGGCCCGATGGGGATCACATCCATGTGGACACCGTGATCGAAGACCAGAAATTCTATACGCGCCCTTTCACCTATTCGCGAACGTGGGTGCTCGGAAAACCCGATGACCAGATTCAGGAGTATTCCTGCAGCGAGAACAACATCGATGTGGGTCACCTTGATTTTGGGCCTGGACCGATCGGTCCAAACGGTCAGCGCGGGTACGTGGGGCCGACGCCGAGTACGCCGGGCAAGCAGCAGTAGGATTGCGCGCCATCGTATAAGGTGTCATCACGAGTCCGCCGCAGCGGACGAGGGATCTGCAGTCACATTCAACGTAGCGCCCGCAGCCGCGCGCGGATTTCGGCTGAAATGGCACGATGTTCAGCGCAGCCAATTACGTCACGAGAGGGTGCGGCTTTCGTCTCCATATCCGCCATGCGCTTCCGAAGGCGCGCGATGCGCGACTTGCTTTGAGATAAATGTAGACTAGTCCTTGTTTGCATTTTGAGAGTTGAAATCGCCTGCGCTGCGGCTTCGAGCGCCGGCCGCACGAGGTTCCAGTCGTGACACAGCATGACAATATCGCTTCCCGCCTGCAGGCTCCTTACGACGCTTTCAGTATTTTTGTGATACCGCGCGATTGCGCCCATCCCGAGATCGTCGGCCAAGGTAACGCCATCAAATCCCAATTGCTGGCGGAGAGCGGATTGCAAGAGTTCGCTTGAAAGCGATGCAGGCCATTCTGAGTCGATTTTTGGCAGCACGAGGTGTGCGGTCATAATCAGCGGCACACCTGCTTTGATTGCGGCCCGGAATGGAACGAATTCGCGCGTCATTAGCCGATCGCGGGTTCCTTCGAAGCGCGGCAGATCGAGGTGAGGATCGACGTCGGCGTCGCCGTGGCCGGGAAAATGCTTTGCGCAGCCGAGCACGCCTTCCTCCTGCAATCCGTCCAGGAACGCGCAGCCCATTTCCGCCACGCGCGTTGGCTCAGCCCCGAAACTGCGGCCCGATGTAACGGGGCTATTCGGATTGGTGGCGAGGTCCAGCATAGGCGCGAAATCGAGGGTGACTCCGGCGGCCCGTAATTCGCGGGCGATGGCGCGAGCCACGCGCCCAACGGCATCGATATCATCCACGCGCCCGAGTTCCGCGGGTGAGGGCCAGGGCGTGAACGGTTCGCCAAGCGAAAATTTCGTCCCTCCCTCCTGATCGATACCAATCAGAACGGGCCGCCCCGCCGCTCGCCGAACGGCCTGCGTCAACCGGCAGAGTTCGCTTAGATTGCTGAAATTGCGCGGATAGATCGCGACGCCGGCGAGGCCGCCCGCCAGTAGACCGGCGAGTTCCGTCGAAAGCTCGCGGCCGGGAAATCCGAACAGAAAATGCTGGAGCACCTCTTCGGAGTATGGGGTCGTGGATGGCAATTATTGGCTTTCCTTACCGAAGCCGATGTTATGATCCGCGATTCGCGCACCCAGCGGTTGGCTGATCTTGATGAGCTTTGCGTGTCGGCAAACATTGCAAAGCGGGCCTTGTTTCTCAGTTGCATCGAACCAGGATCGGCTCGCGATAACGACAATCACCGAAGGAGCACCCTTGCGAATCGAAGCGCGAGCTCCGACTCGAATTGATCTGGCAGGCGGCACGCTGGACATCTGGCCGCTCTATCTTTTCCATCCCGGGGCGCTGACTGTGAATTGCGCCATCACGCGCTACGCAACCTGCGTGATCGAAACGCAGTCGCGGAGCGGAGGTGAACAGCCGATTCGCCTCGTCTCGCGAGATACAAAGCGCCAAGAACGCTTTGCCTCGCTCGATGCTCTGGCACGGGCAAAAAGTTATCGCCTGCCATTGCTGGCGCATTTGGTTCGCTTTTTTCGTCCGCAAGCCGGACTGGTGCTGACAACGGACTCGCAGGCGCCCGCGGGCGCCGGCATCGGCGGATCGAGCGCCATGGCGGTGGCGATCTGTGCGGCACTCGACCGGCTCACGGGCGCGGAGTTGCGGTTGGAAGACTGGATCCACATCTGCCGCGATGCCGAGGCGATTGTCATTCGCGTGCCTACGGGTACACAAGACCACTATCCGCCCGCGTTCGGCGGGGTAAGCGCCATTCACCTGGAACCCGGAGGCGAGCGCCGCGAGGAAGTTGGATGCGATCTCGACGAACTCGAACAGCGGCTCGTGCTCTGCTATGCCGGAAAGCCGCGGCGGCACGGCATTAACAATTGGGAAGTCTTCCAGCGGCATATCGAAGGCGACAAGCGAATCATCAGAAACCTGGCTCAAATCGCCGACATCGCGAAGCAGTTGTTTGCCGCTCTCAGCCGAAACGACTGGAATCAGACAGGCAAGCTGATCCGAGAGGAATGGGAATTCCGCCGCCGAAATTTGCCTACGATTTCGACGCCAAAAATTGATCGAATTATTTCCGCCGCGCGCCGACAGGGAGCGCTCGCGGGCAAAGTGTGCGGCGCGGGAGGTGGCGGTTGCGTTGCTTTGTTGATCGATCCCGCGGCGCGGAAACGAGTGGAGGTGGCAATTGCGGCAAGTGGCGGCGACATTTTGCCGCACGGGATTGATCGCGAAGGCGTGCGGATCAGAGTGGGCGCCGGGGCGCGTTTATAGGTTTGTTGCCTTTGCTTTAAGTCATAACAGCCGTTGCCGCGATGGTGATTTGCCTCGCGATTTGTTTATTCAGGATGGGCTGCATCCAAGCTCAAAATGCCATGCCATCTGGACAGGGATTATTAAGTCTATTCTCCTGAAGCATTCTGCCTGTGCGAGTGCATTCGAAATGCCCGGATCCGGAAGCCCGCGATCGAGCTAGGCTTGCCAGTACTCCAGGGTGGTTTTCCTGGCATCTAATTGAGCGTAGAATAAAGCTCCGGATTACTTCAGAGCCATGTTTCGTTTGGGTCCGATTACATTTTCCAGTGTGCTCTTTCTGACGGCCGGAATGTATGCCGGCTCGCTGGGGGCATCACAAAATTCCCAGCAAGTCGGTGCACAGTCTGGCAGCCAGGATGAAGACCAGGGGCCCCCGCCGACTCTGAGGCATAAAGATGATCCGGTGCCTGCTGCGCCGGCGCAGCCCCCGACAGCAAAGCCGGCACGACAAGAGGCGCAACCCAACGCTTCCGCTGCGCCTCCCAGTGCCCCGCCGGTAGCTCCCCCGGCTCCAAACGCTCCGCCTCTGACGGAGCAATCGAAATTGCAACTGCTTCGTTACGTCGATGGCGAATATGCGAAGGTTTTGACTCCGCTGCCCGGAGGAAAGGCCGGCTACCACATCAAAGCCGGCGCTCCCGTGGACCAAGATTCGCTGCGAAATGCCCTCATGTCTGGCGGCGCGGCCTTGAACGCGGGCGATCAGGTACAGATCACGAAAGTTGAGTTTCACGATAGGGATATTCAGCTGGACATCAATAACGGACCCAAAGGAAAAAGCTCCTGGCGCGACAAAATTCAGATCCAGGGCGGGTTAGGCTTGCCAGTGGGCACGAGCACGACCACCACTCCGGAAGATGTCCCGGTCGTTCCGCAGAAGGCCGGTGCTACCATTTATCTCGATTTTGACCGCCCCGTTCCGGAGATGACAGGGGATCAACTGAAAGCATATTTAGCCCGAGTGCTGGATTTCTCGAAGAGATCCGCGGCCGTGCAATATGCGGATTCGCTTCCCCCGAAGATGCGCGAAGCTATCGCTGCAAAGCGCGCTGAAGTAGGCATGGATCATGATGAAGTGACCGCAGCTCTGGGCCGCCCGGAACGAAAAGTCCGCGAACGGGACGAGGAAGGGAATGACACCGAGGACTGGATTTACGGCAGGCCGCCCGCCAAGACAATCTTCGTAACGTTTCAAGGCGATAAGGTCGTCAAAGTCACTCAATATCCTTGAACGCCGGGGCGAAATGAGTTACCACCACCACTGCTCCGCTTTGTTTGACATCTGCGCGCACCCACCGTAGCATTTCTGGTTCGGTTGTACGAAAAAAGTTTCAAATCGGCTCAATTCCTGCGAACCTCGGGATCGGTTTGCAATATGGTATCTCGGTTGCAAGAAACTCTGAGCCTGCAAAATTAAGGTCTGGCAATTTTCCGGAGGGGACATGCCCATCAAAGTAGGCATTAATGGCTTCGGACGCATCGGTCGCAACATCATGCGAGCGGCACTGGGTGATCCGGAGATTCAGATTGTCGCGGTTAACGACATTACGGATGCGAGGACATTGTCGTACCTGCTGAAGTACGATTCGATTCTCGGCAATCTGCCGAACAAGGTGACGCATACCGATGATTGCATTTCCGTGGACGGAAAGAGTTTTCGCGTATTCAAGGTCAAGGATCCATCACAGATTGATTGGGCTTCAGTCGGAGCGCAGATCGTCGTGGAATCGACCGGTCTCTTTACCTCCGGTCCCGAGGCGCGCAAGCACCTTAACGGCACGGTCAAAAAGGTAATCATTTCCGCGCCGGCGACCGATCCAGATCACACCCTGGTGCTCGGCGTCAACGATAAGACCTACGATCCTGCCAGGCACAATGTGGTTTCGAACGCCTCCTGCACGACCAATTGCCTCGCTCCTGTGGCCAAGGTTATGCAGGATAGTTTCGGTATCGTGCACGGCACGATGACTACGATTCATTCCTATACAAACGATCAGAAACTACTCGACCTGCCGCACAAGGACCTCCGGCGCGCGCGGGCCGCGGCCATCTCCATGATTCCCACTTCAACCGGCGCCGCCAAAGCGCTGCATTTAGTGATTCCCGAACTGAAAGGCAAGCTCGACGGTTACGCCATGCGTGTGCCTACGCCCAATGTCAGCGTCGTGGATCTGACGGTCACGACCGAGAAGCCCGTGACTGTGGAGGCCATTAACGCGGCGATGCGCCGCGCAGCCGACGGTCCGATGCGATCAATTCTTCAGTACGAGGAAGAGGAACTTGTCTCCGTCGACTTTCGCGGCAATCCCCATTCTTCAATTCTGGATGCCGGTTATACGCGCGTCGTAGCGGGAAATTGCGCGAAAGTTCTGGCCTGGTATGACAACGAGTGGGGCTACTCCTGCCGCTGCCGCGATCTGATCAGGTTCATGGCAGCGAAATTGTAAGCGGCCGCGGAACGCGCTTAGGCCAGCCGTCCATCATGGCAAAACTCTCGATTCGGGATCTCGATCTCGCGGGCAAGCGCGTCTTCGTGCGCGTGGATTTTAATGTGCCGCTCGAAAAAGGGCACGTCACCGACGATACGCGCGTTCGCGAGACGCTGCCGACGCTGAAATTCGCCCGGGATCGCGGCGCGCGCCTGGTTCTCGCGTCGCACCTCGGCCGCCCGAAAGGCAAGCCGGACCCGAAATACAGTTTGCGGCCGGTAGTCGCGCGGCTGAAAGAATTGCTGGGCGCTCCCGTGGAATTTGCTGCGGATTGCGTCGGCGGCGAAGCCGAATCCAAGAGCCGTGCCCTCGGCAACGGCGGAGTGCTGCTGCTTGAAAATGTTCGCTACCACTCGGAAGAAGAGGCCAATGACGAGGGCTTTTCGAAAGAGCTCGCGGCCCTATGTGACGGCTTGTTTGTGTGCGACGCCTTCGGGTCCGCGCATCGCGCGCATGCTTCTGTCGTGGGCATCACGCGTTTCGTCCGTCAGTCGGCCGCCGGATTGCTGATGGAACGCGAATTGGCCTACTTGGGCAAAACGCTGTCTTCGCCGGAGCGGCCTTTTGTTGCCGTTCTGGGCGGCGCAAAAGTCTCGGACAAAATCGAAGTCGTCGAAAATCTCATGAAGATCGCCGACGCCATGCTCATCGGCGGGGGAATGGCCTACACGTTTTTCAAAGCGCAGGGAATCGCCGTAGGGAAATCGATTGTTGAGGCCGATAAACTCGAACTGGCATCGCGAGTCCTTGCTGACGCGCGCGCCCGGAACTTCCGGCTGCTGTTGCCTTCCGATCAGATCGCCGCTTCCGAATTCCGCGCCGATGCACAGAAACGCACGGTTGCGGTGGGTGAGATGCCGGATGGATGGATGGGGCTGGATATCGGCCCGGAAACGATAAAGCGATTTTCAGCCGAAATCGCTGGGGCAAAAACGATTGTATGGAATGGGCCGATGGGTGTCTTCGAGATGCCCGCATTTGCGCAGGGCACGCTGCAAATTGCAAAAGCGGTTGCCACTGCCACGTCGCGCGGCGCCACTTCGATCATTGGCGGCGGCGATTCCGTTGCGGCGGTGCAGCAGGCGGGGCTTGCCGATAAAGTCTCTCACATCTCCACCGGCGGCGGTGCATCGCTCGAATTTCTCGCCGGCAAAAAGCTTCCAGGCGTCGAAGCGCTTACCGACAAGGCTTCCCCTTGAGCTCTGCATATTATTGTGAAGCCTGCTTTCCATCGTCACTCCGAAGACGAGCAGCGCGACCTCCGCGCCCGGAGCCTCGGTTTGCGCGCAAGTCTCGCGATTTTGCGAGGATGAGGAATCTCCGTGCGGGGCGACGCATGCCGATTTTGCATGCGTTGGGGTGCAATCTCGGCGCCGGAACGGCGGGAAGCTCCCGGTCGCGTTCCAGCGTCACTATATTGTGTGAGGATCAGTAGATGCCAAGCCCCGCCGCACGCAGGCGCAAACCGGTGATCGCCGGCAACTGGAAGATGTACAAAACGCAGGCGGAGGCGCGCGAGTTTTTTGCCGCGCTCAAGCCTCTGGTGGCCTCGGCCGCTCACTGCGAAATCGTTGTTGCGCCGCCCTTCACGGGCATTGCCGCATGCGTCGAAGCGGCGAAAGGCTCCGCAATTGGCATCGCGGCGCAGGATGTTTACTGGCAAAACGAGGGCGCCTTCACCGGTGAAGTTTCTCCGCGCATGCTCGTCGAGGCCGGTTGCCGGGCCGTCATCATCGCTCATTCCGAACGCCGGCAGTTCTTTGGCGAAACCGATGAGAGCGCCAACCGCAAAGTTAAGGCCGCTCTGGCGGAGGGGCTGACGCCGATTGTGTGCGTCGGCGAAATGCTCGCCGATCGCGAAGCCGGAAATACGAAAAAGATCCTGGAGAAGCAATTTCGTGGCTCACTAGCCGCGTTGACCGGCGCGGAATTCTCGCGTATCATTTTGGCTTACGAGCCGGTTTGGGCGATCGGGACTGGTCGCACGGCGACGCCGGAAATTGCCGCCGAGGCGCATCAGTTCCTACGTCACTTGGCTTCGCTCGCATTCACTGCGGAAGATGCCGCCTCCCTGCGAATCCTCTATGGCGGCAGTGTCAAACCCGAAAATGTAAAAGGTTTGATGGCGCAGGCGGAAATTGATGGGGCCTTGGTGGGCGGGGCGAGCCTTAACGCACAGCAGTTTGCCGCAATCGTGAACTACTGACGCTCTGCCGTGGTCTATGGGAATTTCGAAACTTTGACGGAGTAGTGATGCCAAGAGAAGTAAAGTGGGCGATTTCGTTTTTGATAGGAGCTGTGCTGCTCTGGTTCGGCTGGAGGTTCTATGCCTTTCTGGTGGTGCTGCACGTGGCGGTCTGCTTCGTGCTAATGGGCGTGATCCTCTTGCAGAGCGGCCAAGCCGCGGATATCGCGGGCGCTTTCGGCGGCTCAGGCAGCCAGACTGCGTTTGGGCCGCGCGGGGCGGCAACTTTTCTTTCACGCGCGACAACTTGGTGCGCGGTGATGTTCATGTTCACTTCCATGGCTTTGGCCGTGCATGTCCGCACTACCAGCGGCGGCGCGGGCCGCTCGATACTCGAGCAATTCTCGCGCCCCGCGCCTAAATCGGCTGCTCCGGCGCCTGTGAATCCATCGCAACTTCCACCTGCTCAACCGGCGGCACCGCCGCCCGCTGCGCCAGCGCCATCGGCGCCCGGCCCAGCTAAGTAGCTTTACTGATACAGGCCAATCCTCATCTGCAGTTTGGCGGGAAGCTATTCCTTCCAGTACGAGTCCGCATTGCGGCATATTTCGCCTCGGAACCGTTCAGCGTGGATTTTCTTCCCTCGACTGCCAGCACAATAACCACATTAAAAAACAATGCCTTACGTTAGCCGGCGCCTCCGTTAGCGCCTGTGACCGGCATCACACCCGGTAGCAGCCAGGGTCACGGCGCGAATATCCCAGCCACGCAATTATGTCCTGTCGAACAGGTGGAGGTTATAACGATGTGGAACGCTATCCGGCAGGCGGTTGCGTTGGTCCTTTGTGATCTTCTTATCATGTTGCCGATGGCGGGCGATGTGCGGCCCCAGCCCGCCACAACAGCGACTCCAGTAGAGCCCACCACAGTTCGGGAATACCTGCAAAAGCCCTACATCGAGCTTTTTGAGCTCGCTCCCAAACTCGAATTCAGCTCCCAGGAAATCGAGAGTCAGCGGCAAGCGCTCGATAAAGGCAAAGAGCTTTGCGTCACGCGATTTAAGGATCACGCCAAAAACTACGGAAAACAGATCGACGTAGCGAGAAAGACCCTCAAAAGCAAGACCGGCACGATTAGCGAATCCGACCGCAAGCAGATGCACTGTCAGATTCAGAATCTCGAGCTCCTGAAAAGCGAAGCAGAAGCTTTGTCGCGCCAGGCTATCCCTACAGCCTATGACAATCTCAATGCCAAGCTTGACTTGATCGAGAAATGGCCGGCGCTGCGTAAGCAAGCGGAGCAGGAACTTGCCGATGGCTCCTACGTCAACCGCCGCTTTGGAGACGTAAAGGATATCGGATTTCGGCAAATTGAACCCGATCAGCAGGCAGACATCAAGACGGGACAAGATGCGCTCGAGGAAATGAAGCGCACTGGCCTGCTGCCCCCCGAAGTGGAAAGCAAGGCCATTCAGGACTACGTCAAGTCCATTGCCGAGCAGATCGCAGCGAAGTCAGACCTGAAGATTCCGCTGCACGTCTCCGTGCTGCAGTCCCGCGAGATCAATGCGTTTGCGCTTCCGGGCGGGTACCTCTTTATCGAACGCGGGCTGCTGGAAGCAGCGGATAACGAATCTGAACTGGCAGGAGTGTTGGCGCACGAAATGGCCCACGACGTGGCGCGACATTCGAACAAGCTCATGAAGAAAGCCATGATCAGCAGTCTGCTTTATCAAGCGGCCCAGGTCGCCGCCGCGGTGCTCACCGGCGGCGCCAGCATAGGCGTTTACTATGCGCTGCAATACGGATTCTATGGCTTGGGTTTTGTGCTCGACCTCAACCTGCTGGGCGTCAGCCGGGATTACGAGCTCGAGGCCGACCAGTTGGGCGTTCAGTATGCGTGGAACGCCGGCTACGACCCCACTGGCTTCATTCAGTTCTTCGACAAAATGGCCACGAAGCAAGGTTACGTGAATAGTGCTAGTTGGTTCCGCACTCACCCGCCGTTCCTCGAGAGAATGGTCGCCGCTCAGCGCGAAATGATGTTTCTCCCCCGCAAGTCAAACCCGATCCTCCAAACGGCTGCTTTCGAAGAGATGAAGAAGGAATTGGCGCCGATTGCCGCGAAAGCGGAAAAGGAAGAGGTCGGCAAGCCCAGCCTATTGAACAATCGTGAGGAAGGTTGCGAACCGCCGAAGAAACTCGAGTACACGCCGGGACAGCCGATCGAGCAAATCTGCTCGGCGTCTCCGGTGGCCGTATCGGGCGCGAATACGGTGAAGTGAACGAGCGCCAGAACCACGGCGCAAAGAATCGAGGAATCGCAAGGAGGTCACGTGAGAATTACAGGCGGAAGCAATACTGGGAGCGATCAACGACAAAGGCGACTGATCCTCGCTCTCATGTCCCTCCTTGCGTTAAGTTCCATTCCGCTACTGTTTGCGATACCCCGGCCGGCAGGTCGGCGCGCCGCAGTGAACAAGGCCCAGATCAGCACTGGTTTGGAACCACGGGAGCAGGCCGAGAATAAAATTTCAGTAACGACGCATGTCGTTAGTCTCGATGTTGTAGTGACCGATAAGGATGGCAATTACCTGACGAGCCTGAAAAAGGAGAACTTCCGCATCACCGAAGATGGTGTGCCGCAGAAGATCACATCGTTTTCAGCTACGGACTCCCCGATTACGGCGGTCCTGCTAGTCGAATACAGCCAAGTTGGGGGTGGTGCGTTCCTTTACAACGCGACTTCCTGGGCCGAGGTTTTTCTTCGCCAACTCGAGCCCGAGGATTGGGTCGCCCTCGTCACCTTCTCAATGCGGCCGAAGGTGGAGGTCGATTTCACCCATCGCTGGGCTGAAGTGAAGGCGGCTTTGGCTGGTATGGTCCAGCCGAGTTTCCGCGAAGCGAATCTTTTCGACGGGATCATCGACACGGTCGAGCGGTTGCACAAGGTGCAGGGGAAGAAATCGATCCTGCTCTTTGCCTCTGGCCTGGATACCTTCAGCACCGCCAATCTCGACGATGTCATCGCCAGCTTGCGTCAGTCGGACGCGGTCGTTTACTCGGTCGGCGTGGGCGAGCAGCTTTTTCTTTCGCTCGAAACGGCTAATGGACTTAGTGGAAGCGGAAGGCTCACTTACCTCCAGGCGCGAAACCAACTGGCGAGGTTTTCCGAAATTACTGGTGGGCAAGCTTGGTTTCCCCGATTTGAGGGGGAAATTCCTTCGATTATGAGCGACATCGCCGGGCGTCTGCGAAATCAATATAGCCTGACGTACACGCCGGCAAACGCAAAGCTGGATGGGAAATACCACAAGATTAAAGTGGAATTGGTCGCTCCGGATGGCGGCCCGCTCACCGTACTCGACCAGAATAAGAAGCCGCGCAAGTTTTACGTGTACACGCGCCAAGGCTATCAGGCAGCGAAGGCGGATTGACATGACAGGGAGTGGCCCACAGCAACACCGCGCCGGTGACCCGACAATCGCAACGAAAGGCGGAGAATCGTGGTTCCCGTAATCCTGGTATTCGCAATCGTTTTTCTGCTGAACGTGATCCCCGCGTTTGCGCCGCCGACGTGGATGGTGTTTTCCTTCATCGGCTTCCAGTTTCCCGACCACAACGGTGCCGAACTCGCGTTCGCCGGAGCACTCGCGGCCACTCTCGGACGCATCATGCTCGCGAAATTGTCGCGTGTTGTTATTCGCGGGAGGTTTTTGAGCGAAGATGCCCGCCGGAATGTGGACGCCATTCGCGAGGGGCTGCAGGGCAACACCAGGCTTACATTTGGATTGTTTCTCGTTTATGCCTTTTCGCCGCTTCCCTCAAATTATCTGTTCATAGCCTACGGCCTCACGGCCATGGACCTCAAGCTGATCGCTATTCCGTTTTTTCTTGGCCGCTCGGTCAGCTATAGCTTTTGGCGTCTTGCCTCGGTCGCGGTGGCGCGAAAAGTGGCCCTCGATGCGGACAGCATCGCGCCTTACATGAGCGGCTATTTCATCCTGTCTCAGGTAATTTTTCTTTTTCTGTTGTATGCATTTACCAGAGTCGATTGGCGCCTGCTGTTCCTCCAGCATAAATTGGGGTGGACTCATCCGCCGCTTCCAGAGCGACGGGACTCCCTGGGAAGTTCGCAGGCTCATAGGAGAGTTCATGGAGAAGATCAGAATCGAGCAGCATAGCTTCATGGGTGGCGTGTGGTTCGCGGCCTGGCTTTTTACGATCGGATTTCTGCACCTGGCGTTCTGGCGCGGCGTACTGGCCATCATCCTTTGGCCCTATTACATAGGCACAATGTTCAGCGCGCATTTGCGCTTGTGATCGCCGTACCCGCCAGCGGTGTCTGGCGAACTGGGTGGGTTAGGAATCATGAGCACATCGACTTCAGGGGCCGTCGCGTCGGTGCAATCCAGGCCGGCGAGAAAGAGATTGGAATGGCTTGGCCCGAGGGGAATCGCATTTTTCACCGTGGCAGCGCTTGCTGCCCACCTGGCGCTGCGCTATCTGGCGGGCGCACCTCAGGCGCTTTCGGAAGCTCCGCTGATTGCGGCGATTGTCATCGGCGGCGTGCCGATGATTGTGTCGCTCGTGCGAAAGCTTTTGCACGGGGAGTTTGGCGCCGACCATCTCGCGGCCATTTCCATCATCACAGCCGTCCTTCTGCGCGAATATCTCGTGGCCGGTATCGTCATTCTCATGCTCTCGGGAGGAACAGCCCTTGAGGAATTCGCCACGCGCCGCGCATCTTCCGTTCTTGACGCGTTAGCTAGGCGCGTCCCGCAGTTCGCGCACCGCAAGTCTGGAATCTATGTCGCGGATGTGAAGCTCGAGGAAATCGCTGTCGGTGACGTTCTCGTTGTTTTTCCGCATGAGATCTGCCCCGTGGACGGAGTCGTTCTCGAGGGCCGCGGCAAAATGAACGAAGCCTATCTCACAGGCGAACCATTCGAAATCGAGAAAGTCACAGGGTCATCCGTAATCTCCGGCGCGGTCAATGGCGATGCCGCGCTGGAGATTCGCGCCGAAAAATTGCCGGTGGATTCTCGCTATGCGCGCATCATGCGCGTCATGCAGGAGGCCGAACAGCGGAAACCGCGCATGCGCCGGCTGGCAGACAAGCTGGGCGCATGGTACACGCCTATCGCGCTCGTGATCGCCGGCATCGGCTGGGCCGTTTCCGGCCAGCCGCACCGCTTCCTCGCAGTAGTCGTCGTGGCCACGCCTTGTCCTTTGTTGATCGGTATTCCCGTGGCCGTGATCGGCGGTATTTCGCTGGCCGCGCGGCGCGGAATCATCACCAAAAACCCCTCTGTGCTGGAAAACATCGACCGCTGTCAAACGGTTATTTTCGATAAAACCGGCACGCTGACCTACGGCACTCCGGAACTCTCTGAAATCCTGTGCGCTCCGGGATTCACCGAGGATCACATCTTGCAGACCGTGGCCAGCATCGAGCGTTATTCGAAACACCCTTTGGCGATCGCCGTTCAGCAGGCGGCCGAGAAGAGGCATCTCGCGGCGGTGCCGGTCTCACAAATCAGCGAACCTCCGGGAGAAGGGTTACGAGGCATCGTCGGAGGACGAACAGTGTGGATCACCAGCCGCAAGAACGTTACCGATCCTGAAACGGTGCTGCCTCCAATGAAGTCCGGCCTGGAGTGCGTCGTCTTTCTCAGCGGCGAGTATGCAGCGACATTTCGTTTCCAGGACATGCCTCGAAAAGATAGCCGCAATTTCGTTCGTCACCTCCGCCCCCGCCACGGCGTCACCCATGTCATGATCGTTTCCGGCGACCGCGATGCCGCCGTACGGCATCTGGCGGGACAGGTTGGGATCGGTGAAGTGCATGCGGGTGTGAGCCCGGAGGAAAAGGTTACTATCGTCCGTGAAGAGGTAGGCCGCGCTCCCACTCTCTTCTTGGGCGACGGCATCAATGACGCACCCGCCATGCAGGCCGCGACTGTAGGTGTCGCTTTCGGCGCACAGAACGACATCACTACCGAAGCCGCCGACGCGGTAGTGCTTGAGAGTTCTCTGAGCCGGGTGGACGAACTGATTCACATTGCAAAACGCACGCGGCGGATTGCGCTCGAATCGGCCGTTGGAGGAATGGCGCTGAGTATTGCCGGGATGATTGCCGCTGCGCTCGGCTATCTGCCTCCCATTGGTGGCGCGGTCGCGCAGGAGTTGATCGACCTTGCTGCCGTGCTCAATTCCGTCCGCGTTGCTATATCTCCGCGCTCGCTTACCGATTTCGATTGATTTGGTATTAGCTTTTTTCGCCAGCAAAAGTCGCCGATGCGAGGTAAAAGTTAAAAAAAAGTGCAGCGATTTTCGTGTGGTAAGAACCGAACAATGGTGCGGTCGAGTGGATTCGAACCACCACGGTATTGCTACCGCCAGCCCCTCAAGCTGGTGCGTCTGCCAGTTCCGCCACGACCGCCCAGGCGAGCAGCGAAGTCATTATAAATGTCCGTAAGAAGTCCGCGCAACCGTTGCCAGCACGCTGCCAGGACGCAGATCTTTGAAGCCAATTGCCGACATTCATCGGGTAAGGATGTTGCCGAGTAGTGCAGATAATTTCAGGCGTGCCTTCGAACCAAAACACCCGCAAAGCTCAATTGTCACAGCTTTGCGACGGAGCCATCCAGCACTTCGCGAATCCTGCGGGCTAGCGCCTTGGGCCGATACGGCTTTTGAATGAACGCGACCGCCGGATCAAGCGAGCCGCGGCTGGCCAGCGTATCGCTCGCATAACCTGAGGTGAACATGATCTTAATTCCCGGGCGAAGCGATGCAACCCGTTTCGCCAATTCGGGACCATTGAGTTCGGGCATGACCACATCGGTCAAAAGCAGATGAATCGCGCCCCTGAACTCTTTCGCGCGCTGCAGCGCCTCGCTGCCTGACGCTGCGCTCAAGACCGTATAGCCGATGCTCTGCAGATACTCCGCGCCCATTTCGCGCAGGGATTCCGAATCTTCGGCGAAAAGGATCGTCTCCATTCCCCCAACGACCGGCAATTCTGCATTCTTGTCATCCGCAGGCCGCGAACTCGGCTCGATACGGGGCAGATATATCTTGAAGGAAGTGCCGTGGTTGAGTTCACTGTAAACCCAGATATATCCCCCCGTCTGCTTCACGATCCCGTAAACCGTCGCCAGGCCCAGCCCGGTGCCTTTTCCAAGCTCCTTGGTCGTAAAGAATGGATCGAAAATACGTAACTGTGTTTGAGGATCCATTCCGCAGCCGGTATCCTCGACCGTAAGCCGGACATATTTTCCTGGGAGCACAGGTTCGTGTCTGAGTTTGTACACAGCGTCCAGATCAACATTGCAGGCGCTTATCGTCAAATGTCCGCCCTTGGGCATGGCATCCCGGGCGTTTACCGACAAATTGAGGAGCACCTGTTCAATCTGCCCCGGATCAGCCTTGATGCTTCCGAGTGAATCTTCCACTGACAATTGCAGTTGAATATCCTCTCCTATGAGTCTTTTCAGAGTGCCTTGCGTCCGTGCCAGAATTTCTTTCAAATTCAGTACGCGTGGTTGCAGCATTTGCTGACGACTAAAAGCCAGGAGTTGGCGAACGAGGTCGGCCGCCGAATTGCCGGCGTTCTTGATCATCCGCACTTTGTCGTCCACGGGATTCCCGGGTGCAAGCGAGTCGCTAACGATGTCTGCGCAACCCAAGATGACCGCAAGCAGATTATTAAAATCATGCGCGATACCACCCGCCAGTTGGCCAATGGCTTCCATTCGCTGCGCCAGCCGGAGTTGCCGCTCGATCTTTTTCCGTGCGCTGATGTCTACAATTGTGCTGGCGATGGCTAAGCCTCTGCCGGTCGACATCGGGCCGAGACTTACTTCGACCGGAAATTCACTGCCGTCTTTGCGGCAGGCGACGAGCTCCATTCCAATGCCCCCCGGTCTGATATGGGGATGGGCCGCATATTCTTTTCGCTCCTGCTGGTGTAACCTGCGAATCCGTTCCGGCATGAGTTTTTCAATCGTCTGGCCCAGCAGCTCGTCACGCGTATAGCCGAACATTCTCAGCGTTTCGGCATTCACATCGGTAATCTCTCCGTTTTCGTTGGAGAAGATGATTCCCACAGGCAGCGTTTCGATCAGAGCGCGAAGGCTGTCTTGGGGTGGCGTGGCTGGCACGGAGGGCGGAACGGAGTGCTCACCATCAAGGACGGAAATATCGCGCGTGCTCATTCGTACGATAGAAACGCGGATCGCCGTCGTTGAGCCAGAAAAACACCGGCGATTTGTTCAAGCGCCGTTGACCACACGAGCTAACTCCAGACCATGGGGCGCTCTCAAACGGGGCTGGATGACCACCCCGCGGTGCTTCTGGTACTCGAGCGTGTAAAACAGCGCGCAAGTTCTGCAAAGCCAGAAATGCTGAACTGAATGTGGATTGGCAGGAGGCTGGTTTGGCTCCGTCTGCCGGTGAAATCGATAAAAACGAGCATGTTCCCAGGATGACACCGAACAATCCGGATTGGCGCACTTGGCCAGCATTTGTTTCTCCCCCCGACTCTGATCCTCAACTCATCCAAAAATTAACAAACTGGAGGCCAACCGGTAGGAGTCCGCCCCCTTGTCTTTTTTAGCAGTAGTAGGACTGCACGTCTCAAGCCAATGCAACTGCTTGGCACGAAACCCTTTACGGCTTCTGGGAGAGTGTGAGGGTTCCGAAGCGGACCGATCGCCTGTCCAATTTGGGAAACGTAAGAGCTACGCCAAAAGTCTGGTCACCCCGTGCGTGACAAGCCCGTACACAACGTGGCCCGCCAGTTCCGGCGCCTCCCTGACCGGGCCATTCTCGGCAGGACCGGGGGCGAGACCCAGCGCGGGCACAGCAAGCGCGTGGGCTCCTGCGTAAACCGCCACCCCAAAAAGCGCGCCCGCGCCCGCCCTCACCGGAGAGAAGTCTTCGGCAAGCAATCCGTAAAGGGCTCCGACGCCCGCTCCAAATGCAAAGTGCACGATCTGCCCGCCCTTTTTCCTTTCCGAGCGGCTGAGTCTTCGCCCCGCAAACTGTTTTGCGACCGCGTCTGCCACCTTTTCGGTAGCATCCTCACTCTGCTGTGGCTTTGGCTTACTCAGTTTGGCCGCAGCCATGTGTAAACGCCCCATCAGGGTCGCTCCGGCCAATCCCCCTAATGCACCAGCAATAACACTCTTGAGTCTGGCCATTGAATTCCCTCGTGTCTCTTCGCTGTTGTGCGATGCAGTCCTTTTCTGCCATTCAACAAGACTGGCGGCCAAGGGCGGCTTCCGGACGGTCAAACTGCAAAGGCCCGTTCGGGCCGCCGTGTGCAGTCACTCCCAGCTTGGGACATGGCCGCCGTCATTTTTTTGATGAGACGTTCCCTGTGGCGGGCGCAGAATCATCGGAGGCGTGACTGCTCGGGTGACACACGGCTTGCTTGGAACGGCCGTTACACGCGCAGGGGCGATGCGACGCATTTTTCTCCGTTTGCGGTTTCAAGGTGCTCAATGAGAATCAGCTTCCTTCTCGTGCTGGTGATGGCCATAGCGCCGTTTGCGACGGCTTTTTCGGGCGACGTCCTTCAATACCACGGCAATACCGCGCGTGACGGTCTATACATCGATCCGGCAATATCGAGGGCTGCCGCCTCTGGAATGTATCGCGATAAGTCGTTCGACGCGCCCGTACAAGGACCCATTTACGCGCAGCCGCTTTACGTAAACCACGGACCTGGTGGCAAGGCGGCAATTATCGTTGTTACCGAACGTAATGAGGTGCTGGCACTCGACGCCAGTACCGGTGCCAGACTTTGGACAAAAACGCTGGGCAATCCCGTGCCGCGATCCGATCTCCCCTGCGGAAATATCGACCTGCTGGGTATCACGGGTACTCCCGTGATTGACGCGAACTTGCCAGCCATCTACGTCGCGGCGATGACTACACCCGACAGAGGCAGGACCAAAGATCATCGGATTTTTGCCCTGTCGATCGACGACGGCTCTATCCGGCCGGGTTGGCCCATTAGCGTTTCCGGCATCAGGTATGGCGCATTTTTGTTCAACTCGAGCGTCCAGAATCAGCGCGGCGCTCTGCTTCTCAAAAATGGTGTCCTCTACGTTCCTTATGGCGGCCATTGGGGTGATTGCGGTGATTATCACGGCTGGGTGATCGGGGTTCCTGTTACGAATCCGAAAGCCGCGAGCGCGTGGGCCACTGAAGCGCGGGGTGGCGGCATCTGGGCGCCAGGCGGAATCGCGAGCGATGGCCGTTCTATCTTCGTCGCCACGGGCAATACATTCGGCGCGCGTAGCTGGATGGGCGGCGAAGCTATCATTCGGCTGACCTCACCCGTAAACTTCAGCGGCAACGCAACCGATTACTTTGCTCCTTCAAATTGGCGCCAACTCGACAGCGAGGATGCTGATATCGGCGGCTCCGGTCCGGTTTTGTTCGATATTCCTGGAGTGTCGCCTTCGAAATTGATCATAGCGTTGGGGAAAAACGGCGTCGCATATTTGCTGAACCAGGATGATCTCGGAGGAATCGGAAAAGGAAACGGCATCCAAGGCGAGGGCGTGCAAAGCAACAAGGTAGCGGGCGGCGAGATCATCAACGCTGCCGCCGTCTACAAAACGGCGGCAGCAACCTACGCGGTATTCGAAGCAAGAGGAAACGGTGTCGGCTGTCCCGGGCTTTCTGGAAATCTCGTTGCACTGCGAATCGGGATTTCCGCTCCGCCCTCCATGGCGGTCGCGTGGTGTGCCAACAACATGGGTGGCGGCTCGCCGATCGTGACGAGCACGGATGGCAATTCCGATGCAATCGTCTGGACCGTGGGCGCCGGGTCCAGCAATCGCCTGCACGCGTTCGATGGCGAAACGGGCCGGCTGTTGTTCGCCGGCGGCGGGCCGGATGAGCAGATGACGCGCGTCCAGAATTTTCAGACGCCGATCGTTGCCAATGGCCGTATCTTCGTTGCGGCGAATGATCGAATTTACGCATTTACAGCCGCTCGAAAATAGCAGCGGATCAGTTTACGGCTGCCGCGTCCCTAAGCCGAAAAACGACGGTGATATCTCGTACCACTTGTACGCCCTGATCGCCGATCAGCGTCGGCCGATACTGCCATTGGCGAACCGCGTTTACCGCTGCTGCGGCCAATAACGGAGGCCCACTCACAATTTCGACATTCTGCACGGTGCCGTCTTTGCCGACCGTCGCGCGCAACTCCACTGTGCCTTCGATTCCTTCCCGCTTGGCATCTTCCGGGTACACAGGCTCGACGCGCGAGACCGCCTCGCCGATTTGCAGGCTCGCTCCTGATTGGGCCGCTTCAATCTTCAATTCAGGCGGGACGCGAATGGACGGATAACGGCTGGCGTCGACTGAAACAGAGCCCTGGCGCATCCCGGGTGTTTGCAGTGCTGCCAGCGCGCGTGCCCCAGCCGCTTGCGATTTCTCTTTTGCTGCGGTTGCATCGGAGGGCGTGCTTTGCTGCTCGGTCGGCGCAGCTAACGGCGCAGTTAAGGGGGCACTTTGGATCTCGTCCCGCGGCTCTGTTGGCGACACTGCCGTTTGCGTCGCCTCGGTCGATTCCGCGCTTCGATCAGCGCTGACTGCGGGGTGTAACGATTCGTTACCGATCGTTGGCGGGGGAGTTTGTACTTCATCTACGGCTCGCGCAGCACGGTCAGAAACGATGCCCGCGCTGCCATTCATGGTTGCTGTGCCGGGGTGCGATGCGTTTGTTTTCCTGGCACCCGCCGCAGCGGTGACGGTGGCGGTCCGCGCGGGCGCATCGCTGTGCGAATCTGGAGAGAGGCTCTCGCTTGAGCTGGCCGCGCCCGCGGGTGGTTCGCCCAATCGTTCCGCAATTATCGACGGCGAGGTACTGGTTTCAGCTCTTGCTCTGAGCGCACCGATTCTCTGGACTTTGTTTGCCTCGCTTCGCTTTTGAATCATCCATCCCATTGCAACCGCCATGATCAGAGCGGCACAAACTCCCGCGGCGATGCGCATCCATTTACGTTCGTTTCCATGCGCGTCTTCTTCGTCCGCCAATTCTCCAGCACGAAAGCGTTGCTGGGGCCATGCCCCGTAAATCGAATTGAGCGCTTCCCGGAGCGCTCGAACTTCCGGCTCTCCCTCATCCGCGCCTGAAAGTTCCTGTAGGCGCTGAATAATTATTTTTTGAGCCGCGGCCAGCCGCTCCGGCCTTTTGTCGGGGTCTTTTTCCAGAATCGCGGCGCCGCACATCGCTTGCCAGCTGAAATTCATCCGGTCATTTCCTCGGTGCCGGGATTTGCCTCATCGCTCAGGGCGCAGTTTGAAATGATGCGCATTGCAAGCGCGTCTTCGGCGAATCACACCAGGGCTCGCCTATTTGATTCACCAAAAGCGCGATCTGATAGGGCGAAATGCGCATCGAATGGGCAAAGGATGCATAAGGAATTCACGCTGGATGTAAAGGCATCCCTCCCGGTCCTACTTCAGCATTTTGGTTGAGCTTTTTCCATCGGAGATCGCTATGCGTGTAAACGTGCTGAAATCACGGGGAATGAGCTGCCCATGCAGATTTGCGTCGCTGCGGCTTTTTGCGCTGCTCTCCATTATCTTCGGTTTGAGCTGCGGCACAGCTGTCGCGCGGGACGAAGCACGCCAGCGGCTTGGATCTCTCTTCACGAGTGGCGAAGTTTACGTCAACGACGTCGCCCCGCCGCATGAATCGATGGTGTTCGTCGGGGATATGCTTCGCACGGGCGGAACGGGAGCCGCAACGTTGGTCCTCGACGGCAAAGGCTCCTTCCGAATCTCTCCCCATAGCGAATTGATTTTCACAGGCGAACCTCAATACCTCGCGGAACTGAAATCAGGCAAGGTGGTGATGAACGCGCAAGGTGCGACTGGCATTAGCCTTCGGACGGGCAACTTCGTCGTCGCGCCACTCGCGGAAGGCGAGCCGTCCACTTCAACCGTGGAGGCGCCGTCGGATGGATCATTCCTGGTAACGTGTGAAACCGGCAGCATCAGCATCCTCCCGTTGCAAGGCGGTAAAGGCGTTTTTATCGAGGCCGGTCATTCCGCAAGCATTTCCGCGCAAGGCGAACTTGCAGTAATAAGTGCAGCTACGCCGCCGTCCACAACGGCTTCCATACAGTCTGCCGGAAGAGCCGAGCCCGCCGCGCGGCAGCGACACGGGATTCGTCGCTGGATTTTCATCGGTGCGGCAGCAGCGGGCGCAGGAGTGGCAGCGGCCATTCTGACGGCGAATGGCTCATCTTCCACGGCGACCGCCATATCGCCAGTAAACCCCCCATCTTCCCCCGCATCTGGCTCGCCGCCAGACCCTGCACCGCCATCCCCGCCGAGTCCGCCTTCCAATCCATCGCCACAGCCACCGGCGGGAAATCCGGCGCCACCCCCGGCTAACCCAGCTCCGCCTTCCCCTCAGCCGGCTCCGCCTGGCCATACCTGCGGCCCTCATAAGAAAAACTGCACGCCGCATGTGGTGATCGGCTTCGCGTTTCATTTCTAGCGGGATCGGCGCTGTACGCCGAAGCCGCGCCACGTAAACTGGTTCCCGATATATCGTTCGACTCAGCGGACAAGTGTCGCAATCGCACGCAAATCGTGTAAATTCGCCGTCGAGCGGCGAATCACTCGTTCTGACTGGAGATGCTCATGCATTCCTCACCGTCTTTCGAACCAGCGGGCTCTAGAGTCGCCTTGGTTACCGGAGCAGGCAGCGGAATCGGAAAGGCCGCCGCGATTGCTCTGGTTCAGAACGGCTATTCGGTAGTGCTGACCGGGCGGCGCCGAGACACGCTCGAAAAGACCGCGCTCCAAGCAAAAGAGGTGAATCCAGGCAAATTTGAGTCGCGTACCCTCGTTGTGCCGGCGGATATACGCGACCCCGCCTCGGTACGCGAGCTTTTCGCCAAGTCCGTTGACCTCTTTCGCCGCCTCGACCTGCTTTTTAACAATGCGGGCATTACAGGCCCGGGGGTCCCGCTCGAAGATTTGAGCTACGACGACTGGAAAGCGGTCGTGGATACGAATCTCACGGGCGCTTTGTTATGTACGCAAGAGGCGTTCAAAATCATGAAAACCCAGAATCCGCGCGGCGGGCGCATCATCAACAACGGTTCGATTTCCGCCCACGCGCCGCGCCCCGATTCGGTGGCTTATACGGCTACCAAGCACGCCATCACCGGACTCACGAAATCAACTTCGCTCGACGGGCGAAAATATGACATTGCCTGCGGGCAGATCGACATCGGCAATGCCGCGACGGAAATGGCAGCACGAATGAAAAAGGGAGTTTTGCAGCCCAATGGCTCCATCGCCGTCGAGCCGACCATGGACCCGGCCGACGTCGCGCGCGCCGTTGTGTACATGGCATCGCTGCCTCTCGAATCGAACGTGCAGTTCATGACGGTGATGGCCACAAAGATGCCGTTCATCGGCCGAGGTTAGTTTCCGCAATTCGGCCCTCGTGCACCAGACAAACGCGTTTGACCCTGACCGTGCGCTGCACTACTATCGCCGTCAATAAGGAGACCTCAAATGAAATCCGCTGATCGTTCGTGCCGCTTTGTATTTTCAGGCGCGCTTTTGTTCCTCAGTTTTTGCATGAGCGGCAATTTTGCGCGCGCTCAAGCGCCCGCCACGAGCAGCGCCGCGAATAAGCCGGTAGTGCTCAAAGGGGCGCTCCTGATCGATGGAACCGGCCGTCCGGCGATTGAAAATTCCATCCTCGTCATTCGCGGCAAGCAAATCGCTGCGATCGGGAAGGCCGGTTCGGTTGGCATTCCCAAGAATGCTGACGTGCAGGACCTCACGGGCAAGACGATCATGCCGGCCCTCATCAATCTGCACGGCCATCTCGGATTGACAAACAACGGCGCCGACTCCGCCGCCGGGCATTACACCGAAGAGAACGTCGCCAGGCAGCTCCACAAATATCTTTCGTACGGCGTGGCGACGGTGGCCTCGTTTGGCCAGGACGAAGACTTGATCTTCGCCATTCGCGACGACCAGCATGCTGGCAAAATTGGCGGAGCGCGCTTATTCACCGCCGGCCGTGGTTTCCTCGAACCCGGCAAAGCCGCTCCTTCCGACCACCGTTACCGCCCGCAAACTACAGACGAGGCTCGCTCCGACGTTCGTGAACTCGCCATGCACCATCCCGACTACATAAAGATGTGGGTGGATGACGGCCTCGGCCACGGCACGAAAATGAAGCCGGAAATTTATCGCGCCATCATCGACGAGGCGCACAAAAACCACATCCGCGTATTTGCGCATGAATACTACCTGGCGGACGCGAAGTCTTTGCTCGCCGCCGGCATCGATGGCTTCGCACACAGCATTCGCGATCAGCCTGTCGATAATGAACTGATTTCCGCGATGAAAGCGCGCGGCGTCTTCCTGATTCCTACGCTCGTGCGGGATGAGGTGCTGTTCGCCTATGCCGACCATTTGAAGTGGGTGGATGATCCTTTCTTCCAGGCAGGACTCGATCCCGGCGCGCTGGCCTTCATTCGGAATCCGCAATTTGTGGAGAAGATTCGGCAAGACCCGGACATCGCCAAATATCGCGCCGGCCTGGAAACGGCCAAGAAAAATCTGAAGACCCTGCACGACGCTGGCGTAAAGATCGCCTTCGGTACCGACTCCGGAATTCCGACTCGCTTCCCCGGCTACAACGAGCATCGCGAACTGCAACTCATGGTTGAGTCCGGCCTCACGCCTATGCAGGTCATCACCGCGGCGACGGCGACGAATGCGGAGATTCTTCGCGGCGAGAAAGAGTTCGGTACTTTGCAACCCGGCCGCGCAGCCGAATTTATGGTCTTGGACGCAAACCCGCTCGACGATATCCACAACACCGAAAAATTATCCGCCGTGTGGCAGGCCGGCAAACCCGTGCCCTCGGTCTCGGCGAACTCGACCTCGACCCACGCCAGCCGCTAACAGCAAAGGCATTCCGGATCGAGACGCACCGAGCAATCCGAAAGGTGGGTAATATGGGCAGAAGACCTACTACTCCAGCGCCACCTTCAAATGAAATCAGGTTTCGGAACTATTATCGATGCCCCTATGACGGTGCGTCGTGGATCGCCGAATGGAGTTGTCAGTGCGATGATAGGTGCCCGATCTGCGACGCCGAAATTGAACGACACGATAGCGAGGATATTGAGAGCTAAAGCCAACTCCTAATTTTTTTCAGAATGGACCTCCGGTGCAGCGCTGAATTAGCCTCAGCCTACAAGTCTGGCTCTCAAATCGCCCGCGTGCTCACTGAAGCGTGGTGCGTTCGCGAACTATATTGTCCCGCCTGTACTTCGGATCGTCTGTCCGCATCGAAGGTCAATACCCCAGCCATCGACTTTGTTTGCCCGGAATGCGAGCAGTTTTTCCAACTCAAAAGTTTAAGGAATTGGAATCCGCACAAGGTTGTCGATGCGGGCTATGAATCAATGATGCGTTCAATTCGGGCCGACAAAGTTCCAAACCTTCTCATTTTGCAATATACGGCTGACTGGTCTGTAAGAAATCTGCTTCTAGTGCCCAAGTTCTTCTTTTCGGAGAGCGCCATTGAGAAACGTAGGCCACTTGGAGCAGATGCTCGGCGCGCGGGGTGGGTGGGATGCAACATTCTTCTTGGCCAAATACCCATCGACGGAAAGATCGCGATGATATCCCTTGGGCTGCCCGTGCCGAAGTCCCAAGTCCGCGAGAGCTTTACGCGAACTCGCAGTCTCGCCAAAGTGTCACCCGCAGTAAGGGGCTGGGCCGTCGACGTCCTCAAAATAGTTCGTCGTTTGGGCAAACGGCGATTTGCACTCAAGGATGTTTACGAATTCGAGAATGAACTACAGGCAAATCATCCTGGAAATCGCAATGTGCGCGCCAAAATCCGTCAACAACTTCAGGTACTCCGAGACCTAGGTCTCGCGGAGTTCGTCGGTCGTGGGGAATACTCGCTCTCGGACTAAATTCCACAGTCGTACATTAACGCCTGCGGCTACTTTGCCAGCGGATTTGGCCGCAGTTGGAAATGCGCCGCAAGCGGCTTTGATCCTTTGCCGCCCTCGATCAGCCACGGAACCCGGTCGCCGTTCGCGGCCCACAATCCGCGTCCTTTCCAGCCGCCCTTTGGATCGTCGATGCGCCCATCGAATCCTTTCGCATAAAAGCCCAGCGGATACGGCACGCGCAACACGATCATGCGCCCGTTGGCGTAAGCAATCAGGCCGTCGTTGAGGTTGCCGGTGGACATCGGCACATCTTTGCCCAGGCCGAAGATGTCGTGTTGGTCGACCCACGTGTAGTAACTCGATTCCGCGCTGTTGTCCCCCAGGCCTTCGAAGCCCGGTCCCGGATACTTGTAGAAGGACCATCCTTCGGGGCAGTGATCGCCTGTCGCTTTGGGCCCGTTCAGCGGTCCCCTGCACTTGCGCCGGTCGAAACTGCCGAGATGTCCGCTGGCAAGCGAAACCCACACCACGCCCTGGCTGTCAATGTCGCCGCCGCGCACGCCAAATCCTGGCAGCGGCACGTTATAAACTTCGGCCAGCGTGGTTTCCGGCGGATGCGGACCCGGCATTACCCTCACCACTGCTCCGGGGTTTCCGCGGCTGGCGCCCCACACGGAACCGTCCACAGGACTGGGCATTACCGCGTAAAAAGGCGCCACGACGCGCTTGTCTTTCGTGGGATCAACTGGCTGATTCGGCTCGACGTAGTCGTCGCGCTTGCCGTTTCCATTCGTGTCGAGAACGAGCGCCGTCCAGCCCTGAGACTTGGCCGCATCGTGCGTCGCGTCCCACATTTTCGTATTCAGCCACCCCACGACGGGACCGCCGCCGCTCGTCCATAGCGTGTCGTTCGAATCAAAGCCAAACTGCAGATGGTGCGTGCCGAAGCACGTGTCGATGAACTGATAATCTTTCGTCTTCGGATTGAAAACAGCGATTTCGCGAAGATTTTTGTCGAGCGGGAAAAGCTTTGCCGACGGAAGGTCCGACCCCGCCTTGCAGAAATCAGGATTGCTCGGCCCGCGCACGGCCGCTGCCAGCCAAAGCCGGCCGTCCCGGCCAATCATCGAGTTGTGATTGTTGATTCTTTGCTGCCATATGGCCTCATCGCCCCAATAAGCCGAAGGCATCAACGGCTTGAGCGTCGCAACATGGCCGGGTCCCAGGCTGAGCGGCATGTCTGGGTCCCGTACGGGCGCGTGAAACGAAGTTGCGATGTTTTTGACAGGATCGAGAATCGGGATGTCGTCTGAACTGTATTCCGGCGATCCAAAAAGCGGCCCGTACGCATTGACAGTGGGATAGCGCTTGTCGCTGGCAATCAGATCGTGCAGGTAGTGCTGGTCGTCCATCCAGTCTCGCAGCGTTACGACAATATTGCGCTCGACTCCCTCAGGACGCTCCGGTTTGGCGTGCGGCAATTCGCCTTTCGCGACGCGGTCAGTCCAATCCGCCAGGTTTTTGATGGCAAGCGTCCCCATTTGCGTCAGTTGGCCAATCATGAATTGGCCGGCCTGTCCGGATTGCACTCGGCGGGCCCAGGCCTGTTCGGAATTAGCGAAATGTCCCAGTTCCGACTCGATGGTCCGCGTGGAACGCTGCCCAAGCTGGTGGCAGCCGACGCAGCCATTGTTTTTCATCTCGTTGAGCCACTCGGTTTGCGTCATCTTGGCAGAGATGCCTGGATTCTTTCCGAATTCATCGGCAGCCGGAATCTTGAGCATGGAATACCAGTAGATCGCCGGATAATATTGCGCGGCGGCGGCTTCGTCGGGGGCAACCGTTGCGGTGAGATTCAATTCGCTGCCCGGTTCGGCCGACACTTTTGGACTATCTACCAGCCCGTAGCCGCGCACCCAGACGTTGTAGGTCGCTTTGGGTAATTCGGGAATCAGGTAACGCCCGCGGTCATCGGTGACAACGATTTTTATGAATCGCACAGGAAGCTCGTGCGTCTCGGCGATGACCCATACACCTGCTTCCGGGCCGTTGGCGCTCGTGACTACGCCTCCGATATCGTCGCTATCGAGTTTCACGCCGAGCGCGTTGCCGGAGTCGCCGGGAGGAGATTGATCCGCGCGCTGTGCTTTCGCGACGGTTCGAGTAAACAGCAAGCCCGAAAACAAGGCCAGCGTGATCCCCAGGATTCGCAGGTTAGAACTGCGCAATGGACCGCACGGCGTCATATGTGCCTCCGTCAACCGATGAGCTATTTGTTTGTACCGTCTGCAGGTGCGGGTGCGACAGGTTTGCCGATCAGCCGGTTATATTCCGCCGTTTCCGTCGCTGAGCAGATGAATTCGCTAATATCGAAATCCTCCGGCAGGCGGTGCAGGACGAACTTATCCATCGCCTTCCAGGGGTGGGTATAAAACTTCGGGTCATCGATCGTTACAGACAGCTCCAGCGCATCGGCATTCATACGGTGCCATGTCTCTTCGACCTTCAGCGCTTCACTATGCGGACGGCCGACATTATCGAGCCACGTTCTCGGGTCCATTCCTACGTAGTCGGCGACAAACGTGTAATCGTCAACCCACTTTCCGACGGCATAGCCGTTCCATCTGGGTGCCGCGTCCTTCGGCAGTTCACGCCCATCGGTCCAGATAATCCGCCACGTGTCGTTGTGTTCGTTCAGGATCACCAGTTGATTCGACTTCTGCAGGATTTCGATTACCCGGAGCTCGAAAAGATCATTCCGTGGCATCCCCGCCGGGTCGCAATAATCGACAGGGTCGTTAACCTCGGCCACAGGGAACTGTTCTTTCCCCGTTCCCGGCTTATTTCTAGCACGCGCTTCTTTCCCCAAAGCCGTGTAAGGTACGTCAGGACCCTTGTACGCTGGATCGTCGGGATATTCGTATGCGCCATTTGGTTGGACCCCTTCCCGGACGCCTCCTGCATCCCAGATCCCCGAAATGTCACGCTTGGGAGCCGGACCTGATTTTAATTTCTCCCAATAAGAAGCGGGCGGCGAAGGCGTGCTCCATTTTTGATCCTTCCAGCCCTCGTCATTCGAATTCGCGGCGCCCGCCGTGGCGGCCGTTTGGGATCTGGATTGAGCAGCGGCAGCCGTTTGCGGGTTTCTGAGACCTGCGGCTGCGAGCAGCCCCGCCAGCGCCGCAATCGCAATGAGCACGAATTGCTTTGCCATCTTCGAATCCTTCATCTGGCGTGATGTGCCTTATCGAGGCGCATCCGACTTTGAATCGGCTGCCTGCCTCGGTGACAGTGGCACATCGTTCAACGTGGAAGGCAGGTGAGCATCGAGCAGCACGGTTCCGTCAGCGGCCAGGATTCGCCGAATGCGGCCGACGGGCGCGCCATTCTTCGCAGGCATCAATTCGACCGTGACCACGTCCCCGGGTTTGAGGTCCGTCTTGTGCCAGCCGGCGGTGTTGGTCGAGGCCGCATTCCCCTCGATGACCCACGGTTGCACGGTGCCTTTGTCGTCCTTAACGTCGATCTTCATGATGCTGTGTGGATTGGCAAAGATCCACGCCGTGACGGTGCCCTTTATCGTGACCGTCTTCTCATAATCGTAAGACGCATTGCCGTGATGTGCCGATAGGGGAAGCGCCGCCGCGCAGAGAAAGGTAATTAAAACCAGAGCCCTGGCATTCATCGTCTGCCTCCACTTTCGCCTGAATTCCTTGGGGATGATCGAGCCACTTTTGTGGCAAGCGCAACTGTCGCCGATTATACGCCCGAGCGCGCTCCACCCCGCGAGCGATTCCGCGATTCGTGATTCGTGATTACCTCTCTACGCCCATCAGTTCCCAGTAGTACAGCGGCAAAGTCGTTTTCAGCCGCTCGGGATGCGTGTAATTTGCAAATTCCGCGGGCACTTTGAATTCGTTGATGATCTGATCGAGCGTTTTCCCTTGCGCCATCATTGTGGCGACAGCATCCCGCATGGCGATGAAATAGCGCTGGTCCTCCTCGAGATCCTTCACGCCTCGCCCGATGTGCACAGGCCCATGCCCGGGAACGTACGTATCCACCGGCAAGCGTCGGTCCATGATATTTTGCAGCACCTTGATCCACATGTCCGGGTCGGAACCGTCTCCGGGCACCAGCGAACCGCCGCCGGCATGCATTTCGCTATTGAGCAGATCGCCCATCAGAAAGACGCGTTTCTGCGGAATATAAAGCGTGACGTCGCCCGTGCTGTGTGCCGCTCCTTCAAGGTTCGCTTCGAAAGTGATGCCGCCTACGCGTAGCGTGATGCTTTTTTCGAAAACCAGATCGGGAAGAATCAGGTCCTTGCCCTTGTAGACGGCATTGCGGGGATCGTTCGATTGCTGAAGTTCCTTGTAGATCCGCCCCCGTTCGCCGAGCATGTCTCGCAATTGATTCTTGCTGGCGATGTATACCGGATGATCTTCGCGGAACCACCACGCCCCGGTCGAGTGATCAGCCGCGGGATGAGAGGAGAATAGATACCGCACCTTCTTGTCGGTGAGCTTGCGGATAGCAGCCAGCGTCTGATCGGATTCGGTGACGTAATGATCGAACACCACAACGCCATCGGACGTAATGATGAAGGTCGAATTGCTGTTTCCGCCCGCTTCGACCATGGTGTAGACGTCGTCGGCGATCTTCACCATGTTCATTTTGGGTTGCTGGGCAAAAAGCGCCGCCGGAAAAAGACTAAGGAATATAAGCAAAGCCGCCGTCGCGGTTACTGCTCGATTCACTCTGATTTTCATACCTGGCCTCCCGATCGCGTCCGCCGCCATGCAGCCCAGCGACGGTAGCGGGCCGAACCGTACCACTGCCGGCACGCTGCTTCAACAGCATTATGATTTCGCCGGCAGCCAGCGCAAATGCCTGTTCGGCCTCGGGGTATCCGGCGCTCTTTACTAGCGCGGTAAAATGGTTATGCTGCTCGCGGAAGCCGTTGAACGCACCGTCTCGCCGGAAACGAAACCCATTTCGCGGCGAGCCCGATCAGGAAAATATTGTTCGAACGAAAGGACGACGCCATTGCAGGTGTGCGTGGTGTTCTCTGTGTCCTCTGCGCCTCTGTGCACTCCGTGTTGAATTTCTGTTGCCGTCCAGGAACCGCGGCGCACACCTTTGCGCCTGCAAGTCTTGCAGACGCAACCCCCTTGGAATCATATCGTTTGCATACTCTCGCGGCGTAACCCTCATCGATTCACATCCTTATGAAAAAACACCGGGGTAAGGCAGGCGTGGCGCATCCCACGGACCAGTTTTTTTTATTTTGCGTCGCGATGTCGCATTGGTTTCCAGGCCGACATCGGTTTAATCGGAGAAGTTGAGCAGAATGTGCACTTGCAAAAAAACAGGGAGGGGGGTACCCGCTCTTTTTGGGCCGCTCGGTTGACTCCACGGACGGGCGTGTGACACGCTGCGGCGCGACCATGGATAAGACTGAACCAGCGGAATCTCCACTGCGCGACGTCACGGTCCTCGACCTGACGGTTGCCCTCTCGGGACCAATAACGACACTTCTTCTCGCGGGACTCGGCGCCCGTGTAATTAAGATTGAGAATCCTGCCACGGGTGGTGATACCTCGCGGGAAAACGCGCCCTACTTCGGTCTGGGTGGGGTCAAGCTCGTGCGCGAACGCCCCGACGACATCTCAGTCACCGCCTACAATCGGCTTCGCAATAAGCTCGGTATCACGCTCAATCTGAAGCACCCGCGAGCCCGGGAAGTCTTTGGCGATCTGGCGCGCAAGGCCGATCTGGTGGTCGAGAACTTCACCCCCGGAACTCTGGACGAACTGGGCGTGGGTTACGAGGCGGGGCGGCAGGTCAACCCGCGGATTGTCTATTGCTCGATCTCGGGATTCGGCAGCGATGCCGGCCCGGGCGCGCCGAAAGCGCTCGACACGGTGATTCAGGCGCTCAGCGGCGTGATGTATGTTTCCGGTGAGGAAGGCGACCCGCCGGTGCGCGTGGGGTTGACCATCGCGGATTTAACGGCTGCCTTGTTTGGAGCGATCGGCGTGCTGGCCGCGCTGCATCAGACTCGCCGGACTGGCATGGGCCAGCAGGTTGACGTTTCCATGCTGGGAGCGCTGACCTCACTGATCGCCGCCGAGGCTTATGAGGCCATGGAACAAGCGGGCGCTTCGGTTCGCAGCGGCCAGAGCGTGCAAAGGCTGGCGCCCTTTGGGACCTACCGCGCGAAAGACGGAGACATCGCCATCTGCGCATATACAGACGCTTTTGCACATCGGCTCTTTGAAGTTATGGGGCGAAAAGATCTGATGGCAAATGAACGCTTCCGCACGCGCGACGCGCGGGTCCGTTTTTATCGCGAACTCGACATAGAGATCGAGCGATGGACGGACTCGAAAACGACGCTCGAAGCCATCACCATATTGAATGCGGCCGGAGTTCCTGCCGCCGAGGTACGCGACCCCAAGGTTGCGGTTCACGATCCGCGCGTCGTGGCGCGGGGGGAAACCGTTCCGCTGGTTCACCCAAAATACGGGGTAGCCGATGGCATCCGAGCCATGGGCTTGCCCATGCGTTTCTCGGATGCTAAAGCCGGATTCGATCAGCCGCCGCCCGCTTTGGGAGAGCATAACCAGCGCGTTTATGGAGAGATTCTCGGCTACGACGCGAAACGCATTGCTGAACTCCATTCTGAAGGTGTTATCTAGGAAAAAGGAACGACTATGAGCACAAGCAAATTTCTGGCCCACAGCGCGGCACTTTTTTGGGCGCTGCGCTCCTGGGTTCATCCGTTTTTGTCGTACCCAGCCGAAGGCCGCAAAGCGAAGCGCATGTGCGACGCGGCAGCACATTGCTGAAGCGCCGGACGGAACGGCATGGAGATTGCGATTGTCTTTTTTGAGCTCGACTACCCTTCGTTCTCTATCTGGCGGCGCTCGAGGTTTGCGTTTGCGGATGGAGGATGAGCTTTTGCACGCGCCAATTGGCTGTTTCCGCCGCGTATACTTCGTTTTCCGAAGGGCAGGCGAGCTGGTGAACGCCGGAAAACTCCTTTAGATTACGTCCCGACCGGCCGATCACGCCAAGGACTTTGCCTTGTAGCGAAACTTTGAAGAGGCGCCCTGGATAGGTGAGTTCCCCAACATAGAGAACCTGATTGGGTCCGGGCGTAATGCAGAGGGAATTCGGGGCGCCATTCACCGCCGCCAATTGTTCCCCGGTGGGAGTATTGCCATAGACGGCTTTCGTTCGCGGATCGGGCGGCACGTCGATGGTGAATTGCCGCAGGAATTTGCCATCGGTATCAAAGACCTGAATGCGGCGGTTGCTGCGATCGGCGACATAGAGATTGTTGTTGTGGTCGGCGACGATTGCGTGCGGCAGGTGGAATTGCCCGGGGCCTTTGCCGGGTTCGCCGAATGACTTCACCCAATTGCCGTTCTTGTCATACTTAGCGACACGGGAGTTGACGTACCCGTCGGTGATGTAGATGTTGCCTTCCGAGTCCCACGTGACGTCAGTCGGCTGGCGGAAGAGGCCATCGATGGGCGGCAGCGGCGGATTGACGTGCTCCCAGGGCTTCGCGCCGTCGGCTGATTCCATCTTGCGTCCGAAGACCCACACGACACGGCCGGCCTGATTGAACTTGATGACCATGTCGGAGCCTTTATCGATGGCCCAGATGTTGTCGTCTTTGTCGATACGGACGGTGTGAGCTTCCGACCAGGCGTAGAGTCCTTTGCCGATTTCGCGGATGAAGTCGCCTTTGGCGTTGAACTCAAGCAGTTGCGCCGCGGCTGCGCCGTAGGCCGGCCCGGTGGCGCTATTGGATCGCGTGAATACATAAACGTTGCCTTTGGAATCGACGGCAACGCCCGGCACTTCGCCGAAATTCATACCTGCTGGAAGCTTGGGGAAATCGGCAACAGAGTCGAAGGGGATCTCGGGAACGTTCTGTTGCGCGAAGCAAGGCATGACAAAAAAGAACAGCGACGCGAAGAGCACTTTCTTCATGACTCCTCCTGCCGGGCTCATTGGGTGAGGAGTGTTGTACCACTGCTTCTGCATGCCCGCACGCAAAACCACATCACGGCCCCGGAGCGCGGTCGCTTCACCCACAATCAGACCGGTAGGGCGGCGAAGTGAGCTGAGTTCTATAATAGTTACGTTATGAGAGTGCTTTTATTTAGCGGAAAAGGTGGAGTGGGCAAAACCAGTTTGGCGGCGGCGACGGGCGTGCGGCTCGCTGAACTTGGTTACCGCACGCTGGTGATGAGTATTGACCCGGCGCACAGCCTGGGCGACTCCTTTGATTTGGAAACGGAACTATTCCATGCACAAACTTCAGATCCACTGCAGAGTGCAGACCGGCTCTGGATTTTTGAGCTGAACATCCAGAAGGAGATCAGACGCCACTGGCAACAGATATCGTCCTACGTGATTTCGGTGCTGCGCACGACCGGGATCAGCGGTGTAGAGGCTGAGGAACTGGCCATTCTCCCCGGCATGGAAGAGCTTAGCGCCATGATGTACATCAACCAATACCGGCGCGAACAGCGCTACGACATCATTGTGCTGGATGCCGCGCCGACGGCTGAGTCGCTGCGGTTCATAAGCATGCCGACGACGCTCGACTGGTATATGAAGCACATCTTTCCCTTTCAGCGCAACCTGCTGAAAGCCGTACGGCCGATCGCCAATCGCGTAGCGCCGTTTGAACTGCCTACCGACAGCTACTTTGCGAACATTCAGGATCTATTCGCGAAGCTCGAGGGCGTGGACGAAATCATGGAGGATCCGAGCATCACCAGCGTGCGGCTGGTGACCAATCCCGAGAAGATGGTTCTTCGCGAAACGCAACGCGCCTTCGTCTATTTCTCACTGCATGGCTTGACCATCGATGCGGTGATCGTGAACCGTATTCTTCCTTCGGAGATCATGGACACGTGGTTCAACGAGTGGCACAAGTCTCAAGGCGAGGTGCTGCGGGAGATCGAAGAATACTTCGCGCCTGTTCCTGTAAAGCGCGTGCCGCTATTCGCGCGCGAAGTGCTGGGTAAACAGCGGCTGCAGGAATTGGCAACAATACTGTACCCTGGCGGAGAAGACCCGGCGGCGGTGACGCGAACGGAAAAGCCCTACACGTTCGAAAAGCAAAATGGTTTGTATGAAATTCGGGTGCTTCTGCCATTCGCGACCAAGGGTGAAATCGGGCTTTTCAAGAAGGGTGAAGAACTCGTGGTGGAGATCGGCACGCTTCGCCGTCATATCGGCCTGCCGCGTTCGATGGCCATGCTTACGCCAGGAAGAGCGAGATTAGAGAACAAGGTCTTGACTGTGGAAATGAAGGAGTCGACATGAGTGACCAACAAGCGACGCAGCCATCAGGCGAACGAGTGATCTACGAACGATGCTTGTGCCGTGAGGTGCTTGAAAAACTCGGCTTGCGCCTGGGCGTCTCGCCTGAGGTGCGGCAGCACCTGGTCAATTCGCGCATCGAACTTCTAAAGGCGATCCGTGAAGTGATCAACGACCGGATCGAGCATCTTTCGCGGCGTGCGGCGCCCGGCTCCAAAATTCCGGTCGAGTAACGCCGACTTATTTTGGATCACGCCCCGGCACGGGATTGTTCATCCTCGCGAAACCGCGCGATTTCCGTGCTGTCCGGGCCTTGAGGTCCGGAAATCGCGCCGCTCGTCTACGGAATAACAATCAGCTGTGGCAGGGTGTCACAATAGTTTGTAACGCCTCATATTGCGTTGAATGTGCTGGGTGTCTGCGGTATGTTTCCACCGGCCGCGGGCGTCAGTTCGATTGGGCTTGTGCGTTTCGAGGTGAGATATGAACCGCCGGGACTTCCTGATTTCGGGATTGGCGTCACTTAGCCTTCCTTCCCTTGGCTCCATACCGCTACAGTCTGCGGAGCCAAAAGAGGGCACGAACGATCAGACGAATGTTACGCTGCGCATAGCGCCGATTGCCCTCGAGATTGGTCCCGGGAAAACGATCCAAACTACCGGGTACAACGGTTCAGTGCCGGGCCCGATTCTGCGATTCCGCGAAGGCAGGCCGGTCACGATCGACGTGTATAACGAAACCGACGTGCCGGAAACCGTCCATTGGCATGGCCAATTGATTTCGTCGGCGGTGGATGGGTCAGTCGAGGAAGGGACGCCGGCGGTGCCGCCGAAGGGGCATCGGAGGTTCCGCTTCACGCCGAAACCCGCCGGGACGCGTTGGTACCACACGCACTCGATGGCGCGTGCCGATCTCACGCGCGCGGGTTTTTCCGGCCAATATGGATTCGTGATTGTGGAGCCCGCGCGGCATGCCGGCGACTACGATCAGGAAGTGTGCATCGCCGCGCATCATTGGGAGCCATCGCTTGCGCCGAAGGGGCCAGCGGATAACGGCTGGGAGATCGCGTACAAATCCGCAACTTTGAACGACAAGATGCTGGGCAAAGGTGAACCGCTGCGGGTGCGACAAGGGCAGCGAGTGCTGTTTCGGTTTCTGAATGCCAGTGCGACCGATGAGATCAGGCTCGCGCTTCCCGGGCACAAGTTCAACGTGATCGCGATGGACGGCAACGCCGTCCCGAAGCCTCAGATGGTCGATTTTGTTTATCTCGACATCGCCGAGCGGGTGGACGCCATCGTGGAGATGAATAATCCCGGAGTGTGGCTGCTCGCTTCGGCGAACGAAGAAGAGCGCAACATGGGCATGGGCATGATCGTGGAGTACGCCGATAAGAGTGGCGAGCCGCAATGGCAGCAGCCGACGGGCATCGTTCGAGGCCCGTGGGACTATTCCATCTTTGGCAGTGGGGGAGCTGCGCCCGAGCCGGATCACACGTTTGAGATGAAGTTTGAGAAAATTCCCGGCCACAAGAAGGATTTCAATCGTTGGACGATCAACGGCAAAGGATTCCCGGAAATCGAAAAACTGCGCGTCGAAAAAGGGAAGCGGTACAAGCTTTTTTTTGACAATAAAGAGACCGGCGATATCCACCCACTGCATTTGCACCGGCACACGTTTGAGGTGGTCGAAGTTGCGGGTAAGCCGATGGCCGGGTTGATGAAAGATGTGGTGAGTGTGGGGCCGCGCAACACGGCGGCCGTAACTTTTGTCGCTGATAATCCCGGGCTGACGCTTTTCCACTGCCATATGCAACTGCACATGGATTTTGGTTTCATGCAGTTGCTCGATTACGGAAGCGGCGCCGGTGCCCAGTCATAGACGAAAGACCGGCTTCCTACTTGCCCGCTCTGGCGCTATTTTTTTTCGGCTGCCGAACCCAGGAAGCCATTCCGCCGGCCTGTTTGAGGCGTTCGGCGGCCTCGCCGCTTGCAATTTCCAGTGTCACGTTGTGTTTGCGCAAGAGTTCGGGGAGAACCCGTCGCAGTGTGGTCGCGTCGCGCTTGCCGCCGCACGCTGTGCAAGCGGCGTCCGCGCTGCGGTCGATCCAACCGCATTCGCCGCATTGGTGCACGCTCGCCTCGAAATCAGCGGCGAGCAGCAGCGTGCGAACCTTGCCGCGCTGCAGTTGCGCGAGTGTCTCGTCGAAATCAGGAATCGTGCCTCGTTCCTGTTCCGTCACAGAATTTACAAGGGCGGCCTGATGATCGCGCTCCCAAGCCGCGAAATACGGATCAAGATGCTTGAGTAGTTCCTGCGGACTGGCTTTCGCGAGATCGTGGTCGATCCGCGCGATGGGGATTCGGAAAGTTCGTGGAAATTTTGCCTCCAGTGTTGCAATCAGTTTATTGGGGCCGACCAGGAAGATCGCGGCGACGTGTTTCTGCGCGAAAAGCGTGGAAGCCCGATGGGCAGCATCGCCGCACATGCGCGCGTATTGATTTTCCATGCGCTTTTCGAACACGTCCCGCTGGGTGCCGTGTGATTTACGTGCGGCTTCATTTACATGTCCCATATCCTTCTGCTTCCATGCGGAAACGTCGACGGTGAACCGTTGTTCTTCGTCTTCCTCAATCTCGCCCAGCGCCGCACGGAAAAAACGAACGCCTTTGTGGTCAACCTCGATGATTCCATATTGCTTGTGTTCGCTGGCCAGCCAGATCAATTGAGCGAGAGACGGTTTCCCCCAGGTAATCTCGGCTGTGACCGGGACCTGTAATGCCAGGGCTTGCCAGACGGCTGGTCCGGAGAAAATGGCGAAACTCCCATGTGAAGTCGGGACCGCTAAGAACTGATTGACTCTGTCGAGTTCTGCCAGGAAGCGATCTTTCTCCTCTGGCTTGAGATGCTCCGCAAGCGATTCGCTCCGTTCTTTCAGGGAGTGCAGATATCTCGGCGTGCCGCCTTGCAGGGCAGCATCCTGCGGGGTAGTGCTGACATAGGCAGTCAAAACAGGGGACGGCAGTTCGTACAATGACTGAACGAGACTGGTAGAGAGCATTCACATCTCCTTCTTTCTTTCTAATTGCATCGAGCTGACTTCTCACCTCGATCGGGATTCAACATCGCACGTCTGTCTTGTGCGGAGTGTGTGCGTGACAAAGTCTTGCTCCGCCGGTCTTTCCGCGCCACGTCAATGGCCACAACTCTATTGTGACGTGCTTCACATACACATGTGATTCGCGCCATCGCCCGGACGCGCCGCGTGTGCCGTAATGAAACCGGATGTGACGACGATCAGGAGACCGAAACGTGAATAAGCGAAAGAAATTGTTGATCGCGCTGAACTTCGCGTTTTGCCTCTTTGTGGTTGGCGAACCGATTGCGAATGCTCAGGAGGAGAGTCAAAACCCAAGCCATTCGGAGAGCCTAATCTATTCACTCAAAGGTCCCGATCTGTTTCGGGCATATTGCGCGAGTTGCCATGGCCTCGGCGGGAAAGGTGACGGCCCGGCGGCACCGGCGTTGAAAGCTAAACTGCCGGATTTGACGCTACTGGCGAGCAGGCATGGTGGACATTTCCCATCTGAGTTTGTGCGTGTGACGATCGCCGGGGATAAGGTAGTGGCATCGCATGGCTCGCGAGAGATGCCGGTCTGGGGTCCGATTTTTCATCAGGTAGAAGAAGACGTCGATTTTGGCGCTGTGCGACTGCAGAATCTGGTGAAATATCTGGATTCGATACAGGCAAACCGGGTTGCGACTCTTTCTTCCGGTTCAGGGTTGTACTCGGAGCGTTGCGCGGTTTGCCACGGATATGACCTAAGGGGAGGTACTCCGGCGCCTTCGCCGTATCGCATGCCGCCGGACCTGACCACGCTGGCGCGCCGGAACGGCGGCGTATTTCCGGACGCATATGTGTCTGATGTTCTGAAGACAGGGGTAATGTTGCCGGCGCATGGTGCGGCGGAAATACCTGTGTGGGGGACGGCATTTTCGGCAGAGGAACGGCTGGATCAAGCACAAGCCAACTCGAAAATCAGCGAGCTCGTGGATTTCCTACGATCCCGTCAGATCAGGTAAAGAAGCCTTCAGAAACCGCGGATTTTGCGATAAGTTCATAACACGTGAGTAGTCCATGCTATGAAGAAAGCCAAGAAGACCAGGCGCAAACACGTCAAGCGCGCTAACGATAAGATCGCAGGGCAAGACGCCGAGCGGGAAGCGATCCTGGACGAACGCGAGAAGCTGCGACGTGAATTCCCGGCGAGCTATTCGCCGGACGTAGGAGTTTTCAGAGACGGCAAGGTAGAGATCATGTTCAAGCTGACCTATAACCAGGCTGAAAAGCTTGCCCGATTACTGCGCGAGCAAAGAGAATAACGGCCGGTGGCTCACATCCACGGAATAGATTACTTGCGGTAAACGATCCCACCTTTCATTACGAAGGAAACGTGTTGCAGCACGCTGATATCCTGCAGGGGATTACCGGGGACGGCGATTACGTCCGCGAAGTAGCCTTGCTTTAAAGCGCCGATCTGGCCTTTCCATCCGAGCAGTTTAGCGCCATTGACCATGTCGGCTTGCAACGCCGCGAGCGGGGGCATTCCGTATTTCACCATCAGCACGAACTCGCGCGCCTGAGTGCCATGGGCAAAAGGGCCGACGTCGGAGCCGACCGCCATGGGGATTCCGGCGGCAAGCTGCTTGCGGAACTGCTGCGCGTGAAATTCGAGCAGCTGCCCCCAGGTGGCTTCCTCCGGGGAAGACGGATGCTGCGCGAAATATTCTTCGATGGTGAACGTGGGCACAGCGGGTATCTGTTTTTCACGCATCAGCCGCATGGTTTCGTCGCTCAGTTGATAGGCGTGATCGATGGAGGCTACGCCGGCCTGAGCGGCATAGAGCGCGCCAGGTTCGCCGGTGGCGTGTACGGCCACGCGCTTGCCAACGCGGGCGGCTTCGGTGACGGCGGCGGCGAGTTCGGATTCGGAATATTGATATGGAGTGGAGAATTCAGCGTTGGTGAAGGAATCTTCGCCGGTTTCGTAGATTTTGATGAAATCAGCGCCTTCCTTAATTTGCTCGCGAATGGCGGTAACTAACTGCGCGGGATTATTGGCGTAGGTCGCGTTTGGCAGGACGTGCTGCTCGGGGTTGTAGCCGATGGCGTCTTCATGGCCTCCGAGAATCGAAATTGCGTTGCCACTGATTCGGAGCCGCGGGCCAGGGATTAGGCCTTGATTGATGGCATTGCGGACGGCGGCGTCGGCCGAGCCTGCGCCTTCTGTACCCATATCGCGCTCAGCCGTGTAGCCGGCCATGAGATCAGCGCGGGCGGCGAGTGTGGCCGCGATGGTTCGCTGCGGCACGGATTCTTGTACGGTTTGCAAATCCTCGGCGCCCGGATGCAGGAACAGGTGCACGTGCGCGTCGATGAGGCCCGGCAATAATGTGGTGTCGCCCAGATCGATGAGTTGTGCTCCGGCGGGATGCATGACCGAGGTTCCGACCTGGGCGATGCGTTCGCCTTGAACGAGAATTTCGGCGGGCGAGGAAATTCGACCAGCTTCAACATCAAGCAAACGAGCAGCATGGAGCACAATCGCAGAAGAAGATGGCGACGGATTGGTTTGCGCACCTCCCGAATTGCGCGGCAACATCAGGGCGCAGCCAAAGAGGATGAAAATCAACAGACAACGTGGGAGCATGCCGTGGGCGATGGTAACACTTCCCGATGTTTATGGGGTTCGCAAGGCCGCGAGGTTGTGCTGACGAAAAGCGTGCGGCCGCGGACCAGTCTGGTAACTGGCCCGCGGCCGCACGCTTACAAACGTTTGCAACGATCAGGATGCAGGCATCGTGCCCGTGAAGTAGAAGAACACGTAGGCCTTGATACTGCCGTCGGTCTGCGGCACGCCAAAGACCTTCACAGGTGTGCCGCTGGTGAGGTTCGTTTTGACAACGTTTTGCCCGGCGGATGTAGTCAGGTCGATTGGGCTTACGGTGATGATTCCGTTGCTGCGATCAACCTGGTAGACCAGCGTGGCGGAGCCGGACACGGTGCTTGCGTCCACGGTGACCGGCAGCCCGCCAGGATTATTGGGGATGACGATCGCAAAGCTTCCGGTGTTTCCATTGAGAATCCATCCCGTGGCGACTGTAGCCAAAGGCGCGGGTGTGGGTGCCAAGACGGTCCACGGCGCGGACCAGCCGTTGGTCGCGGCCGCGTCACCCCAGATTGCGTAGCTGCCGCCGACCACGAGCATCTTTCCGACTGTTCCGCCGAAGTTCGCCGATCCCCCGGCTGTCGATACGAAGTCACCGATGGAGCTGCCACTGGTATTATTCAGGTTGCTGTCGACAATCGTGGGGAAAGCGAAGTTCCACCACTTGAAGCCGGTGATTTGTTTTCCGTTCAGGGGATCGTGGCCGTTGGGAGTCGAATTCGAAATGTACGGCAATACCCTAGTGTAGTTGTCTGTCGTATCCGTGAAAACGCGCGTGTAGGTAAAGTTATTCATGCCGACCGAGGAGATGGCACCGTCGAATCGCGCGATTTCGATGTCTACAGTTTGAGCTGCCAATGGAACCGCCAGCGGGTCATCAACTGTGACATGGACTTTGAAGCCCCGAACCAGATCGCCGAGGCAGGCCGTGCCGATGCAGAACGGCTTGGCGTCAACCGATGGGTTCGAGGGAGCTCGGAAGAAGAATTGCGTGTTGTTGTCGACATCTATCGTGACGGGCCGGCCGGCTTCGTTATCCACGACCAACTGATTGCTCGAGGTCAAGACGTGGCGGACGTGGCCTTCGGGGCTGATCCAGACGATGTTAAAGGAACTGCTGGCCCAAATGCGAACCGCCACTAAAGTGCCGTCGGACTGATATCGCGCGGCGATGCGCAGGAACTTGCCCGTGAGAGTAGAGCCGACCGAACTAAAGTTCATGATCGTGCTGTGCGTGTGAGCGTCCATATCGTAGAAGAGAGTTCCGTTGGTGGAGTCCGCCAGAATGGTGAGATTTTTCGATGAGGCGATGTCGGTTTCCGGGTTTGTCGGCGGTTCCACCGGAAAAACACGGTTTACGGTGATGGAAGCATTGTCGGAAGAGACAGAAACGAAGGCGCCGTAGAGATGACGCAGCACGAGCCTCGTGATGTCAAAAATTGGATGATGCCGCAGGGCCGGCTTGAAATTCACAGCCCAGATCGTTGACCCGCCGCCCACGGGAGCATGGGCAACGATGAATGCCGGATGGGCCAAATTAAATTCGAAGTCGATGCCGCCATTTTGGCCTGCGGTTACGGTAACCGGCGAGACGAAGGTTACGCCCAGCGGTACGGTAAGGTTGCCCGCGGTTCCGGTGGCGCCCACGATTTCGATCTGGCTTGAATTTACAACTTCGCCTGGAGTAAGCGCCGGTGAATCTGGATTGGACGAAGCGATCAGTGTCACATCGCCCGGATTAGCGCTGACGGTAACAGTCGCGCCGGTGTAGGCGCCGACGGGAACACTCACCGTATCCAGAATGTCTGCGAGTTGATCGAGTTCCACCAAGTTTACTGTAGGAGGCGTGGCGGGATTAAAGACAACAACTGGACTTCCCCCACTTTGAGGGGTCAATGAGATGCTGAGCACCTTGATGCCAATTTCTGACCAATCGTTGACGGGATCGTCGCTGACCATCATGGCCATCTGGCCAGTCTGATTGTTCAAAGATCCGCCCGAAGGAGAGCCGGAATTACTGCCGCACCCGGCCACCAGCAGTAAAAGCGCGCCGAGCGATGCCGCAAACACACGAGTAAGTTTCGAATTCATGAGAATTCTCCTCCGGGCCCGCGCGAATTCGCGAGCTCAATCTCCTGTTTTCTGGGCGATCCGCTTGTTAGCCGGACCGATTCAGGGACCTAGGATCTTTGCCCCGTCATCACACAAAACACGGGCCGCAAAAGATAGTTGCGGTCAGAAAGAAGATGGCGGATGGTACGAACGTACTATGCATCGACAATGGAGCAACTGTTTTTTCCGACGCAAATATACCAGGCGGGTGTGGTTCACAATTTCTTGACTTCGGGAGCTTGCGAACGTACAAGTGAAAGGCGATTGCCCTCGATCGGAGTATCCGTCACTTCCGGCGGCAGTAAGAGGACAGAAACGAGAGAAATGAGCGCCCGTATGTTTTTTAATTGTTGGCAGCATTGGATCGTGTGTAAAAGGGCATGAACCCCCACCTGTCTATCGTCATCCCCGCCTATAACGAAGCGGCAATATTGCCCGTGACGCTTGATTGCCTCCACACGTTCCTGACTCAGCAGTCATTTACAGCGGAGGTGATCGTCGTAGATGACGGTTCGCGGGATCGGACGCCGTCACTGATAGGGGAATGGCAGGCATCATTCGAGCGGATTCGCCTGTTAAGGAATCCGGTGAATTTGGGCAAAGGAGCCAGTATTCAGCGCGGCGTGCTGGCCAGCCGCGGCGAGTATGTGTTTGTGACGGATGCGGACTTACCCGGCCGTCCCGAGGACATCCTGCGGTTGTTGCGCGCATTGCGAGAAGGCGCGGCCATCGCGATCGCTTCACGGCCGCCCGCACCGATGCGTTGTGCTCCGAGCAGGTCTCGATTCGTTGCGAGCCTGGTGTACAGGGCGATGGTTCGGGCCATATTGAATTTGCCCTTGCGCGACACGCAGTGTGGATTCAAGGCATTTGTGAGAAAGCCTGTTGTGCCGGTGTTTGAGGCGTTGCAGTTGGGTGGATTTTCGTTCGATGTGGAATTTCTGTATGCCGCGTGGAAACGAGATCTGGTGATCCGGGAGATCGATTTCGAGGTGGTCGAACGGCGGGCCACACGTCACGCGATCCTGTTACATTCACCGCGAATGATGCTGGATTTACTGAGGATTCGATTTGCGTCCGGCCGAGGCCCAATTCAAGGACTGCCGGAAAGTGTCGAACTGAAACTCTCTGCGAATCCTTCCGAGCAGCACTACCTGACGCAGGACTACAATTTGCCGCGGCAGAAATGAGTTTGCTATCTGGTCTGTGCAAAAGCGGGATTTTGTTTCAAGCTATGAAAATTCGTTAGCCCGATCTTGAACATATCCAGGGCATGCTTGATTTCCGGTGAGATCAAGGCAGTGAGCTCCGATTCACGCTCGGCGGTGAGTTCGCCGCCGAATGCCGTTACATCCCGGCTGTTGTAACCTGGGTGACACATCAACTCCGTCGTTCCCTCGGGCACGATTGCAAGAAGTTTGAGCAAGCTTTTCCCATTCAGAAATCCAGTATGCGAGAGGCCCAAGAAAGCATCCGAGCAGGTTAGGCCAGCTGCGCGTAACTGGCCGCGTAAGGATTCACCAAAGGAACTCACGGCATAGCTAATGGCGGAGCGCTTCATTGCGGCAATGCCTGGTCCGGTCGTGCTCCAGAGCAATGGCAGCGCCGCGGCAACGTCCTCCACGGGGCAGCGAACATATTTAATACGAAATTCGCGTGCTATCGAAACCAGCAGCGACGAAAGTTGGGGCAGAACATGTACGTGGAGATGTCCATCCAGATGCGTTGGCGTTATGCCGGCTTCAAAGACTTTGCGGATCTGGGCCCGGAGTTCGCATTCAATGTGCTCAAGCCTGACCCTCCCAGTGAGGATCCTGATCCACAGAGGCAAAGGCGCAAGGTGGAGCATCCCTTTCTTGTTAAGGAGGGTGGAAACTTGAATTTCGGGCGAAACCGGTTTGCCCTGACTAAGATTCAGGTGCACTCCAATTGAGAGCCGGGGCAACTGGCGCGCCAAAACAGTCGCATGTTGAAACGCGCAGGCATTTGCAAGCAATGAAGCGCTTGTCAAAATGCCATCGGTATGGGCCAGCGCAATTCCGCGGTTGATACTCTCGGCAAGTCCAAAATCATCCGCATTAACGATCAGCTGTTTCATAACCTGTATTTCGTAACCTGCATCACAACGATGTGGATTCCATGGTTTAGTCGTAGAAGCATTCGGAACAGCCCGGCACGGGTATATATTCCATACTGCATATACATTGAGTAATTACGATACGTTCAAACAACAGGTCGAGAGCGCGATCGTGGAATGCCACTTCTTGTCACATTTGCAAGTTCTAACGCCATGATATGTCATTCCTCCTGACTTGGCGATTTTGGGAACAGTGCGAGCGGGCGAGTGGGGCCTGTAAGCACCCCATTTGCAATTGCTTCGGACGTGTGTCGGAAGAATAAAGAGCTTTTGATTCACATGGCCGCCGCCGTGCAATTGCACACAGGGACCAGCGATGTCTGGTCTCCTTGGAGGAAAACAAATCGATGCGTAACAAACAGAAGGGTTTCTCACTGATCGAGTTGCTGATCGTTGTGGCGATCATTTTGATCATCGCAGCCATCGCCATCCCGAACCTGTTGCGGTCCAAGATTGCCGCCAACCAA
>Ga0070741_10000929_pt1 | contig 96478 bp, 81 predicted proteins | sample Coa_R1_4_FD_66440 | JGI IMG/M metagenome (GOLD analysis project Ga0070741, IMG submission 66440) | Surface soil microbial communities from Centralia Pennsylvania, which are recovering from an underground coalmine fire - Coalmine... | ecosystem: Environmental > Terrestrial > Soil > Unclassified ...
TGGTACGGGCAACCGTTCGGCAAGCCGTTGGCGCGCACGCGCGAGTACATCTCCGTCATCCGTTCGGTGATGGCGCGCGAAGGGCCGGTGACCAACGACGGGCCGCACTACCCGCTCCCCTACCGTGGCCCGAACGCGCTCGGGCTCGGCAAGCCGCTCAAGCCCATCACCCACCCGTTGCGCGCCGACCTCCCGATCTGGATGGGCGCCGAGGGCCCGAAGAACGTCGCGCTCGCCGCGGAGATCGCCGACGGGTGGTTGCCGATCTACTACTCGCCGAAGATGGCGGCGATGTACAAGGGATGGCTGGCCGAGGGGTTCAAACGCCGCACGCGCCCCGTCGAGGGCTTCGAGGTGGCGACCAACGGCCAGGTGGTCGTGACGACCGACATCGACGCGACGGTGAACGCCATGAAGCCGATGCTCGGCTTCTATATCGGCGGGATGGGGGCGCGCGACATGAACTTCCACAAGGACGTGTTCGGGCGGATGGGGTACGAGAAAGAGGTCCAGGAGGTGCAGGACCTGTTCTTCGAGGGCAAGCGGGACGCGGCGATCGCGGCCGTCCCCGACTCGCTCGTCACCGACATCAGCCTCATCGGCCCGGTCGCCAAGATCCGCGACGACATCGCTGCATGGGAGGAGGCGGGCGTCACCATGCTGGTGGTGGGCGCACGGTCCCTCGACGAGCTGCGCACCACCGCCGAAGCCATCCTCGGATAGTCGTTCGAAAGGACCCTCACGTGCCCCACCCGTTGGACGAGTACCCGATCCACCAGGCGCCGCTGTCGATGGCGTTCCCCACCACGGGGGACCGGGGCTTCTACGACCGGTGCTACTTCAACGCCCACGACCGCACCGGGGAGATCTTCCTCATCACCGGCCTCGGCGTATACCCGAACCTCGGCGTGATCGACGCGTACGCATCGGTGGGGCGCGGGCCGCGCATGGTCAGCGTGCATGCGTCGGACGCGCTCGGCGAGGACCGCCTCAACCAGCGCGTGGGGCCGTACCGCATCGAGGTCCTCGAGCCGTTGCAGCGCATCCGCCTGGTATGCGACGCGGACGAGCTCGGGGTGGGCTTCGACCTCACGTGGGAGGGGTCGTTCCCCGCGCTGCAGGAGCCGCAGCACGTCGTGCGCAACGGCACCAAGCTGATGCTCGACGGGTGCCGCTTCACCCAGGTCGGGACCTGGAGCGGGTCACTGCGCGTGGAGGGCTCGCAGATTGACGTCACGCCCGACCGCTGGGTCGGAGCGCGCGACCGGTCGTGGGGCATCCGGCCGGTCGGCGAGCCCGAGCCGCCGGGGCGGTGGGCGGCCGAGAACGTGCGGGGGATGTGGTGGCTGTACGTCCCCATGCGGTTCGAGGAGTTCGGCATCATCGTGATCGCGCAGGAGGACCCGGACGGCACGCGCGTGATGAACGACGCGCGCCGGATCTGGCCGGCGTCGACGGGGCGGGCGCCCGAGCAGTTGGGCTGGCCGGACGTGGACATCACGTACCGCTCGGGGACGCGCCATCCGGAGCGTGCGGTCATCCACCTCAGGGACAGCAACCGCAAGCCGCTCGAGCTCGAGGTGCAGACGCTCGGTTCCATGGCGCTCGGAGCGGGGACGGGCTACGGCGGCGACGAGTGGACGCACGGCAAGTGGATGGGGCGCGGGTGGAGCGAGGGCGTCGTGCACGACTGGTCGCAGCCGGCACTGGCCGGGCGGGCGCCGTTCATGCTCCACGACCACGTCGCACGCGCCACCCTGGACGGTGCCGAGGGGTTCGGGCTGTTCGAGCACGCCAACATCGGGCGTCACGACCCGAGCGGGTTCGCCGACTTCATGTCTGTCGCGCCGTAGGCACTGGGGAACCTGCCCGCTCGCGTCGCGGGCTGTCGTCCGGGTCTTCGCGTCGCGGTCCGCGGGCGCGCGTTCGTGCGGAGGCTCAGCCGACGGCCATCACCGGAGAGCGGCCGTCAGCCCGTCACAGCCAGTTGTCGGGGACGCGGACGCGGAAGAGCGCAAACCGCTGCGCCAGAGGTGAAGGAGCCCCGCTGGCCGAGCGCGATCCTGCGACGGGCGTCGACTTCTTTCGGGGCGGAGCTCGACCGCCCACAGAAGTAGCCGTGGCGTCCCGACCCCAACCGGGGCGAGCTCGGGCTCGAGCCCATCTGAAGAGCCCTGCGGAGATCCCGAAGTACTGCGGTGCCGGGGTGTCGCGGCGGCCGGCGAGCAGGATGGCCAGCGGGCGACTGACGTCATCGAGCTCGCAGCAACGCCCGACGGAGGCGGGAGACCGCGACTCATCTCTGTCGGCGCCCAGGTCACTCAAGCGGGGAACGGCGAGCAGCCTCGACGGACGACGCCACAGCAGTCACTCCGGCAACGGTCCCGGTGCCAAGCAGCACCCCGCCGATTGCATCTGACATGACGTGTGAGTGGAGCTTGACGACTGAGAGGACCATACCGGCCGTCACGGCCGCCGCCACCGGCAGCGAGAAGGCCGCACCGCGCGGCCCCCAGCGACGGAACGACAGCACGACGAGGACCGCGGCCACGACGGTCATGGCGGCGGTGTGGCCCGACGGGAAGCCCTCGGTCCCCTTGACAACCGATTGGCGATCAACGAGAGGCTTGCCCACCGCTTCGGCCAGGACCGGAGCTACGATCAAGCTGAACCCGGCGATTGCTGCCCCTACGCGGTCGCGTAGCAGTACTAGCGCAAGCAGGACGCCGACCCCGGCTATGACCGAGTACGGGAGGGGATCGCCGAGCCGGAGAACCGCGTGGGCGACGCGGTCCGGGATGATTGGGATCCCGAATATGCGCCGGAACACGGGCCGCGACGCCCGAACGTCGAGACGGGTCGCGCCGCGCCGGCCGTGGAGGTCGACGCCCAGCCCGATGAGCACCGCAAAGGAAGCGAAGGCGATCAGGGCGAGACCGCGTCTGACGACCCGCTGACCGGTCATCCTGCCATCCTCGCTTGACAATCGCCCACGGCGGGTCGCGTTCTGCCCTCGCCGCCGGCTAGGGCCCTACGCCGACAAACGAGCACTCGACACGGCCGGAGGAACGCGTGTCCGCACGACGTGGCCGCTCCGTGGTGGATGGCAGGCCGCGCAACCTACACGGCCCTGAGCGAGTCTGCTCTCGGTCACTTCCCTGCATCGTGTGAACGGGCGTCTGGCGCCGGTCGTCGGGCCTCTGCCGGCGTGGGCCGCGGGCGACGGTCGGACGCGTCAGGCCCGCCGGTAGACGCAGACCCCGGAGTCGATTACGACCTCGCCGGGTACCCGCTCGGTCCGGAACAACGCGCGCTCACCCTGGTCCCAGATCGACACCGTCAACGCGTCCCCTGGCAGCACCGGCTTGGAGAACCGGGCATCCATCGACACGAAACGTTCCGGGTCGTCGTCGCACAGTACCCTCAGGAGCGCCCGGCCCGTGAACCCAAACGTGCACAGGCCGTGGAGGATCGGCCGATCGAATCCGCCGGCCTTGGCGAACGAGGGGTCGGAGTGGAGCGGGTTGCGGTCGCCGTTGAGGCGGTAGAGCAGCGCCTGGTCCGGCCGGGTCTGGTACGTCACCGTGTGGTCGGGCGTTCGATCCAAGTCGATCTTTACAGCAGCCGGCCCGCGGTCACCTCCAAACCCGCCCTCGCCGCGAATGAACAGCGCCGTGCGCGTGCTGAAGAGCGGCTCGCCCGAGGCCTTATCGACAGTCGTCGATTCCGACGCGATGACGGCACCCGAGCCCTTGTCGTAGATGCCGGTGATCGCACCCGTGCTGACGTACTCCGCGTCCGTCGGGAGCGCACGGTAGAGAGTGATGCCCTGCTCCCCATGCACCAGCATGGCGGGGTTGAAGCTGCCGACGGTCTTGAACGCGTTCTCACCCGAGCTCTTCGTGCGCTCCGGCGCGATCGCGACACACGCGAACGTCGGGAGGACGCGCTGAGTAACGCCGCCGGAATTCTCCGTGGTGAACGCCAGATCGTCGGTGCCGCAACCCACTCCGAGCGAGTACAGGAGGCAGTCCTTCGATGTCCAGTACCCCTCGGTCGGCCCCGACCGGCTACCGACTGCGGACGGGTCGATCGGCATGGTGGTCCTCCTCGGGCGCGGGGGCGTTGACCCGGTACGGTCTACCGGATGACCGTCGGCCCTCGCACACCCGTGCTTGTGGGTGCGGGCACCGCCAGCCAGCGCCCTGACGACCCGAGGAACGGCCTTGAAGCGTGCGCACTGATGGCCGCGGCCTGCGAGGCCGCGGCGGTTGACGCCGGCGCGAGGGCGCTCCTTCCCCGGGCCGACCTCGTGCTCGTCCCGGAGGGCACCTGGCACTATGGGGACGCTGGCCGGCTGGTCGCAGCCGCGATCGGCGCGTCGAACGCACGGACCGTCAACGGGAAGCAAGGCGTACTTCAGACCTCGCTCATGGAACGGGCGGCAACCGCCATCCAGGAGGGCCGCGCTGAGGTCGCTCTCGTGGTTGGCGGCGAGGCGAAGTGGCGCGACCTTCGGGCGACAATCACTGGAGTAAATGCGCCCGCGACGGACCAGCCTGGAGCCACCGCAGACGAGGTACTCGCGCCGCACGGGGCGCTTATATCCCCCGCTGAGATCGGCGCCGGGCTCGTGAACGCGGTGAGCCACTACGCCATGATCGAGCACGCACGGCGAGCTGCCGACGGGCAATCGGTCACCGACCATGCGGCCGCCGTCGGCGCGCTCTGGGAGCGCTTCAACCGAGTCGCGCAGGCCAACCCACTGGCGTGGAACCGCACGCCGATGACGGCTGCGGAAATCTGCACTCCCGGTCCGCGCAACCGCCCGCTCGCCACGCCGTACCTGAAGTGGCACAACTCACAGTGGAACGTGGACCAGGCCGCGTGCCTCCTGCTGTGCTCCGCGGAGACGGCACAGGGAGCGGGCATCACCGCCGACCGGTGGGTGTTTCCGGAGGTGGTCGCCTGGTCCGATCACATGGTCCCCATGTCCGAGCGCGCCCTCGTGCACCGGGCGCCCGGGTTCGCGATCGCCGGCCGGGCCGCCCTCGATCACGCTCGGACAGGGATCGACGACATCGCGTACTTCGACCTGTACAGCTGCTTCCCCATCGCGGTGCGAACACAGGCGCTCGAGTTTGGCATCGACCCGTCGGACGAGCGGCCACTGACCGTGACGGGCGGAATGACGTTTGCCGGGGGGCCGCTGAACAACTATGTACTGCAGTCGATGGCCAGAATGGTGTCGCTGCTGCGAAGCGATCCCGACGCACGCGGCGTGGTGACGGCAGTCAGTGCCATGCTCACAAAGCAGGGAGTGTCGTTGTGGTCATGCCGGCCTCCCCAACGCGAGTTCCTAGGCGTCGACGTCTCTGCGGATGTCGATGCGGCGACAGCGCGAACCACACTCCGGGGCGGCGCGGGCCCGGCGCGCATCGTCACGTACACGGTGCAGCACGACCCGGGGGGATCACCGACGCGCGCCGTGGTCCTCGCGCAGCGCGCCGACGGCTCGCGTGCACTCGCGACGTCGGAGAGCAGGGCGGAAGCTTTGACGGACGCTGAATGGACCGGTCGACCGGTCGACCTCGACAGCAACAACGGCTTTGCCACCTGAACATCCGCGGGCGATTCCTGAGATGGAGCTGTACCCGCTGCGTTCATCGCACGAACGAGACGAAGCAACATCCGCCGCTTCGTCGGTCAGGTTGTGCAGAACTGGAGCACTTAGCGGGATCGCGTCACAACGTTGTCATGGTTCGATAAGGATATGCCCGCTGAGCCGGGATAGGTTCTGCTCGCCGCTCCGCTGTAAGCCCCAGCGGCAACAACGATGTTTCCATCCGAGTTGTGGTCCCCTTGCACAAGAAGGGCGCCCGGCAACGCGACCGTTGGCGTCGAGATCCCAATAGGAGCAATTCGGCAGCCGTTGCAGCCCAAGAGGTCAACGAAGGTATCAACGACCTCTCCGCCGTCCGAGTCCTCAGTGCACATCCAACAGCCTTGAAATTGGATCCCGATACGATAGGCCTCAATATTGTTATCTCGGACCACCGACCGGTGGCTGCCGACGATCCGAATACAGGGACGAGCGTTTGTGGTGCTGCGGCCTTTTCCGAGGGCAATGTTCTCTCGAACCACGTGCTGGTTGGAGTTGTAACGCGGACCGGTGTCGTTACCGAGGATACAGAGTGCAAGGCCCGCCGCTACGTTGTCGTGAATACGCCACCAGGACGAATCTCCATCTGGACGGTCGGTAAAGACGCGCACCGCAACGGCGTCCTCCGCCGCAGGCCACGTATGGACGTCGGCCCAGAAGACGCACCCCTCAACTTCCCCCATATTCACGGTGTTCATGTCGATGGCGAACTTCGTCGAGGGCGCCGTCAGCTCGAACACCAAGTCCGAGAACTTGAATCCATAGCCCATTGCATCCTTGGGGGGTCGGGTCGTGATGATCAAAGAGGTAGCGCCCAAGGACGAGAAGATAACGGCGGCGGGTCCACCTGGGTACGGACTCCGGGATTCGCTAGGGACATACTTCCGCGGCCTCACCTCGCCGACCAGCCACGCGGGCTTCAATGGGCTGAGTTGGAGACCGTCGAGCACGTCGTACCGTCCTGCGCCCAAGTGAAGTGTCCCACCGCCGTCGGGGAGTGAGGCGTAGGCGGCTTGCAGTGACCGCATCGCAGTAGCAGGCGATGAGCCGTCCGATCCGTCGTCGCCCGAGCCGGACACGTAGATCACGGCGGCACCAGCGGGGCGCGACGGCGTCATTGCCCCGGCGGACGGCGTGACGGTCAGCTGGCGCAACGCCGCCGCCCCTGCAGCGCCGGTGCCTGCGGCCCAAAGAAGTTGCCGGCGTTCAATACGTCTGGGGTCGCTCATGGCACTTCTCCATCGCTTGCACACCGCTGCCTTGATGATCATCGACCGCTGGCGCTGGGCCTTGAGACAGTGCTTCTCGACATGGCGGCGACCACGCGCATCAGCCAGGCGCGAGCCTCATCCAAGCCGGACCCGTAAGTGGCTCAGGGAGGTGAGCTTGGGACGCTGGGTGCTGGCGGCAGTCCGCACAGTGTTCAAACAGGCTGAAACTTGGGACCCATGTCGCCTGGGCGACCGGCCCAGCACTCGCCCTAGATGGCAACGGTCAACGCCCGGTGCCCCCAAACGTGACGGGAATGGTGCGTAGCAGTATGCCGCAATCATGAGCAAAGGACAGCCGGTCGATGTAATCGAGGTCAATGTGAACTCCCTTACACGCTAGGCCGTCCGATCGAGCCGATACCTGCCACAGCCCAGTAATTCCGGGCCGCACCACATGGCGACAATGCTGCCACGACTCATACTTACACACGACGGAGAGGAGCTCCGGCCGCGGCCCGACAAGGCTCATGTCGCCTCTTAGCACGTTCCACAGTTGCGGGAGCTCGTCGAGGCTCAGCCTACGAAGTTGGCGCCCGACAGAGGTGTGTCTCGGGTCGTTATCGCTCTTATGGCAGGTCCGCCGGTCTGGCCCATCCCACCCCGCCTCTCGCAGTCGCCGCTCTGGCAACATCGTCCGAAATTTCAGAAGAGCGAACGGTCGGCCCCCCAAGCCGACTCGGCGTTGACGCAGTAACACCCCTTTGCCCAGGGTAAGCCTCACGACACACGCGACAGCCAGCATGACTGGTAGCAGTGCCACGAATAAGGGCAGCCCCAATGCGACGTCGAGCAGTCGTTTGAAATAACGTGCATATAGCCCTGACAATCGAGCCCTCGGCACGCCTTCCACTGACGCACCCTCGTGTACTACTAAGGCTACATTTTGGTGGGCAAAGTCGCGCGTCTGCGCGCCAACGACACTCATGCACCCCTCCCCCTAACTTCTCCGCGGTGAGTGCGCCTCGCCATCCTAACGGCTTGATGACTCAGCGCAAGAGGGAAGCACGGAGCCAACACGCGCTCCTGGTGACTGCGCCCGCCCCGAGCGAGGATCCAACGCGTTGCGTGAGGGAGGGTGGCGCCTGAGTGGTCGACGCGTCACCGCGCTCCTCCGGGCGAGCGTGCCCTCCCGTGACACGTAGTACAGACCTCGCACACCACATCGAGCTCCGTCGCCGCACACCCGGCGACGTGGCGATGCTCCGGCGGGTCGTGAGTTACTGTGGCAATCCCCAAAGTCATTGGGAGAGGTTGACTTTGACCGTCCGCAGGTCAGTGAAACGAGTGCTCACCAGGCTCCCGCCCGGCCACGGCGGCGGGCGGGTTGCCATACTGTGCTACCACTCCATCCACCCCGTGAAGCCCTTCGCCACTGCGACGCCGACGATGTTCGAGCGTCACCTCGCCTGGCTCACTGAACATTGCAACGTCGTTCCCCTAGACCCCTCAGTACTCCAGATCGCGGGACAACGGCAGAGCAGAAGTCCAACGGTCGTCTTGACCTTCGACGACGGCTACGACGACAACTTCGACAACGCTCTACCCATCCTCAACAAGTACGGCGTTAGCGCCACCTTCTTCCTCACCACAGGCCTACTCCAACGCGACCCGACAACGATGGCCCGCTTCAGACGTGAGCGCAGGTGCGACGATGCCATGCTGAGCTGCCTCACGTGGCCTCAGATTCACGACATGCGCAGCGCGGGCATGGCCTTCGGCGTGCATGGACATACCCATCGGAACCTCGCGGCCCTTGGTGACAATGACGTCGTCCGTGAACTGACGACGTCCAGGCACATCCTGGAGGATGGTCTGCAAGAGCCTATCACCTTTATGGCGTATCCTTACGGCAAGCCGAACATCCATTTCACTCGCACGAGAACGCTGCCGTTGGTTCGGCAATGCGACTACGAGCTTGCCGTCACGACGACGTGCCGAGCCGTGCGCTCGACCGACAGTCCGCTGGCCGTCCCACGCTTCTTTGTCGCACGTGATGACGTCGGCACCGTCGAGGACAAGGTGCGCGGCAGGTGGGATGTTATCGGCTGGTGGCAAGAGCATTCTCCAGCATTAATTCAACGGGCCGTCTCTCCCGCTGATTTCACGCATTAATGCGCATATTGCACTGGTTCCCGAACTATACCCACGGCGGTGGGGTCGCCAACGCGGTCACGGCGCTAGCGCACGCGCAGGCCAGCGCTGGCGCTGAGATAGCGATCGCGTCGGTCGACGGCGCCGCTCCCCCCCTCTACGGTCCCCAAGCGGTACACCGAAGCGTCGACGTCTTGAAGTGGACTTCCCGCTTTGACGTCAAGGCCAGCGGCCTCGTCATGCGACCACCCTCGACAGCCTCGCAAGAGCTGCTCCGGTCCTGGCGCCCCGACATCGTTCATTTACATGCGGAGTTCGCACCCGACAACGTGTGGCCAGCCAAGCTCTTCAACGTGCCGCTTGTCCTCACTTTTCATGGCGCGCTCCACCCCGAGGTGTTTGTGAAGTCAAAGCAACTAAGGAAGCGTCTCTACGTTAAGGTCGCGTCGAGGTCCATTTATCGCCGCATCGGCTTGTTCATTGCTCTCAGCCCCGCCGAGGCCCACCACATCAGGTCGATCCTCCCCGAGCGTAACATCAGGATCATTCCGCTCGGCGCCGCCGCGATAAGTGGCTCCTCTCCGGAGCCATGTCAGGAGTCGCATCCACATCAACCCGCGGGCGGCAGCGTGAGCCTCGTATTCGTCGGCCGCCTCGATACCTACACGAAGGGCCTCGACCTCGTTTTGCAGGGGTATGGGGCGGCTAGACACGATCTCGGCTCACAACTCGGCGGCTTGACGCTCGTCGGCCCCGACTGGAAGAACGGCCGATCGACCCTGGAGAGGCTTGTCGACGACCTGGACCTTCGCGATTCCGTGTGCTTCACGGGAGAGGTCCCCCTCGATACGGTCAGCCAATATCTCATGAAGGGGGATATCTACGTGCAACTGTCGCGCCACGACGCGTTCCCGCTCAGTGTTGTCGAGGCACTCGTCGCGGGAAAGCCCGCCGTCCTGAGCTCGGCGATTGGCACCGCCTCCTACCGCGAGATCGCTGGGCTGCCGCACCTCCGTATCGTGCCCCCTCGGGCTTCGGCCATGTCGGCGGCGGTATCGGACCTGGTGAACGCGTGGCCCAGAATCCGCACCGTCGCCAAAGAGCACCGCGAGGCCCTCCGCGACTTCTTCGATTGGGAACGCATCGCCAATGAGCATCTCGCGGCCTATGAGGAGCTCGCGGGGTAACCAGCATGGTGCGGGTGCTGATGAGCGCGTACGCGTGCGAGCCGCAGCAAGGCTCGGAGCCAGCTGTGGGCTGGCATTGGGCCTGGGAAGCTGCGTCGGCGGGCCATGAAGTATGGGTCGTGACCCGGCGCAACAATAGGGAGGTCATCGAGGCCGCCCTGCCCGGGATGCTAGGGCCTCGCCCTCAATTTGAATATGTCGACCTGCCCGGAGTATTTCGATGGCTGAAGCGCCGGGGTGGACACTTTGGCCTCATCGTCTATTACTACCTCTGGCAGATCGCGATCGTTCCCAGGGCTTTACGCCTACATCGCGAGCTTCGATTCGATGTCGTGCATCATGTGACCTTCGTCAATGACACCCTGCCGAGCGGTCTGTCGATGGTCCCCGCACCCTTTGTGTGGGGCCCCATTGGCGGCAGCTCACACCGGATCCCGAAGACCGTCAGAGTCGATCTTCCGCGAGGTGCGAGATGGTACGAAAGGATGCGCTCTGCCGCGCACTGGACCTTGCGCAGGGCGGATCCCTTTGTGATCTTGACCCGCCACCGAGCAACGGCGATTTTGGTATACACGCGCGAGGCGCTGAAAGCGCTCCCGCCGCCATCGCGGCGGCGGGCGCGCTCCATCATCCACATTGGCATGTCGCCAACCGACGTGCCGGACAGAGACCCGGGAGTCCTTATCCGGGATGGATCGTCGCTGGTCGTGGTTACCGGTGGTCGACTGGTGCACTGGAAGGGGTATGACCTCGTCGTCCGTGGCTTTGCTCAGTTCCTCAAAAGCACACCAACGGTGAACGACGCCCGTCTTGTCGTCACCGGCGCGGGGCCCTATCGTGGGCAGCTCGAGGTACTCGCTCGGGAGCTCGGCGTCTCGGAGCGCGTAGCCTTCACCGGCCGGCTCGCTACCAGGGAGCTGTTCCTCTCGGCACTACAACAGGCAGATGTCTTCGCCTTACCGACGTTGCGGGATGGACCTCCGCTCGCGCTGATTGAGGCCATGGCTTGCGGGCTTCCCGTCATCTGTCTCGACATTGGTGCGGTCGCGGAAATGGTCCCGTCCTTCGCCGGCGTGAAGATCCCACCCCTCAGCGCAGACTACGTCGTCAATGAAATCGCTTGCTCACTCCAGAAGTTCAATGAGGACATCGCTGCCACCCGGTTGATGGGCCGGGCGGGCAAAGCCTTTGTCGAGGAACATTACGCGTGGAATAGGATTCAGCAGGAGATAAATAGAACGTACCGAGACGTCGTGCGCTGATGAGTTACGCTTGAGCACGGGCGAGAACGCGGGCCTCCATGGCGGCCACGATCTCGGCAGCCGCCGTCTCCCAGGCCCCAGTGTTGTACAATGTGAGGTCCGGACCGAATGGGCGGGGGAACCGCGAAAGGGCGCGATCCGTCCAGCTAACGAAGACACCTGCCCGCCATCTCACCCGGGCAACGTCTTGCACAAGCCATGGAAGCGCCTCGGTTGCCGTGTCGGGATGACACCCACTCGCTACGTGCGGCACAAAGCGCCCGAACCGCGAGGCGATCGACCGGGCGTGCACCGAACAGTTTTTGCCTTGGAGTTCGACCCAGAACCCAACTGGCAGGACGACGCGATCTGCGAGGCGGCTCGCTTCATGCAGGCGGACCCGGGCCGGTCGCCGCGGGACGTGGCGCTCTGGCCAGCTCTCGACCAGTCGGCAGACTTGCCTGGCAATAGAGGCGGCGAAGATGCGGAAGGCCTCAACGCGGAGCTCTCCTGATGGTAGCTCCCGGGCCTGTGCGACCAGCCGCTCCAGGGCGCTCCAATCATGCTTTCGATGCCGCTTGCGCAGCGAGTAGAGAAGCTCATGCGTATCGCAGACTCGCCACCAGTGAGCGTCGGGAATCGACTGCGCAAGGAGCGGCGGTGCGCGGAGGCCGTCGACTCCGAGGCCGTGCGTGTCGTGGACGAGATCTATCTGCGCACCGTCGGACGCGTCGCCCGTTCCGAGAAAGATCGTAGTGGCACCGCCGGCGTCGTACACCCAGGAGATGATCGGGTGGAGGCCCCGCCGCCGTAGGCCAGGCAATAGTCGAGGGAGCAATGCACGGGCGGGCTCAGCGACAACGAGGTCAAGGTCAGAAGTGACCGACGCCGGAAAGTCGGGACTGGGGCGTTGGAGGAGCGCGTAGCGAACGTCGGCCTCATCGAAGGCAGCGAGGGCGTCAACAGCAAGTTGTGACCGAGTAGTAGCCATGATCAGTAAGGACCCAGTGTGGGACACTACCCCGGATGCCGCTTGGCCCCACCATCCTGTTTGTTCACCCCGCTGACGAGCTCTACGGTGCCGATCGCGTCCTACTCGAGGTGCTTAAGTGCGTGAACCCGGGCCGGGCAACGGTATGGTTACCAGACGACGTCGATTATCCCAAGCAGCTGCTATCACGAGAACTGAGGCGTCGGGGCTTCTCGGTCCAGCAAATACCTTTCCCGGTATTTCGTCGACAGTATCGCTCTCTCCGCTACGTGCCATGGCTGTCAGCGAGATTGGTGCGGGCAATCATCGAACTAAGACGGAGTCACCCGGACGTCGTCTACCTGAACACATCGGCGTGTCTTGCACTCGCACCCGCCGCACGGCTCGCAGGGGCTGTCGTGGTTGCCCATCTTCACGAGGTGTGGAGCCCGCAAGAGCGCTGGCTGCTAGCGCCGTTCCTACGTTTCGCCAGCGAGGTGGTCGTCGTAAGTGATGCCGTCCGGAATCAGCTTCCAGTTTGGAGCCGGCCGCGAGTTCATCTCGTTCACAACGGCTTCCCAGCGCCCCCAACGGACCGACTCCAACGGTCAGGCGGCCTCCCAGGAACCCCGCTGACGTTTCTCGTAGCAAGCCGCTGGGGCATTGGTAAGGGCCACGAGGTCTTGCTCGAAGCATGGGACCGGCTCGAGATCGATGGCAGATTGGTCGTGCTCGGGGGCCCACCCCCGAGCGGCGATCGCGTAGACGTACGGCGACGAGTACGGGACATGCGCCGGGCCGCAAGTGTCGAAGTGGTTGGCGAGGTTGAAGACGTTGGCCCGTGGCTCGATCTCGCTGACGTGGTGCTCGTTCCGAGTGTGAAAGCAGATTCCCTCCCGACGGTCGCTTTAGAGGCCGCTGCTGCTGGCCGGCCCGTAATCGCTTCGCGATGCGGCGGTCTACCCGAGATCGTGGACACCGGCGTGACAGGACTGCTCGTCGAGCCCGGAAACGTTGCCGAACTCGCCGATGCCATTCAGACCCTGTCGCCGGCGGATGCGAAGAGGATGGGATCAGCCGCCGCGATGAGGTATCGCTCCCGCTTCAGTGAGGAGGCGTTTGCGCAGGCAATGCGGCGCGTTCTACACCACGCGACCCACCGTTCCAGACCGGCCATGCGCAGGCGTACGCGCGGCTACGGCGGCCAAGAACGCAGCGAGCGGGAGCATGAAATTGGGCTCCTCGAGCCACACATTGATATACCCGAGGATTAGTACCGATACAATTGCGGCCACGATGATCGTGCGAGCCGCTCCCCCCCTGCGTATGCCCGGGCGGAGGATCCCATACCAGCTCATGAAGTAGGCAGTGAGGCCTAGGATCCCGACGTCTCCGAAGATGCCTAGGAGACTCGACAGGCCGGCGAATGCGGACGAGGATGCGAGGATGTAGTTCGACTTATCTTGCGCAATGATCTTCGCCGTGACGGGGCTCTCGGCGAGATGGAGAGCACCGACAGGCGAATCCGCTTTAAGGCCGGAGCCCTTAGTCAGAGTTGCAAGTTTTCCCACGGTGTTACCGCTGCCGAGGCCAGTTAGAAAGGTCTCGGGCCGGGAGTTCATCGCGTCCACAATCGTCCGAGCAGCATCAACCTTTCCAGACGCGCCACCGGAGAGCTCCGAGCCCCGGCTAGCGTGCAGCAGCGGCGGGTAACTGGCGACGACCGCGAAGAAGACCCCCGCCGCCACCAGACTAATTCCTAGCTTGATCCGGCGGCGCGTGAGCCGGGACATCGCGCGCATGACTGCGACATCGGCGAGCATTACAACCGCTATCGCAGCAGGGACGGCGGCTACGATAATCTGCTTCGCGTCGGCCGCGATACTCACGAGGATGAACGCGAGGCCCACAAGCCAGTACATGCTCCTTCCCTCGCGGAGAGCGCGGTGGGCCGCAGCGAGCGCGCCTACGAAGGCCACTGCGCCGGCTACGTGGGCTCCCGAACCGAGGTGTATAAACGTGCCCTGTACAGAGTCACCTGGCCCAGATCGTGCCACCTGAACGATTACAAACGGCAGTTGGAGCGCGGCGAGACCTATCGCCAAGGCCTCAACACGCGCGATGCGTGCAGCCTTCACCATGTTTGGTGCGGTTGCGATGACGGCAAACACAACCGACGCGAGCAGAATCGGCTCGGCCAGCAAGAGCCATCCTGCGAGCGGCCGGGCAGCCTCACCCCCTGCTCCGATCCACGCCGTGACGCTTCCGATGAGGAGGACACCGAGCCAGCACACCGTGCGACGCGTCTCACGACGTGCACGTAGTAGTGGAGCGGCCTCCGCAACCGTAAGCAACACAAGTGGAATGTGCACAAAGTCGACGACGCTTGGCGCCCTGACTGCGACGAGCACCCGAGACGTTGTGGATATGACGAGCGTGAGGAGAGTCAGATTGAAGACCCGGTTCGCTCGTGTGGAGTCGCCCGCGACCCGACCGACCCTCGTTGACCGGGCCCAGAGGCTCACTCGCGCTGCGGACGCCATTACTCTCGGCGCCTCTTCGCCGCGTCGATGCGGTCCCACATCCGCTCGTCGAGGAGCCATCCTGGCACGACAGACCCTGAGTGGCGCACCTGCGGTGTAGGCGGCTGTGTACTCTGCATGCGGCGTTGCGTCTCGACGTACTCGAGAAGCTCATGCCGATGTAAGCCCAGCTTCTCAACTGCAAACCCTACGCGGCTCCTGCGAATGCGCCCTTCTGTCACGGCGGTGGCCAGGAGCCGAGCGCCGTCCCACCAGGTCGGCCATATCCCCGTCTCTTCAAAGTCAATGACGGCGACCTTCACGTCTAGCGCGGCATCGAGAAAGAACAGGTTCCAAGGAGTGAAGTCACCATGGCCGGGCGCCCCACCCTCACCTCGAATCGTTTCGGCCGCGGCCCACGCGCTGCTATCCGTCCGCGGCGACAAGGAGCACCTCGCGGCGAGGAGGCCGCGTAGCGTCTTGATCACTTCTGCCAGCCTCCCTAATACGGCGTTCGTCCATGCGTAAGGCGGCTTCTTCAGCCCACTCAGATTTAGGCGGGTCCGCAGCGCGAGCCCAGCCTCGTCTCTGGAGACGGCCAAGAGCTCCGGGACCGCGAGGGACACTCTGTGCTCGGAACAGAGGGACGAGTTGGGGGCTAAGGCCGACAAAACAGCCGCCTCCCGGTGAAGCCCGGGATCATCGCGCCCCCCAAACTTGACGACTGAGAGGAGCTCGCCGGAGCCGGCGAGCTCGTGGACGACAAGCCGTTGTGTCGGCCTCGTATGTACCAGCCACGTAGTGGCGCCAGGATCAAGCTCGGGGAGCCGGCTGACAATTGCGCGGACGTCAGGGTCCAGCACCGACGCCACCGGGCGTGAGAGGCAACGTCGAATTTGGCCAGCCACGGCTACGCGCGAAGCGTACGACCGTGTGGCATGCGCGACCACGTCCTCAATCATCGATGTCGTCGCCAGGGGACGACCGTAGGCGCGCCAAGCCTGTGAATGTCTGCTCGCGAGCCTTCTACCCCACGCCGTCAGCATCTCGCGCCGCTGAGGCAACCAGCAGAAGATAGTGTCGGCGGAACATGATAGCCCGCTACACCCGCCGCCACTTGCGCCGAGCGAAGTGCGGTGGCGTCTTTGTTGGGATCATCGGTCCCGATGGCGCCGGCAAGACGACCCTCGCCCGGGAGCTTAGTCGCCTCTGTGCAGAGCGCAACTGCGACTATGGGTACATTCATGCGCGCCCGCGACTCGTGGAGCACCTGCGCACGTGTGTCCCTCCCGAGCGCCCGATAGCGAAGCACATGTCGCCCAATACCCGGACAGGTCGTGCAAGAGCCGCATCTATAGCTCGGCTCATACGCAGTGCAATAATGTTCAACGCTTTCTACTATTTGCGAGTGCTCCCGCGGCTTCGCCGTGGAGCTCTCGTCGTCGCCGATCGCTGGGCCTATACCTACGTCTTGCAACCTCTGACCGTTCGGTATCATGCATCTCCGTCGTTCGCCGTCGCGGTATGTACCCGGTTTGTAAGGCGCCCTGATGTCGTGTTCGCCCTAACCGCCAACGCGAAGTTGATCCTGGAGCGGAAGAGTGACCTGAGTCTGAGGGAGATCGAGGGCGAGCTCGAGCTCGCGCGCGCACACCAGCGGGCGCTCCGGCTGACATGGCTCGACGCGAGTTTGCCTCCGGAGCAACTTGCTGACGACATCCTTCGGTACGTGGACAATCACTTCGCGCCCACGTTCACTGGAACGGGCGTGGCCAAAGGCGGGCCTGTGTCCTCCGCTCGGTCCCATTTCGTTGCTATTGATGCGCGGTGGCGTGCACTGGGTAAATTGGCCACTTCCGTCAGGAGTAGTTCGTACGCGTCGGCGACGTCTCTCAGACAGAAGCGTCCGAAAGCACGGCTAGAGGCTGCGTCGCGGAGTGCCTCACCGGGACCCTCCCCGGACGAAAGTGAGTTGAGCACGGAAATCAGTTCATCGTCCGAGTCGAAGTAGACACCGGTATTTCCAAGAACTTCTCGATTGAACGGCGTCCCAAGAGCGACCACGAGCGCTCCCGCGGCCATGGCCTCGACTAGGGACGGGTTCATTCCGCCGACGGAGTGGCCATGAATGTAGACGCGGGCGTGTTTTAGGAGGCTCGCAAAAGTACCCCGATCGCCGACGTGCCCAATCGGACGGATGCGCTTGTCAGATCGAGCGATCTGCCGCACGTGCTCAGCGACCGGCGAATCATAGTTCGCGGTCCCTGCTACAAGAAGCGGGACGTCGAGGCGCGACCGGGCAAAGGCTGCTGCGATCCGATCGACGTTGTTCTCGGGATTCATCCGGGCTGCAACGAGGCCGTAGGCGCCGGCGCGTACTCCGAATTGGGTCAGATCATGACCCGCGTCGACCGAAGGCATGGCTGAGTACGGAATGACGCTCGATAAGGCGCCGAAGTCTTCCTGGTAAACGCGACTCATCTCGCGACAGTCGGAGACGAGCGCAGCCGCTCCTGCGGCGGCGTGCCGCGCGCACCACAAGAAGTATCGCCTCCCCACGCTTCCCCATTTTCCACGCAGCCATTCTTGCCCATCGGTGTTCAATACCACTCGCTGCCCGGTCGCCCGGGCAAGGACGCAATACGGCGTGTTCGCAACATTCACTACGAGTACGACGTCGTGGCGGGCAACCCTCGCGACGGCTGAGGCGACGAGGCCATGAGACAGCGTGCTTGTCCGCTTCGACTCCAGCGAGGGGAGTCGAGTGAGATTGACGCCCTCGTGCGTAGAGCGCTTCTCCTCGCCCGATCGACAATACATGGTGATCTGATGACCCCGCCGAGCCAGTTCCGGAAGGAGGACCGTCAAGAAGGTCTCATAACCGCTATAAGTCGAGGGGATCGCTCGAGCCCCATAGACGCCGATGTCGATGGCTCGCCCTACCTCTGTGGTTGCAGGCCGGCCACAGCCCCGCTACCGCCGTTAGGCTGTACATCCGACAGTCGGACGGTGGACGCCTCGAGCGTCCCGGTCACAGCGACTTCTGGGCTTCCCTCCTCACTGCGGGCTCGACGGTCTTTACGGGGCCTCCTGTTATACACGTACCCCAAGGCGTTCAATCCAAGCAGTTGCATCCGGCTGTCGAGCTCGTGGAGTTCGGCTAGGGACCCCTTCTGCCGGACGACGACCACTCCTGCGTCTGCGTGAGCTGCGAACGCCGCGGCGCTCGAGCTTGTGAGCAAGGGCGCCGTATCGATGAGCACCAGGTCGTACGCCTCCTTTGCAGCAAGGAAGAAGGCGTACGCATTCTCAGAACGAATATACCGTATATCGGGCGCCGTGGCAGCGGCAACTGAAAGGAGATCTACGGCCGTGGCCGTAGCGATGGGGATCGAGCGCACAGCGCTACCGAAGTCGGTAGCACCGGGAGATCGTCGCGAAGATAGGTGCTTGTTTGATGGAGTCGCGCTCCAAGCAATTCCTTGTAGGAGATTACTCATCGAAGACCGCGGATGCGCATCGATAAGGAGTACCCGCATTCCGTCGAGCGCTGCGGCGATACCCATATTTGCTACGACAGTCGTCCTACCGTCGCCTGCGGCCGGCGAGACGATGAGGACAGTCCTCACTCGGGCCAACACTGCACGACTTGCGATCGCAGATGCTCCGAAGCGGAAGGCCTCCGCCACGCGACTTTCAGGATCCGCAAGTATCGGGAGGCGTGACGACGACGATGCGGCCCTTGAGTAGTCCGGCACCTCCACGAGCAGTGGCGCGTCGAGAATGTGTGCAAATTCCGAGGGTGTCGTGACAACTCTGCGGCGGATTGCCAGTACGTAAGACAGCCCCGCGCCCAAGAGCAGACCGATGACAAGGGCTTCTCCGAGAAGTCGCGCCATGGCGGTGCCGCCGAATACAACGGTCGCGGACTGGGGCGGAAGCGTCGAGAGGTTGGTTCCGGCCGTCGCCGCGGTCGCGTACGCCTTCTCTCTCTCGGCTACCAGTTGCGCTCGTTGGTCGAGAAGCTTCGTTCGCTCTTGTTCGAGCGTCTGTGATGCTTCGGAGTTCGTCGTGGGTGAAGGTGGCTGGACGCTCGCGAGGCTCTGATCGATACTCGCTATAGCGCCATTGATCCGGGCGACGGAATCGTTCGCGTTCGCCGCCGCCAGGGACCGCGCAATGTCTTGATAAGCCCGCGGAAGCGTGATGGCACCGGCCTCAGCGAGGGAAGCCCGCGGGGCGGTGAATCGCACCGTGATCGCGTCTCCCCCTGGAATCGCCGTCACATGGGCCGACGAGCGAACCGTAGCTTCGCTGACCCCCCAGTGGTAGGGCGTGGCAGCGAGAAGCTGAGCGGCTCTCCTCGCGACGTCGGGCGATTGAAGCACCGCGAGCTGGTCGGTAATGAATCGACCTTGCAGTGTGTCCGAGGCGGCTGCGGCCGACTGTAGGGGTGCTTCGGCGATCAACGTGGACGTCGCGGAGTACGTACGCGGACGAGTCACACCGTACGCCGCAGCCGCCGCGATGACCACTGCCACACATGCGATCACGACGGCTCGGTACTGCCACATGGCGCCGAGCACCGTTGCGTCGCTGGGCGAGCCGTCATAGACGTGCTTGTTGACACTCCTCCTGAGGTGGGCGGCCACTGGCACGAGCGTATCGCTTGGTCTTGCGTGCGATGCGGGCGCGACAGCTCACCAGCATGCGCCGGAACGTCGTTAGAACGAACCAAAGCGGACCTTGTGTGGTCCCCCCGGCTGGGAGGCATTACGCCCAACGGCGCCTAGGCTGCTTGTCTCAGTCGCAGGGCTGCCAGGACGCTTGTTACACCCCTGTAGTTACAAAGAGAGGCGCGAGAGGGATGAGATCGGCTGATGCGTCGGCAGGTAGAACTTCGACTGCAGCGCACAGCGCTCTTGCGACGGCAGAGCCCATAGGGTCGAGGGTCGCCCATGCAGACGTCGGCGTGCTGCGCCTGCCCTCTGCCCCGGCGGTCGTCCGCGGGCCGTTGTCGGCAGGGTCGGCTGACAGCGAGGCCAGAGCTGGACAGCAAGACGATGGCGCGCAATCCGGCCTTGCCGTTCGTTCGTGAGGGCGAGCTGGTCGAATACGAGTGGTCTCCAAATGCACCACTTCGCCTTACTCGTCCGTGCCGCGGTCCTCGGAGCCTGCCTTTACAGGGACCATTCAACTTGGCGACCACTGCACTGGCAACGAACGCGAGCCGTTCGGCCCGCGTTCTCTTTCCGTTCGTCGTTGAGGCCGTCCGTCGTGACGCCACGACCTCCGATGGACGTTGCCTCGCGGGGGGTCCGCCAAGGAGCGCTCCACGACGATGTCGCATCTCTCGACGAGCTGGCCAACAGCGACTTGTCGGCCCCGGCAATTGGCGGTCGAGACGCCAGTGCCGGGCTACGATGACCATCGACACCGACCCGCTTGGCGGCGAGGCAGCGGGCCGCAGCCGGCTCGTTCTTCGGCAGGGCGCCTGGGCGATTGCCGACCAGCTCCTGTCATCGGGCACCAACTTCGTGATGGCGGTGATGGTGGCCCGGCTGCTGGCGCCAAAGGCCTACGGGTCCTTCGTGCTGGCAACCTCCGCCTGGCTGACGCTACTGAGCGTCGTGCGCGCGGCGGTCATTCATCCGTTCGTTGTGGAGGCGGCCCAGCAGGATGAAGCCATCTTTCGCCAGGCCGCGTCCGAGGCGAGTGGCGTGGTCGTCGCGGTCGGCGTCCTCGGTGCGGCGTTGCTGGCCGGAGTCGGCGTCGCACTCGGCGCTCGGACAGAAAGCGGTCAGGCGTTCGTGATTCTCGGCATCCTCACGCCGTTCCTTGTGCTGCAAGACTTCTGGCGGTTCACCGCGTTCGCTAGAGGTCGCGCGAGGACTGCGGTCGCCAACGACGGTGTGTGGGCCCTCGTCCAGACGGTGTGCATTCTGCTCTTGATCGAGGCGAGCACACGCAGTCCGGCCGCGGCGGTGGCGGCCTGGGGAACGGGCGCTGTCGCCGGGGCATTCCTCGGGATGGTCCAATTCCGCATCCGGCCATCGTTCGGTCCTTCAACATGGGCCTGGGCTCGACGCATCGCGCCCTTCGCTGGGTGGTTCGGCCTCTCGAGCGGAATATACGCAGGGGCCAACCAGGTCGTCGCCGTAGTCGTCGCGGCCTCCGCTGGACCCGCTGCCCTCGGCGGCCTGCGCGCCTTGCAGACTCTCCTTGGACCGGCACAGTTGGTCGCAGTCGCCGGGGATTCGGTCGCGCTTCCAGCGGCCTCGCGCCAGTATGGCCACCACAGCTTCCGTGGTCTGACTGCGTTCATGACGCGCTACGCGGGCCTGCTTACCGCGGTACTCGGTGTTTACGGAACCGTCGTGTTCATCTACCGCACCGGGATCATCCGCCTCGTGCTCGGGCCAGCCTTCTTGCCCTACTCGAATCTCATGCTGCCTCTCGCCCTCGGATTAGCGGCCACAGCCTGCAGCTACAGCGGTACGGTCGGCCTCCGATCAGTGTTCGCCGGGCGTGCCCTGGCCCAGGCAGAGCTACTCGCGTCTGTTGTACAGGTCGTGGCGGTGGGCGTGCTTGTCGAGCGGTACGGCGTGCTTGGCGCGGCGTGGGGCTCCACGATCGCATCGGCGGTGCACTCGGCGTCGATGTGGGGAACCTACGGGTTTCTGACCCGCGAGAGCCGCGGCGCGCATCGCCGGAGCCGACGACGCCATCGCCGACGGCGGCGGTGGTACCGGCCACCGGCATCGGCGCAGTCCACATCATCGACCGGCTCGCGACCACAGTGATCGTTCCCGACGAACCGCCCTGGCGCGCGCGCTCCGCCTCGTTCGGCGCGGCGATTCCGCCAGGAGCCAGCCATGCGCGAGCAGCGGCTCGGGATCTGCTAGCCGAGCCCGTGGTCGCGGTCGTCCGACGGCCCTATGTCGCCGCGCACCTCGCTGAACTATCAAGCGGGTCGCAAGGGTTCGAACCTCCGAGTGGACGACAGACACACTCGTAGCACTTCTCTCCAACCAGCCGCGACACGTGCCGACCGCCTGCTCGTAATGCACTTCATGGACATGAGTGCATCGAATGGGTACGCGGCGTGCCGCCGTGTACCCGCCCGGACTGCGGTGGGAAACGGATGCATGCCCACCACGATGCGGTTCCGTCCGCTCATCGGAGGCACATCGACCAAATTGGCGATGCAGTCGCGGCCATCTGGTGTGCTTCCACGGCGATCCGACCTACCATGCGGGTTGTGGCCGATCTCGAGTTCCCCGACTTCTACATGGTGGGAGCGCCGAAATGCGGGACCAGTGCGATGTACTCGTTTCTTCGGCAGCACCCTGACGTATTCATGCCGCGGAAGAAGGAAATTCTATTCTTCGGCTCTGATCTCAGTTACGCCACACGTCCCACTCGCGCCGAGTACCTCCGTTACTTTAGCGATACGGCCGGCCGCGAGCGCGTCGGGACAGCGCATACGGCCTACCTACAATCCGCGCGTGCAGCCTCTGAAATCAAAGCGGTTCGGCCGGATGCCGACATTATAGTAATGTTGCGGAACCCGGTCGACGTGATCCCTGCATGGCACAGCGAGCTGCTTTATCAGGCAGTCGAGGACACAGCCGACCTCAGCGAGGCTCTTGATGCTGAACCCGAACGCCGCTCGGGACAGCGATTGCCGCCCCACGTCGCGAACAGTTACGTCGAGAGTCTATTCTACAGTGATGTCGGACGATTTTCCGAACAGGTGTCTCGGTATTACGCAATTTTTGGGCGCGAGCACGTCCACGTGATATTGTACGATGATTTCTCTGAGGATCCGCGCCTCGTCTACCGGCGAACCTTGGAGTTCCTAAAAGTACGCGCAGATTTCGAGCCCGTAATGGCCGTAGTCAACGCGAACAAGCGGGCGCGCAGCGCTCGACTGCAAGCGCTGATGTTCCATAGCGAGGGCCAACTGAGGAGACTGGGGCGCCTGGCTATTCCTCGAAACATCCGCAGCGCGCTGATACGCCTGAATACGAGCGTTGAGCCACGCGTAGAAACCCCGCGACCGGTTCGCAGGCAATTGTTATCGCTATTTGAGGAGGACATCGTTCGTCTAGGTGACCTCGTCGACCGTGACCTCACACACTGGCTAACGCTGGACGAACCCGGATAAACCAGGGGGTTGGAGGATGGAGCGAGACTCCTGTATCTAAGAGCATGCAGATCAGGTCCGATTGCCATCGATCCGCAGCTCTTCGTCTGCGATGTCCGACCTGACCGCAAGTACTGGCACTGAGTACCAACTGGGTCCGAGGATCTGGCGCAGACGAGACACGTCCGGTGCGTCCATCATTTGGGGATGCAGAAGCCACTGCTTATAGTCATTACGCATAAGATGGTAAAACGTGTCGAAGGTGTCCCGTTGAAACCGGTCTCGGACAACTTGGGGTCCATATAGCTTGTACGCGATCCGAGGAAGGCCGCCCCGACTCATCGCCCTGCGACTACCCGCTAGGACGGCGTTCTCGGCTCCTGCGGCATCGATTTTCAGGAAGTCGCATACAGCGATGTCGTGAGTTTCCATGAAACGGTCCATGGTGGTGCATTCCACGAGTTCGCCTTCCGCTTGCTCGGGCAGCAGCCATGCTCCGCCCGTAGCGTCGTCGGACCCAAGCCGGACCAACGCCTCTCGATCGCCAAGTGCGACGTTGTGCACTTCAATGTTTTGGAGCCCGTTCCGTCGCGCGTTCGTTTCGATCACTTTCAGCAGGGCTCGCTGCGGCTCAATCGCGTACACTCGGCCGGTAGGACCGACGAGGGCCGCCGCCGTGAGGGCATATTCGCCGACATGAGCACCGACATCGATGGCGCACATCCCGGGGCCGAGAACGACGTGGAGGAGGTCTCCCAACTGGGGCGACGAGAACTCGCGGTAGTACACCTGGGCCGCTGCCCCCGTCCTGGGTAACTCGAGGCTGAGCCCACCGTGCCAGTGCCTCACGCGGAAGGTGTGACGCGGTAGCAGGCGCCAGTGAAGCTTCCATCTCAGCCGACGCCGCATCGCGGCTACCGGATTGGCCTGGACGTCCGGCTCGCGAAGGAGCGACCGCAGCCGGTCAAGCGCGAAGATCGTGCGACGGGGTTCCGGTGTCACCACGATGAGGGGGCTCGCACGTGGTGGACTCGGCGAACGGTCAGCCCGCCGCTCTTTTGGGAGGACATCCCCGCCGTGATACCCGGACGGATGGGGTACTCGCAATGGGAGAGGGAGAACATCACGGCGCGGCGGAACCAAGGCCCACCCCCCTGCTGCAGGTCACAGCGTGAACCATTCCGTGTCATGTTCGGGGTCGGCCGTACCCACGTTCTGCGGGCGCCGCAGGGGCGCTGGCACTCCCCGGTTCAACCGAGACCCGCACTGAGGTGGTAGGACTCCTCGGGAAGGGCCGTTGTGCCTTGTGCTCACCCGCCTGAGTTCCCCGCCGGGCCGTATCAGCCCGTCGACTCCGAACCCCGTGGAGCCACCGCCGCCGCTGCCGCTCACCTATCCGCACCCGTGTCCGGCGAACGAGGGATGCTCGATGGCGCCACAGGCGCGCCTGCCTCGACGGAATGGAAAGCGCTAGCGTGAAGTAAGGGTTAGTCGGGGAGAGACGTGGAACGTCCTCTGGTCCGCGGTTACGTGTCAACCTCTTCATTGCGTTGGTTGAGGCGCCGCAAGCCTCGTGGTTCGCGATTGGCTGGCGTCCGCACACTGGCGAAGGCGAGCGGTGCGACCCGTTAAAGCGATCTGCATCGTCGTGGCCGCTATCGGGGTGGTCGCAACGTCGTGCGGCCGGGCCACCCTAAGTTATGTGACAAGCGCGAAGAGTGGCGACTCGTCAGCAGGACCCCCGACCTCGGGAGATTGTTTTGACTATGTCGCTGGCTCCCCTCAATGCTTTCCGAGAGCGACGTACGGCACATTAGCTAAGACTGCACCGCCGCGGCCCCTCCCGAAGGCTGCTGCGGTTACCCGGCCGCCGGTTCTCGACCCTGCGTTGGCTGCGACTGGCGCGAAAATGATTAGTCCTGACCGATACTTTGTGCGCGGCATTGACACGGTAGATAGCCGTTTGCTCGTCATAGACGAGAGGGACGGCGTCCTCCGCCAGAGTAGCGATTGGGGCGCAACCTGGAGCACCGACAAGCGCCTGCCGGCAGGGCTCACTTGGGCAGATGTCAGCAAGATCGTTCGGTTCGGTGGTTACTTGTACATGCTTGCGACAGGTCCCTCCCCCGGCGTCTGGCGAGCGGCTCCAGCCCCGGGGAACACCCCATTTGCGTGGTCCGCCGAACTGCTCAGGCTGGATCGCGGCTCGACCGCCATTATGACGGATCTCGACGCGTCTTCATGGGGTAGCGCAGACGTGCTGCTCTGCGGTGAGTACGGAGACCCTATCGGTGGGCCGAGCATTTGGCGATTGAGACTGGAAGACGGCAACAGCACCGGTACCGCGTGGGAGCGTGTGGACGGCCCGATCCCGCAGAACCGGCACGTCCATGCCGTTGCCTCGGACCCGTATGTGCCCGGCCAGATATGGGCGACTATTGGAGACGGCGGAACTGAGGAGCTCATCCGGTCTACGGATGCTGGGACAACATGGCGTACTGTCCTGAACGATCACAGATGGCAGGGCGTCGAGATCAGCTTCGATCGAAACTTCATATACATCGCGAGCGATCAGGGAAACTTCACGTATGAGGGCGTCGACCGCCAGAGCCTCACGCCTTATGTTGGATCGCCAAATAATCATTTCGACTTCACCCCAACTGCGAGCGGCGCTAAGTACTGGCGGATCGCCTACTTTGGGGCAGTCGATCCTGTGACGGGTACCTACTACTGCGTCGCCAACGACACGTCATCTGAGGGTGGTCCCTGGATGGGCATGTTCTTTGCTACGAAGTTGTCCGAACCGATTCAAGTCCTCGATCGCGGCGGCGTCGGTATAGAGATGAATGGAGAGGTGTTCATCGCCCATGACACAGTGTACTCCGGCATCTGGCAGCATCCCCTTGTGACTCACAACTGACAGGCGTACCACCGGGTGTTCAAAGCGAGGTGTATCGGCCGGGCCTTAGGGACGCCGTCTGACCCGGTGGTCGGGCGGGAAATAGCGCGCCGCAGCCCCGGCTAAGGGCACCTAGCGCTGCGCTGGGGCAGCGCGACGGGTGAAGCCGGCTACGAGGAGCACGAGCGTTGCCGCTGCTGCGCCGGCGCCGACGAACACGACGCCCATCTCAGCGAGGGCGCGCAGGGAGGCGGCGTGATGCAGCGCCACGCGCAGGAGACCGGGATGGGCAACGTCCCATGAGTTGAGCCGCCGGACGCGCCCGAGCCAGACGCCGGCGGCGCAGAAGGCGTTGACGGTCCCCGCAGCGAACGCCGCAACGAACCGCCTGTGACGCTGGCGGACGCCGGCGACCAGCCGTGCCAGGACGTACGCGTACCCGCAGACCCCGATGGCGACGACGACGGCGTACCCGAGCGGCACGACCCACGGCCGTATGCCCCACACCGCCGCGATCCAACGGTCCTCCCGAAAGTGGATGACGTCCGTCAACACGTACGGCGTGTTCGGCAGCACCACCAGGGTGGCCGCCGCCGATGCCCACCACAGCAGCCCGCGCCGCCGGGCGACGGACAGGACCGCCGACGCCACCGGGGCGATTGCCGCCAGGATGACGTTGGTCGCCAGCCACGGCATGGCCGGGTGCGCCAGATGGGCGAACACGAGCCCGACCGCGACGAGCACCACATACACAGCGCCCAGCACGCGGGCCGTGGTGTCGCCCAGGAAGCGCCGCAACGCCATGCCTGACAACGTACGCCTACGGGCGGTCGACGATCCTGTCGGTTTGGTCCCGCTGTTCGTAGATGAGCCGGACGAGCCAGTAGCGGAAGTAGCGCGTGACCGAGAACACGACGAACAGCCCCGTCCCCACAACGCAGAACCCCACCCCGAGGAGCCCGACCACGGTCGCGTCACCCTGCTGGAGCGGGTTGTTCGTGGAGTGGGACAGGCCGAAGTAGGCGTAGATCCCGATCACGAGGCCCACGACCATGAGCACGGCCCCGAGGGCGCGCCCGAGCCGCTCGGGGTTGGCCCGGCCGCCGCTCACGCGCAAGTGGTCGACCTCCTCCTGGAACTTCTGGAGGCGTGGGGTGAGCGGTTCGGAGACGGTCATGGGTGCTCCTTAGACGGCGCCGAGGTACGCGGCGGCGAGCTCGTCGGCGATCACCGACGGCGGTCCGGTGCGGGTGATCCGCCCGTGCAACATGATCGAGGCGACATCGGCCACCCCGAGGACGGCCTGGGCGAACTGCTCGACGATGAGGATCGACAGGCCGCCCCGCGCCAACTCGGCTACCCGCCCGTACAGCTCCTCGACGATGATGGGCGCCAGCCCCATCGACAGCTCGTCGAGGAGGAGCAGCGCCGGGTCCGTCGCAAGGGCACGCGACATGGCGAGCATCTGCTGCTCGCCACCTGAGAGCGTTCCGGCAAGCTGGCGACGGCGCGTGCCGAGCTGTGGGAACTGCGTGAACGCACGCTCCTGGACCTCGGAGAACGGGACATGGGCGTAGGTCGCCATGCGTAGGTTCTCGCTCACGGTCAGGTTCGGGAAGATCCCCCTGCCCTCCGGGACCAGGCACACCCCGGCGCGCGCCAGCGAGTCTGGGCTCGCCGTGTTGACCTCGCGCCCGCTCACCAGGACCTGGCCTGCCGACGGCACGATCTGGCCGCTGCACACGGCCAGCGTCGTCGTCTTCCCCGCCCCGTTCGGCCCGAGCAGCGCATGGACCTCGCCCACCTCGAGGGCGAGGCTGACGCCGTGCAGGACGTCGATGGTGCCGTACCCGGCGCGCACGTTCCGCAGCTCGAGCAGCCTCATGGCGTCGCCCGCCCGCGCTCGACGGCCGAGCCGCTCACCGCGCCGCCGACCCGAGGTACGCCGCCTGGACGGCGGGGTTGGCCTGGATGGCGTCCGGTCCGCCCGTGGCGATGATCTGGCCGAACTCGAGCACATAGATCAGCTCGCACGTCCCCATCACGAAGGACATGTCGTGCTCGACGAGCAGCACGGCGAGCCCATCGCTCACCAGCCCCCGCAGCAGCCCCGCCATCGCGGAGGTCTCCTCCTCGTTGAGCCCCGACGAGGGCTCGTCCAACAGCAGCACGCGGGGGTTGAGGGCGAGGGCACGGGCGAGCTCGACCAGCCGGGCCGTCCCCGTCGGCAGCGTGCCCACCATGTAGTGGGCCACGCCGCCGATCCCCACCCGCTCCAATAGCTCGTCGGTCACGCCAGCGGGGCTGAAGGGCGACCGGTCCCACGCCTTGCGCTGTTCGGCGGCGACGAGCACGTTGTCACGCGCCGACAGGCTGCTGAACGCCTCCAGCTTCTGGAACGTCCGCGAGATCCCGAGCCGCGCCCGGCGGTACGGCGAGAACCGGGTGATGTCCGTCCCCTCGAACAGGACCCGCCCACCGTCGGGCTCCTGTAGCCCGGTGATCACGTTGAACAACGTCGTCTTGCCCGCGCCATTGGGGCCGATGAGCCCGGTGACGCACCCCGGGTCGACGCTCACGCTCGTCTCCGACAGCGCACGCACGCCGCCGAAACGGACGACGACGTCCTCAGTCGCGAGCAGCGCCACTGAGGGCCCTCTGGTCCGTGGCCAGCTCGTCGGCGACGCCAAGCGCACGGTCGAGCTGCGCCACCTTGTCCACGGTGAACGGGCGCGTCAGGCCGAGGTCGCCGATCTCGTCGAGGCGGATGTCGAGCTCTCGCGCTTGACGCACGGCGGCGGCCTTCTCCTCGCGCGCGTCGCGCCGCCACGGGAGCAGGCCGGCGAGGTCCCGCCCGGCGTAGAACACAGCCCCTTCGGGGCGGTACGCCATGCTGATCGCCGCCAGGCCGGGGCCGATCAGGGCCACCGACGTGAGCCACGACGCGTTGTGGGACAGCTCGAGGATGGCGGGGAACGTCGCCAGCCCGATGGCGCCGAGGAACGCGGACACCGGGTAGCGCACCCCCTGCACGGCGAGGAGCAGGACAAGCGGCAGGCCGGCGAGCAACGGGAACGAGTCCACGCGCAGCGCCCCGTAGGACAACCCGAGCATGGTGCCCGCGAAGCCGGCGATGGCGCCGGAGAGGGCGAACACGGCGACCTTCGACACCGTCAGGTTGATCCCCACCGTGGCTGCCGCGGCCGGGCTGTCCGACATGGCGATCCACCGGCGCGCCCAGCGGCTGGCGCGGAGCAGCTCGAGGGCGACGAAGAGCACGGCGAAGGCGATGCCGAGGAACACGACGAATGCCTTGCGGTCCGTGGCGTTGCTGCTGATGTGGAACCCGAACAGGTTCAGCGGCTGATAGAGATTGCCGTTCTTCACCTGGCTCACGATTGACGGGTGCCGGAACAGGATCTTGTCCGCCAGCTGGGCGAAGGCGATCGTGGCCAGCGCCAGGTACAAGCCTTTGAGCCGCAGCGCCGGGAGCGCGACCACCACCCCCAGCGGCGCGCACATGAGCACGACCCACAGGATGCCGAGCGCGTTGCCGTGCTGGCCGCCGACGTGCGCGTACATCGCCGCGCCAAAGCCGGCAATGGCGAAGTTGGCGAAGCTCACCTGGCCCGCCCACCCGATGAGCGGGACGAGCGACAGCATGATGATGCCGAGGACGAGGAAGCCCGCCCCCCGGCCCAGCCACACCGGCGTGCGCTGGCCGAAGTGGGTCCCGACGAACCACGGGATCCAGCCGTTGGCCCACGCGACCACAAGGAGCAGCATCACCCCGGCGCCGACGAGGGCCTCCCACGGTTTGGTGAGGCGCTCCGTCCGCAACGTGGCCTTCAGGCGGCCGGTCTCCAGCCGGGCCTGCGGGAGGAACAGCACCGCGGCGAGCAGGATCACCGCGGGGATGGCGTCGGGGGCGTACTGCCAGTCGCGCCCGAACGAGAGGAACTCCCCCGCGAACGCACTGGCGAACCCGACGATGAGGCCGCCCGCGAATGCCCACGGCAGGCTCTTCATCTGCGCGATGGCCGCAGCGGCGAACGCGGTGATCACGACGAAGGTCAGGTTCTCCACGACCATCCCGGTCTCGGGCGCGATGAGGATCCCCGCAATGGCCGCGGTCATCGACCCCATCGCCCACGACGCGCTGCTCACCAGGCCCGGTCGGGCGCCCGTCAGCGCGGCGAGCGGCCGGTTGTCGACCACGGCGCGCATGGCGATGCCCAGGCGCGTGCGGTACAGGAGGAAGCGCAGCAGCAGGGCGATGCCGAGGGCAAGCGCCACGGTGATGATGCGGTGCCAGGTGGCGACCACTCCCCCGACGTGCACGCCGCGCGTGCCCTCGAAGAAGTGCGGGAGGGACCGGCCGGTGTTCGGCTGCCACATCGTGAGGGTCAGCCCCATGATCGCCAGCATCAGACCGACGGTCACCATGAGCTGCACAACGAGCGACGCGTTCCTCAGGCGCCGCATCAACGCAACGTCGAGGACCACGCCGATCAGCGGGGCCAGCACGAAGATGACGACGAACAGCGCGAGCGGCGCCGGCCAGCCGCGGTTGACGCGGAGCTCCCAGTAGACGAAGGCGAGGAAGCAGCCGATGGCGCCGTGGGCAAAGTTGAAGATGCCCGTGGTCGAGTAGGTCACGACGAGGCCGCCCGCCGAGATGGCGTAGATGCCCCCGAGGGACAGCCCGACCACGATGAACGTGGCGATGTTCGTCAGGCTGTAGGGCGCGATGCCACGGTTCGTGTTGACCACGAACACCGTGAAGGCGGCCAGCGCGACCGCCGCACCGAGGGTCCAGGGCTTGGCGGCCAGCTTCACCTTTTCGCTACTTCAGCTTCGTGGCCTCGGCGACCGGGTCGACGTTGACCGTGACGAGGTTGCTCGCGTTGCAGTCCATCTTCCCGGCCTCGGCCGGGTACACCCGCACGAACTTGCCGTCCTTCACCTGCATGATCAGGAAGCAGTTGGAGAACGAGCCAGGGCCCTGCAGCGCCTTCGCACCCATCCAACCGCTGGCGTCGAAGTTGGTCATGCCCTTCAACGCCGTCATGAGGTTGGCCCTCGTCACGGCGTTCGGCCCCGACTTGGCGACGATGGAGTTGACGGCCTGCTGGAACGCCATGCCCGCCTGCCACGCCTGGGCGCCCCACGACGTGAGCTTCGCCGGCCCCATCGCCGTCACGAAGGCTTGGTCGGCGGCGTTCGCACTGGCTTCCTCGAAGGGCAGGAACTGCATCCACACGTACGTCCCCTCAACGTCGGAGCCGCCCTGCGGGATGAACGCGTTGGTGTAGCAGGCCAGCGAGCAGGCCCAGATCTTGACGCTCGTCAGGCCCTGCGCGCTCGACTCCTTGCGCATCCTGATCATGGCCACGTCGTTGGAGCCGTCGTAGACGAACGTGCTGCCCTTGGCCTTGGCGACCTGGACCCGCGGCGTGTACGCCGGCTGCGCGTCGCGGCCGGACACCTTCGGCGTGTCGTCCCACGTGATGCCGGCCTGCTGCTGCCCGTCGATGTTGTAGGTCGCCGACTGGGTGGTCGTGGGCAGGTCACCGGGGACCATGTAGATGCCGTGCAGGCCAGGGTTCTGCTGCAGGTACCACTTGTCCTGCCCGACGAAGACCTGCCACGGCGCGACGCCCTTCTGGATCGGGCACTTGGCCGAGACGGCCTGGATGATGAACACGGTGGGGGCGCACTGCTCGTTCAGGTCGTTGGCGAGTGCCGCGATGTCCGGCAGGCCGGTGGCCGTCCCCGCCTTGTCGACGCAGTTGGTCATGGGCGACACGTCGGGGTTGAACAGCGCGTTGCCACCGACCATCGCGAAGGCGTTGGAGCAGGCGTCGATGAGCCCGTTCTTGCTCTCCGTGGGGTCGAGCTTGCTGTCCCACGTCTTGACCTTGAGCTGGCGGCAAGCGATGCCGCCATGGGTGTTGACGTAGTTGGCGAACGCGGTGACGCCATCGAGGTTGCCCTGGAACAGGCCAGGGGCCAGCGGGGAGCCGACGTCGGCCATGACCTCGATCGTGATATCCGTGGCTGTGACGCCGACGTCAGTCGCTTGGAGCGTGGCACCCGTGCATGGGTTCGTTGCCGCCGTGGTCGCGCTGGCGGCGGCGGTCGTCGCCGGCGCCGCGGTCGTCGCTGCCGGGGTGTTGGAGCTACTCCGCGAGCAGGCGCCCGCCAGGACGCAGACAGCCATCAGCGCGGCTACGGCACCGGAACGTCTCACAGGCCCCCCCTGCGTTGGACTTCTCCGCCACCTTACTCAGTGCGGCGCCGCGCCGCGGGGCTCACCGCAGGAGCAGCCGCGCCGCCGTCTCGAGCTCGTCGCCGACCGTCCCGGCATTGGTCCAGCCGTTGACCCACCCGAGCAGGGCGCCGAACCAGACCCACGAGAGCACGCGCGCGATGCCGTCGCGCTCGACCGCGGACTCGCCCGCGAGCGGCGCGCCGAGCAGCTGCAACAGGATCACGGTGAGCTCGCCCTGCCAGGTGCCCACCGCCGGGTCCGGGCTGGAGATAGCGGTGACGAGGGCGGCCGCCAGGTTGGGGTCGCGCTCCATCCCGGCACAGGCGCGCCGCAGCACGTCCACCACGCGGTCGGCGACGGTGGCGCCGGCGGGCACGCTGGCGGAGACCTCGTGCTCGATCGACCTCGCCCACTCGACAAGCGCGGCAGCGAGCAGCTCGTCCTTCGAGCGGAAGTAGCGGTAGATCGTCCCGAGGGCGACGTTCGCGCGCGTCGCGACGTCACGCATCTGCACGGCGTCGTAGCCGCCGCTCGATGCCAACGTGAGCGCGGCGTCGAGGACGCGCGTGCGCCGCGCCTCCTGGCTACGCGTCAGCACCAGCCGGGCGGCACCGCCACCCGGCTCAGCTGTGGACGGGCGTGCCGATCCGGGCAAGGACGTCGCTCGCCTGCGAGACGATGCGCTCGATCAGTTCCTGGCACGACGGCAGGTCGTCGATCAGCCCCACGACCTGGCCGCTCGCCATCACACCGACGTCGGTGCGCCCGTCGACCAGCGCCAGCTTGATGAGCATCGGGGTGTTGGCCGCCATGATCACCTGGCTCCACGACAATTCCTGCGAGCGCTTCATGTCGAGGCCCTCACGCACGATGTCGGACCACTTCGCCTTCGAGAGCCGCTTGAAGGCGAGGGCGTTGCGGCCGGCGCGCGCCAGCGCCCGGGCGCGCCCCGACTGCTCGAGCTCGTCGATGAACGGCGTGCGCAACACCCGGTGGGGCACGCCGTCGACCTGCGTGGTCACGACCGTCTCCGACACGGACTTGGAGAGGTACACGTCCTTCACGGCCTGGGCGACGGGGCTGTCGCGCGTGAGCAGGAACCGCGTCCCCATGGCGATGCCCTGGGCGCCGTAGGCCAGCGCAGCGACAAGCCCGCGCCCGTCGAAGAACCCCCCGGCCCCGATCACCGCCAGCCGGTCCCCCACCGCGTCCACGACCTGCGGCAAGAGGAGCGTCGTCGGGACGGACCCCGTATGGCCGCCGCCCTCACCCCCCTGCACGATGACGGCGTCGGCACCCCACCCAGCGACCTTCTCGGCGTGCCGCCGGGCGCCGATCGAGCACACCACGACCATCCCGGCCTGCTTGGCCTGGGAGATCAGCTCGGGCTTCGGCGCCTGGGCGAAGCTGACGACGCGCACGCCCTGCTCGGCCATCAACGAGATGCGGTCGGCGGCGTCGGGCGAGTCGGCCCGGAGGTTGACGCCGAACGGCTTGGCCGTGGCCGACTTCACCGACGCGATGGCGGCCGCCAGCTCGTCCATCGACATCATCGCCGACGCCACGATCCCGAGCCCCCCGGCCTCGGCGGTGGCGGCAGCCAGCTGCGGGTAGGCGACCCAGCCCATGCCCGTTTGCACGATCGGCCACTCGACGCCGACGCGGTCGCACCACGGCGTCCGCAGCGCCGGGTGGAGGGTCACACCCGCACCTCGCGGCCGAGCGTGCCGCCCGCCGCCGTGCCTGGTACGGGCGTCACGCCCGCCGTCGCGCCGGGGTGAAGGGTCACGCCCGAACCTCCTTGTGCCGCAGCCCGGCGGGGTCGAGGCGCCCGAGGGCCGCCTGCTCCTCGGCCGTTGGCTCGCGGGTCGTCGTCACGCCATCGGTGACGAGCTCGAATCCCGTCGCCTCGACAACCTCCTCGACGGTGACGCCCGGGTGGACCGACAGCAGCCGGCAGCGGTGGTCGGGCCCGTTGAAGTCGAGCACCGCCTTGTTGGTCACGACCCGCCGGATCTCGTGGTGGGCGTCGATCCACGCTCCGGCCTCGGCCGCCCGGCGGTAGCCGAGGCCGCACACCACGTCGACCTGCGGGACGAACACGCGCGTGCTGTGGTTCGGCACCCAGTAGCTCGTCGTGTGGTTGACCGTGTTGCCGGGGGCGCCGCGGACACCGAGGAGCTGCGCCGAGGGACGCGCCCAGGGCCCGATGTTGGAGATGTTCTGGTTCCCCTCGGCGTCGAGCTGCGACGCGCCCATCACGACGTGGCGGCGCCCAGCCCACAGCGTGTCGAACACGGACCGGAACGGGATCCACCCCTCGATCACCTTGTCGTCCGACCCGAGGGGCAGGTCGCCGGCGACGTAGAACGCCTCACCGTCAGACACGAGCAGGTCGGGCTCGAACGTCGCCCGTGCCAGGCGGGCGCCCAGCATGGGCAGTGTCCCCATCCCGCTGGCGAAGATCTCGCCGTCCCCTCGGAACGCCTCGGCGATGGCCACCGCGCAGACGTCGGCGCGCGTCGCCGCCCCGGTGCCTGCCGGTTCAGCCACGGGCCACCGCCTCCTGGTAGTCCCGCTCCGATCCCTCGAGGTAGCGCTCGTGGAACGCCCGCCACGCATCGGCGTCGACCGCCGCATCGGCGTACGCCTTCTGGAACACCTCGTCACGCGGGTAGTCCGGCTCGCACGACGTGAAGTGGGCGCCGAACGGCGCCTCGACGACCCCATCGACCATCCCACGCGTGATGCGCATGGTGTGGAACGTGCCCTCCTTCAGCAGGTCCTCGGTCGGGACAATGCGTTCGGCGGACACGAACCGCCGCCCCGGCGCCGCCGCGCCCAGGAACAGGTCGTCGAAGTAGAGGTCCGGCCCGAGGAAGGTTGCGTTACCCCGCGCGTCGGCGCGGTTGAGGTGGACGAAGGCGGCGTCGAGCGTGAGCGCGGGCATGGCGAGGAGCTCCTCGCCATCCGCGTAGGGCGACCGCACGGTCTTCAGCATCGGGTTGAGCGCCATCACGTCGGAGCCGAGCCCGGACCGCGTGGGCAGGAACGGCAACCGCAGTGACGCCGCGTACAACCCCCACTGCAGCATCCCCTCGTCGAGCTCCTGCAGCTCCGGGATGCTGCCGGTCTGGCGGGCGATGCGGAAATGGGGCTCGAGGGCGATTGAATCGAGCGACACGAACCCGTACACCAGCTTGCGCACCTTCCCCGCCGCGCAGAGCAGGCCGACGTCGGGGCCGCCGTAGGTCACGACGGTGAGGTCCTTGAGCGGCGAGCGGAGGATGGCCCGCACCATCGACATGGGCTTGCGGCGCGAGCCCCACCCGCCGATGCCGATCGTCATGCCGTCGGCGAGGGTGGCGACGGCCTCGTCTTCGGTACAGCGCTTGTCGCTCATCGGAACTCTTTCGGCTTGCCGGTCTCCACGAACGCGTCCCGCGCCTCGTCCGCGACACCGACGAGGTTGAGCTCGAACGTGAAGCCCTGCTCGTAGCGGTAGCTGCGCTTCACGTCGACGGGGTCGATGCCGTTCAACGACTCCTTGGCGGCGCGCATCACGACGGGCGACTTGGCCGCGATCTCACGCGCCACTTCGAGGGCGGCGTCGCGCAAGCCCTCGCGCGGGACGACCCGCAGCACGGACCCATAGGCGTGCAGCTCGGCCGCGGTGGCGCGGGTGGCCGTGTACACCATGGCGCGCATGCGGTGGGCGGGGACGAGGCGGGCCAGGTGGGTCGCCGCGCCGAGCGCGCCCCGGTCGACCTCGGGGAGCCCGAACGTGGCGTCCTCGCTGGCGATCACGATGTCCGCGTTGCCCACGAGGCCGATCCCGCCGCCGAGGCAGTAGCCGTGCACGGCGGCGATCACCGGGACCTCGCACTCGTAGACCGCCGCGAACGCCGCGAAGCACCCGCGGTTGGCGCCGACGAGCGCGCTGAACCCCTCCGTCGCCTGCATCTCCTTGATGTCGACGCCGGCGTTGAACCCGCGGCCCTCGGCGCGCAGCACGACCACGCGCACGTCCCGGTCGTGCCCGAGGGCGGTGATGACCTCGGCGAGCTCGAACCAGCCGGCCACGGTCAAGGCGTTGACCGGAGGGTGGTCCATGACCACCTCGGCGATGCCCTCGCTCACGGTGTGGGTGGTCGCCATGGCGGCGGCAACCCTAGTGGGGCGTCACGGGTGCTGGTTGCTCACAGAGACGACCTCACCGGTGAGGTACGAGGCGTAGTCGCTGGCCAGCCACACGATCACGTTCGCCACCTCCCAGGGCTCGGCGGCCCGCCCGAAGGCTTCCCGGCGCGTGAGCTCCTCGAGCAGCTCGTCGGTCGTCGTCTTGGCCAGGAACGGGTGCATGGCCAGGCTGGGCGCCACCGCGTTGACCCGCACGCCGTGCGCCGCCGCCTCCATCGCCGCGCACCGGGTGAGCGCCATGACCCCGGCCTTGGCCGCGGCGTAGTGCGCCTGCCCCGGTTGCGCCCGCCAGCCGAGGACCGACGCGTTGTTGATGATGACGCCCCCGCCCCGCTCGTACATGTGGCGCAGCGCGGCGCGGGTGCACCGGAACGTCCCGTTGAGGGTGACGTCGAGCACGATGGACCACTGCGCGTCCGTCATGTCGACCAAGTCGGCGGTGCCACCGAGGCCGGCGTTGTTGACGAGCACGTCGATGTGGCCGTGCGCGGCGACCGTCTCGGCGAACAGCCGCTGCACGTCTTCCTCGACGGTCACGTCGCAGGGCACCGCCACCGGCTCGTAGCCGGCGATCTTGGCCAGCTCGTCGGCCGCTTCGGCGAGGCGGCGCTCGTGCTTGTCGCTGATGGCGACCCGTGCCCCCTCTTCGGCGCAGCGCCGCGCTGTAGCGAAGCCGATGCCGGTGCCCGCGGCGGCGGTGACGAGTACGGTCCGGCCGGCGAGCAGGCCGTGCCCGGTTGGGTAGGGCGGCGCGTCCACGCCACTACTGTCGTCGAAGGGGAACATGACCGCACGCCGAGCACTTGTCACGGGCGCCAGTCGCGGCATCGGCCGAGCCACCGCGGTCGCGTTGGCCGAGGCCGGGTTCGACGTCGCCGTGGCCGCCCGCACCCGCCTCGAGGGCGAGGGCCGCAACGAAGCAGGTTCGGGCTCGTTGCCGGGGAGCGTGGCGGGGACCTGCGCGCTCGTCGAGGAGCGCGGCCGCACGGCGCTCCCCGTCTACCTCGACCTCCTCGACGCGGCGTCGATCTCGGCCGCCGCCGACACCGTCACCGCGGCATGGGGTGGCGTGGACGTGCTCGTCAACAACGCCGTGCACACCGGGCTGGGGTCCATGACGCTCCTCGCCGACATCACCCCGGCGCTGATGCGCACGAAGTTCGAGGCCAACGTGGTCGCCCAGCTCCAGCTCACCCAGGCCCTCCTGCCCGGCATGCTCCAGCAGGGCGGCGGCTTCATCGTCAACATGTCCTCGGCCGTCGCCCTCACCGACCCGCCGGCGCCCGCCGGGCAGGGCGGCTGGGGGTTCGCCTACGCCATGTCCAAAGGCGCCTTCCACCGGCTGGCCGGGTTCCTCGCCGTTGAGCACGGACCCGAGGGGATCGTGGCGTTCAACATCGAGCCGGGGTTCGTCGTCACCGAGGCGATGGAGGTCAACGCCCGCGAGCACGGCCTCGAGGGCCACTACTCCGGCGCGCCGCCGTCGGTCCCCGCCGCCGTCATCACGTGGCTCGTGACCGACCCGGCGGCACGGGAGCTGAACGGCCAGACCATCCGGGCGCAGAAGTTCGCGCTCGAACGCGGCCTGCACCCCGACTGGCGCCAGCGCCCCTGACGGAGCGCGCACTTCGGCGTGTGATCCGCGCCCCGCGCGGCGGTTTTCACCCCCCGAACCGTGCAGCACGTCGCACGCCCGGGCCGCTCCGGGACGCCCCGCCTCAGAGGGTCGCGAGCGCGGGGACGACGTGCTCGCCGAACCACTCGATGGCGGCGAGCACCTCGTCGAGGGAGGCGCCCGGCGCCCCGGCGTTGAGGTAGGTGACCCCGACGGCGGCCAACTCGGCGGCGTGCTCGACCAGGCGGGCACCCGCCTCGGCGGCGTTGGCGGACTGGCCCATCGCGCCCGTCGGGTTGAACGCCACCTCGAGCGGTGGCACGCGCCCGATCGACGCCGCGTACTCGGCCGCCTCCCTGATCCGGGCGCCCAGGTCGGCGACCGTCTCGATCGTCCCCGTGTGCACCCGCTCCGAGAACCGCGGCCCGGCCATCATCGGCGTCCACCCGTCGGCCAGCTCGACCGCCCGCCGCATGGCCCTGCGGCTGTTGCCGCCGATCCAGATCGGCGGCCCCCCCGCCTGTGCCGGTGCCGGCAGCGCGGTGTTGCCGGAGGCGTGCCAGTGGCGGCCCGAGAGCGTTACCGAGCGGCCCGTCCACACCTCGCGCATGGTCTGGATCGCCTCGTCCGTCAGCTCGTTGCGCTCGTCGAAGGCGACGCCCAGCGCCTCGAACTCCTGCTGCAGGTAGCCGGCGCCGATGCCGAGCACCACCCGGCCCCCGGACAGGTGGTCCAGCGACGCAACCGACTTGGCCAGGAGGAAGGGGTTGCGGTACGCCGGGATGACCAGGTTGGTCTGCAACCGCAACCGGGTCGTCGCCGCCGCCGCGAACGACAGGGCCACGAACGGGTCGAGCGCCTGGTGGCCCCCGGTCGCCAGCCAGGCGTCGGCCGGCGCCGGGTGCTCGGTGACGAACACGGCGTCGAACCGCGCAGCCTCGGCCGCCACCGACAGCCTGGCGATCGCCCCGGCCGTCACCAGTTCGGGGATGTCGACACGGTGGGTGGGCAGCCCGAAGGAGGCGCGCATCGGGCGTCGACCTTAGGCGTGCGGGGGGTGGCGTACCGTGGCCTGATGCAGACCGACGACCTCATCCTCATCAGCGTGGACGACCACGTCATCGAGCCCCCGGGGATGTTCGACGCCCACCTGCCGGCGCGGTTCAAGGACCGGGCGCCGAGGATCGAGCGGGGCGCTGACGGCGCCGACTTCTGGACGTTCGGCTCGACGGTCGTCCCCAACGTGGCGCTCAACGCCATCGCCGGCCGGCCCAAGGAGGAGTACGGCATCGAGCCGCAGTCCCTCGAGGAGATCCGCACCGGCTGCTACGACGTGCACGAGCGGGTCAAGGACATGAGCGCGGGCGGGATGCTGGCGTCGATGAACTTCCCGTCGTTCCCCGGGTTCGCCGCCCGGCTGTTCGCCATCGAGGACGAGGAGTTCGGGCTCGCCCTGGTGCGCGCCTACAACGACTGGCACATCGACGAGTGGGCCGGGGCCTACCCGGGGCGGTTCATCCCCATGGCGCTGCCGGTGATCTGGGACGCCGAGAAGTGCGCCGCCGAGGTGCGCCGGGTGGCCGCCAAGGGGTGCCACTCGCTCACCTTCACGGAGAACCCCGCCGCCCTCGGCTACCCGAGCTTCCACAGCCACTACTGGGACCCGCTGTGGCGGGCGCTGTGCGACACCTCAACGGTGCTGTCGGTCCACCTCGGCTCGTCCGGGCAGATGGCGATCCCGGCCAAGGACTCCCCGCCCGACGTGATGATCACCCTGCAGCCGATGAACATCTGCTCGGCCGCCGCCGACCTGCTCTGGTCGCGCGTGATCAAGGAGTTCCCGGACCTGAAGATCGCCCTGTCCGAGGGCGGCACCGGCTGGATCCCGTACTTCCTCGAGCGCTGCGACCGCACCTACGAGATGCACGCCGGGTGGACGGGCCAGGACTTCGGGGGCAAGAAGCCGAGCGAGGTGTTCCGCGAGCACTTCCTGACGTGCTTCATCTCCGACGTCACCGGCATCGCCCTGCGCCACGAGATCGGCATCGACAACATCGCCTGGGAGTGCGACTACCCCCACAGCGACTCGATGTGGCCGTCGGCGCCCGAGCAGCTCCACGGTGCCTTCGAGGAGTTCCTCGTGCCCGACGACGAGGTGCGCAAGATGACCTACGAGAACGCCATGCGCTGGTACGAGTTCGACCCCTTCGCCCACGTGCCGCGCGAGCAGGCGACGGTCGGTGCCCTGCGCCGCTCCGTCGAGGGCCACGACGTCGCCGTGCGGGCGCGGAGCCGGCGGGGCCCCAAGTCCCAGGCGGAGCGGGCGGCGGCGTTCAACGACGCCATGCTGCGCATGGGCGAGGACGAGTCGGCGCCCGCCCAGCGGTAGTCAGCCCAACGCACCGGGCGCGGCGCGGCGCCCGCGGGCGCCCGCCCTGCGGTCCTCAGCGCCAGCGGCGCGGGTCGCCCTCGAGCGGGCGGTCGGTGAAGGCGTAGTCGGACCCGAAGGTCACCGACCGGTCGAACGCCGCCGTGCCCTCGGCCACGTCGTACAGCTCCCCGCCCATGCGCTGGACATAGTCCCGGGCGTTGGCCAGGTCGGCGACGCGGAACGTGACGCCGCAGATCGAGTCCCCCACCAACTCGAGGTCGGCGGCGAGGGGGCAGTCGGAGTCCTCAGGCTCGGCCAGCTCGATCACAGCCTCGGGGCCCACGGTCACGAAGGTGCTGCGGGCGTGTGGCATGCGCGCCGGCTGCTCGGGCAGCACCTGCCCGCCGAGGGCGTCGACGTACCGCTTGGCCGCCCCGCGGTGGTCGCGCGTGACGACCGTGACGTGCGACGGGTGCATCACGCCGAGCGGGTGCATGTCGCGCCAGTACGCCGCGCTCCAGTTGGCGCCCCGCCGGGGGTCGGCCATCCCCCCGGTGACGCTCGGGTCGAAGAACTCGATCATCCCCGGGAAGTCCTTCGGGTGCATGAACACGGTGGCGGGGTTGCCGGCGTCGGTCGTCCTGATGCCGTTGTCGTTCAGCTGTTTGGCCAGCCCGGCGAGGTCGTCGGCGTAGAAGCTGAGGTTGAGCACGCGCTCGCCGTAGCGCTGGAGGTAGCGGTACCAGCTCGAGGCTTCCTGCCCGGGCGCCGGGGGCATGGGCTGGAGCGGCTCGACCACGAACTCGCCGATGACGTAGATCGCCGCCGTGCGATGGAACCCCGGTGCGTAGCCGCGGTAGAAGCAGTGCGGGGCGAAGAACGTCTGGAAGAAGACTTCGGCCTTGGGGAGGTCGTCGACGAGCGGCGTGTAGTGGAAGACGCGGCCGACTGTCACGCGGCCTCCCGGGGCCCGGCGGCGAACTCGAGCGGGAGATGGCGGATCTCGCGCAGCGCCGCGCTGTACAGCAGCACGGTCCCGTCGGCGAGCTGGTAGTCGGGGATGCGGCGGTGCCATTGCCGCAGCACGACGCGCAGCTCCATGCGCGCCAGGTGCGAGCCCAGGCAACGGTGCACGCCGGCGCCGAAGGCGACATGGCCGTTGGCGTTGCGCTGGAAGTCGACGGTGAAGGGGTCCGGGAACACCGACTCGTCCATGTTGAAGCTGGCGACCAGCACGTGGACGGGCGCGTCCCGGTGGACCGGGCAGCCGCCGACGTCGGTGTCGGCTTCGGCGACGCGGGCGATCAGCGGGACCGGGGACTCGTAGCGGAGCAGCTCCTCTACAGCGTGCGGGATGAGCGACGGGTCTTCCACCAGCTGGCGCCGGTGGTCCGGGTGGCGCGCCAGGTAGGCGAGCGCGCACTCGAGCGTGTCGGTCACGGTGTCGAGCCCGGCCGTGAGGAGCAGGTGGCAGATGTTGAGCGACTCCGAGCGCGTCAGGTCGCCGGACGCCTCGAGGCGGGCGAAGTGGCTGAGCAGGTCGTCACGGCCCTCGCGGTGGCGGTCGTCGAGGGCGTCGGTGAAGAGGGCGAACACCTCCTGGGACGACGCGGTCCGCCGCTCGTCCTGCTCGGCGAGCGTGGCGCCCGCCGGGCGGATCATGTCGTCCTTCAGGCGCAGGAAGCGCTCGAGCCCCGACAGCGGGAGCCCGAGGAGCTCGAGGAACGTGCCCGATGGGACGGGGACGGCCACCGTCTCCGAGAAGTCGCACCGCCCCTGCTCGATCACCGAGTCGATGCACCGGTTGACGAGCGCGGCGACGCGCTCTTCGAGGGCGAGCATCTTCTTCGGCGCGAAGAGCGGGTCGAGCATCTTGCGGTAGCGCACGTGGTCGGGCGGGTCGACCTGCAACGGGATCAGGCCGGTCTCGGACCCGAGGTAGACGGCGCGCGGGTCCGACGAGAACCGTTTCGGGTCGTGCAGCACCTCGTCCACCGCCTTGGCGCCGGCGATGATCACGCCCTTGCCGAAGGGGTGGACCGGGGACGCCTGGGCCATCTCGACCCACCGCTCTTGCGCGTCCTCACCCCAGATCTGCTGCTCGATCACCGTCTTGTTGGACTCGGCAACGGTCGCGGCGTCCATGTGCACCCCCTGGTGGACTGTGGCCAAAGCGTAGGCCCGGTGCGCGCCCTACGGCGTCGCTGCCTGGACCGTGTCCTTCTGCGCGGGCAGCACCGGCGGCGCCTCGCGCCAGTTGGCGATGCCGTCCTCGGGCTGGGCGGCGGGCCACTGGCCGCCGTGCACCCACGCCCAGTGCGAGTGGTTGAGCTCGTGGATCGTGAAGCAGGCGTTGAGGGCGTTGTGGAACCCCATGTTGTCGACGGTCTGGTTGACCGACTCCTTGATGAGCAGGGCGGTCATGGTCGGCAGCTTGGCGATGCGCTGCGCGAACTCCAGCGTCCGAGCGGCGAGCTCCGCTTCGGGGAAAATCTTGCTGACCATGCCGAGGCGGTGGGCCTCGTCGACGTCGATCGAGTCGCCCGTGAGCATGAGCTCCTTCGTCTTGCGCGGGCCGAACTCCCACGGGTGGGCGAAGTACTCGACCCCGCACATCCCGAGCCGCGTGCCGACGACATCGGCGAACCTGACGTTGTCCGCGGCGACGATGAGGTCGCATGCCCACATCAGCATCAGCCCGGCCGCGTAGACGGTCCCGTGGACCTGGGCGATCGTGATCTTGCGCAGGTTCCGCCACCGCAGGGTGTTCTGGAAGAAGTAGTGCCATTCCTGGAGCATCAGCTGCTCCGACGCCTTGCGCGTCCCGCCGTTCGTGACCCACGTCGGGTGCGGGTTGGCGCCACCGGCACGCTCCTCGATGGCGTCCTTGGAGCCCATGTCGTGCCCCGACGAGAACATCTTGCCGTGGCCGCCCAGGATCACCACGCGGACCTGGTCGTCGGCTTCGGCCTCGAGGAAGGCGTCGTTGAGGTCGACGAGGAGCCCGCGGTTCTGGGCGTTGCGCTGCTCGGGACGGTTGAGCATGATCCGGGCGATCGTGCCCCCGTCCAGCAGCTCGTAGGTGACGTTCTTGTACTCGCCCATCTCGGTCCCTCCATCAGCGGATCGTCTGACAGTATCCATCCAGGCGCGGCGTGCGCCTCTCGCAGCACGGTAAACGGGGGCCCATCGTGGTGGAGCAGCAGGCACAGGCGCCAGGGACGCCGTACGGCGTCCGCATCACGCAGCTGGCGGAGGAGGACCCGGACCGGGTCGGGATCGTCTTCGTCTCCGTCGACGGGACGGAGCGGCCGTTCACGACCGCACAGCTCGAGGCCCGGGCCAACCAGGTCGGGCGGGCGCTCGCCGCCCGCGGCGTGGGCGTCGGCGACCGCGTCGGGCTCGAGCTGCGCAACTCGCCCGAGCTCGTCGCGGCCCTGTTCGGCGCCTGGAAGGTGGGGGCGGCCCCCGTCCCCATCAGGTGGGACCTGCCGGAGTGGGAGCGGGACCGGGTCGCCAAGGTCCTCGACGGGAAGCTGGTCATCACCGAGCGAGACCTGTCGGTGTTCGACGAGGCGGACCGCCAGCCCACGGACCCGCTGCCTGCCGTGGTGGCGCCGGTCCTCAACGGGATCTGCAGCAGCGGCTCGACAGGGACGCCGAAGGTGATCATGTCGCTGCGGCCGGCGACGTACGACCCCGAGCTGGTGAAGCCCTTCCCGATCTACTGGGGGGTGGAGATCGGCCGCCAGCGCATCCTGTGCCCGACGACGCTGTACCACACCAACGGCTTCCACACGATGATGAACTACGTCGCCGGCGACTTCGTGGTGATCATGGAGAAGTTCGACGCGGCCCGCGTCGTGGACCTCATCGAGCGCCACCGCATCACGAACTTCACGTCGACGTCGACGATGCTGCAGCGCATCTCCCAGGTACCTGACCTCGCCCAGCGTGACCTGTCCAGCCTGGTGTGGGTGCTGCAGGGCGCGCAGGTCATCCCCGCCGGGCTCGTGCAGTTCTGGATCGACCTGGTCGGCGCCCAGAAGGTCTACATGTCCTATGGGATGACCGAACAGCTGGGCCTGGCCGCGATCCGAGGTGACGAGTGGCTCACCCATCGGGGCAGCGTCGGCCGCGGCATCAGGGATACGGAGATCAAGATCCTCGACGCGGACCAACGTCAGGTTCCCCCACGCGAGATCGGTGAGATCTACCTGCGCTCGCCCTACACCGGCGGGTACGGCTACCTCGGGGACGCCGGCAACCTCCCCACGACGCCCGACGGCTTTTCGACTGCAGGCGACCTCGGGTGGATGGACGAGGAGGGGTTCCTCTACGTCGTCGACCGGCGCGTCGACATGATCATCAGTGGCGGCGCCAACGTGTACCCGGCCGAGGTCGAGGCCGCGCTGTTCGAAGACCCCGACGTGGCCGACGTGGTCGTCGTGGGGCTGACCGACGAACACTGGGGCCGGCGCGTGCACGCCATCGTGGAGCCCAAGGACAAGGCCAATCCCCCGACGGCCGAGCAGATCATCGCCTTCGCCAAGTCGCACCTCGCCGCCTACAAGGTCCCCAAGACGGTCGAGTTCGTCGACAGCATCCCGCGCAGCGCGGCCACCAAGGTCAACCGCGGCCAACTCATCGCCGAACGCGGCGGCTGAGCGTCACGGGAGGTGCGGCATCACCTCTTCGGCCAGCAGCTGCATCATGTCGCGCTCGCCGCGGTCGGCGAGGAAGAACACGAACAATGTGACGCCCTGCTCGATGTACGCGCCGATGCGGTCGACGATGGCGGGCGGCGTGCCGACGAACCCGCCCTCTTCGAGCCCCCACCCCGGGCCGGCGTAGCGCCGTTCGGCGCGGGGCCGCACCTCGGCGAGGCCGGCCTCGTCCGCGGCGATCACCATCACCGCTTCGAGCGAGCGGCGGACCTCGTTGGGGTCGCGGCCGATGCGCTCGCACTCGGCGACGAGCGCCGGCTCGCGCTCGCGCCAGACGCCGAGGCCGTAGGTGGGGACGTTCCACACGTCGGCGTAGCGGGCGACGACCGGCAGCGTGTACTTCGGCCCGACGCCGCCGACGTGGATCGGTGGGCGCGGGCGCTGGACGGGAGCGGGGAGGTTGGGCACGTCATGCACCTGGTACCAGCGGCCTTCGAAGGTCGTGGGCTCGCCCGTGAACATGCGGGTCATGATCTCGAGCCCCTCCGCCAACCGCTCCGTGCGCTCGGCGAGGGTGCCCCACGGGAACCCGCCTTGATCGTGCTCGAGCCCGACGGACCCGCTCCCGATCCCGAGGTCGAGGCGCCCGTTGGAGATGACGTCGAGCGTTGTGGCCATCTTCGCCAGCAAGGCCGGGTGCCGGAAGTTGTTGTCGAGCACGAGGTGCCCGACGCGCAACGTCGTGGTCCGGGCGAGCAGCGCCGTCGCCACCGTCCAGCCCTCGAGGGCGTCGTGCTGGGGCAGGCCCGGTGCGTACAGGTGGTCGTACAGCCAGAACGAGTCGATGCCGAGCCGCTCGCACGCCACCACCCGATCGAGCAGCTCGTCGAACGTGGCGGCCACCTGCGGGATGTAGATGCCGACGTGCGCGGTCCGGTCCCCCATGCCGTGCACTGTCGTCCTTGACAACCGTGCGTGCAAGTCGCTAGACGGGCCGGGTGAAGCTTGCGATCTCTCTCGGGATGCTCAACCCGTCGATGTGGGTGCCGGTCGCCGAAGAGGCCGACCGGTTGGGGTTCGAGTCGCTCTGGATGCCCGAGCACCTCGTGATCCCGATGCAGATGGAGGGCAGCCCGTACGCCGGGCAGGACCACCCACCGATCCCGCCTGAGGTGCCGGTGTTCGAGCCGTTCACCTACCTCGGCTTCCTGGCGGGGCGCACCACCAACATCCGGTTCAGCACCCACGTCTACAACATCGGCCTGCGCCACCCGTTCGTCTCGGCGCGTGCCGTGGCCACCCTGGATGTGATCTCCGGCGGGCGGGCCATGTTCGGGATCGGCGCGTCGTGGTTGGAAGCGGAGTGGGACGCGGTCGGCCTCGACTTCCACACGCGCGGCCGCCGTGTAGACGAAGCGATCGAGGTGTGCCGGCGCCTGTGGACCGACAAGGTGGTCGAGTACCACGGCGAGTTCTTCGACTTCGGGCCGGTGATGTTCGAGCCCAAGCCGGTCCAGCAGCCGTACCCCCCGCTGATCATCGGGGGTGACGGGCCGGCCGCACTCCGCCGCGCCGCGACGGTGGGCGACGGCTGGATCCCGATGAACCACCCGCTCGACAAGCTCCCCGCCGCCATCGCCCGCATCGCCGAGCTGCGCGCCGCGGCCGGGCGCGACGGGAAGACCGAGGTGACCGTCGGCGGCACCATCGCCTCGCCCGACGACGTCGCCAAGTACGAGGACGCCGGCGTCGACCGGGTGATCGTCAGGCCGTGGCAGAAGTCGCGTGAGGCGATCGAGGGGATCCGCCGCTACGCCGACGAGGTACTGGCCAAGCTGTAGGCGACGGCCGGTTCAGACCGGCCGCTCCCCCATCGTCGTCGTCCGCATCGGCCGCCCCGTCGAGAACGGGTAACGCACGAGCGCCCCCCCCGTCGACGACCAACGACTGCCCGGTGATCATGCGCGCCATGTCGGACGACAGGAACAGGATCGCCGCGGCGATGTCGCTCGTGCGCGCCAGCCCGCCCAGCTTCCCGATCGGCGGGCGGTCGGCCTCGGGCGTGCTGCTCAGCAGCCTCGGCGTGGCGATCCCGCCCGGCGTCACGGCGTTGACCCGGACGTTCCGGGGCGCGAGCTCGTCGGCGGCCGTGCGCACCAGCGACAGCAGGCCGGCCTTGAACGCGCCGTAGGCGGAATGGCGGGGCGCGCTGCTCACCCCGCTGATCGACGCGATGAACACGAGGCTCCCGCCGTCGCCCTCAGCCAGAACGCGCCCGGCCACCTGCACGGCCAGGACGGCATGGCGCAGGCACATGTCGAACGACCACGCCCAATCGTCGTCGGTCATCTCCAGAACGGGGGCCCACGCGGCCATGCCGACGATGTCGGCGACGCCGTCAAGGCGGCCGAACTTGTCGAGCGCGGTGGAGACGTACTGCTCCGCACCGTCGCGCGTGGCGGCGTTGACGACGCAGGGCTCGCCCCCGGTCTCGGCCGCCACCTCCCTGGCGCGCGTCTCGTCGACGTCGACGCACACGACCTGCGCCCCCGCACCGGTCAGCGCGTGCGCGGTCTGGCGCCCGTTGCCACGGCCGGCGCCGACGACGATGAACACCCGCCCGTCGAGCCGCAGCAGGCTCTGGTAGTCGGGGACCGGGGAGCCGTCTTCGGTCGTCACGGCGGCGAGCCTATTGTCGGGCGCCGTGTCCGGCCCAGCAGAGACCTTCCGCAAGGAGCTCCGCTCCTGGCTCGACCAGCACCTGACGCCCGACGTGGTGGCGGCGGGCAGGCACGGCGTGGAGGCCAACCTCGGCGCGCTGCGGGAGTGGAACGGCGTGCTCGCCGACGCGGGCTGGGCGGCGCCGGCGTGGCCCTCCGAGCACGGCGGGCGCGACGCGGGGATCGACGAGCAGCTCGCCTACTTCGAGGAGATGCACGCCGCGCAGGCACCGGGGCCGGTGAACGTGATCGGCGTGTCCAACATCGCGCCGGCCATCATGGCGTGGGGGACGGAGGAGCAGAAGCAGCGGTTCCTCCGCCCGATGCTGCGCGGTGACGAGATCTGGTCACAGGGGATGTCCGAGCCCGACGCGGGGTCGGACCTGGCCTCGCTGCGCACCTCCGCCGCACACGACGGCGACCACTTCGTCGTCAACGGCCAGAAGATCTGGAACAGCCTCGGCCACTTCGCCGACTGGTGCCAGCTCTACGTGCGCACCGACCCCGACGCGCCGAAGCACAAGGGGATCACGTGCTTCCTCGTCGACCTGCGCACGCCCGGCGTCGAGGCGCGGCCGATCCGGACGATGACGGGGGCGGAGACGTTCGCCGAGCTGTTCTTCACCGACGCCCGGGTCCCCGCGTCGGCGATGCTCGGGCCCCTCAACGAAGGGTGGCGGGTGGCCGTCACGACGCTCAGCCATGAGCGCGCCGGTGTGGCGCGCCTCCATCTCGCGCTGCGCGCTAAGTTCGACGAGCTCGTCGCCGACACGCGTGCCGCCGGCCGGCTCAGTGACCCCGTGGCCCGCAACGAGCTGATGGCGGTCTACGGCGAGATCATGTGCATGAAGCTGATGACCGACCGCTCGTTCGCGCAGATGCGGGCCGGGCAGCAGCCGTCCGGCGCCCTGGGAAGCCTGGCCAAGCTGGCGTGGTCGCACGGCGAGCAGCGGCTGGCCAACGCCGCCATGGCCTGCCTCGGCATCGCCGCGACCGACGGCCCCTGGGCGACGTACCTGTCCTCGGCGCGCCAGACGTCGATCGCCGGGGGGACGACCGAGATCAACAAGAACATCGTCGCCGAGCACGGGCTCGGCCTCCCCCGCGACCGCTGACGCGAGCGCCTGCCGCGACCGGCGCGGCGCCGGCCTGTCAGACTTCGATGACGACCGCGGAGCCCATGCCGCCACCGGCGCACATGGAGGCCACGCCGATGCCGCCGCCCCGCCGGCGCAGCTCGTAGAGGAGCGACGTCAGCATCCGGGCACCGGTCGCGGCGACCGGGTGCCCGAGGCTGCACCCGCTGCCGCTCGGGTTGACGAGCGCGGGGTCGATGCCGAGCAGGCGGGTGGTGGCCACGCACATCGAAGCGAAGGCCTCGTTGATCTCGAACAGCGCCACGTCGGCCAGGTCGAGGCCCGCCAGCTTGAGCGCCTTCGGGATCGCCTGCACCGGCGCCAGGCCCGTGTCGCGCGGCTCGACGCCGACCGACGCCCATGCCCGGACCGTGCCAAGGACCTCGCGGCCCTCGGCGCTGGCCACCCGGTCCGAGGTCAGGACCAGCGCGGCGGCCCCGTCGTTGATCCCCGACGCGTTGCCCGGCGTGATGCTGAACCCCTCGATCTCGGGATGGAGCGGCTTGAGCGCGGCCAGTTTCTCCATCGACGTGTCGCGCCGGGGGTGCTCGTCCACGGCGAACGTCACCTGGGTGCCGTCGCGCCGGCTGACCTCGATCGGGACGATCTCCTCGACGAGCCGGCCGGCGTCGATGGCCGCCACGGCCTTGCGGTGCGAGCCGAGCGCCCATGCGTCCATGTCCTCACGCGAGACGCCAGCGGCGATGGCGCTGTTCCACCCGACGGTGATCGACATGTCGAGGTTCGGCGCGTCGGGCGTGTCGGGATGGCTCGGCGAGATAAAGCGCTCGTCCCATTCGTCGGTACCGGGACGGCGCCACCGCGAGACCGGCCCGGTCGACGACGACTGCACGCCGCCGGCCACGACCGCCTCCATCATCCCGGCCTTCACATTCGCGGCGGCGGTCTGGACCGACGACAGGCCGGACGCGCAGTGGCGGTTGAGCGCCAGGCCCGGGACCCCCGTGAGGCCCGCGGTCACCGCGGCGTGGCGGGCGATGTCCCCGCCGCCGTAGAGCGACTCGCCGAGCACGATGTCGTCGAACCGGCTCGGGTCGATCCCGCTGCGGTTGACCGCTTCGCGCACCACCGTGTCGGCCAGGTCGAACGCGGATGTGTCGGCGAGCGTCCCTTTGTGCGCGGTGCCGATGGCGGTGCGGCAGGCGGCGACGATGACGGCTTCGGGCATGAGAGCCTCCTTTGGGCCGGCGCCGGGGCGCTCAGCGGGGGCCGAGCAGGTCGACCGACCGGGTGGCGTGCTGGCCCACCTTGCTCGCGTTCGTGGAGCGCACGGACACGTCGTGGCCGGCGGCCCTGCGGCGGAGCGCGGCGACGGTGCACTCCTCCTTCGGGATGACGCTGAAGGGGTCGTAGCGGAAGTGGCGCATGGCGTTGAGGTGCGTCACCTTGGCGATCTCGTCGTCGGACAGGTCGGCGAGCGCCTTGCTCAGGACCTCGGGCGAGTTCGGCCACGTGGAGTCCGAGTGCGGGTAGTCGCATTCCCACGTGACGTTGTCCATGTCGAGGAACGCCCGGCTGGCCAGGCCGAACGCGTCGTCGATGAAGCAGGTGACGACGTGCTCGTTGAACACCTGGCTCGGGAGCTTGTCGCCGAAGTCCTGCCCCGTCCACGCGCGGTGGTGGTGGTAGTTGTAGTCAACCCGCTCGAGGAAGTACGGGATCCACCCGATGCCGCCCTCGGACAGGGCGAAGCGGATGTCCGGGAACTTGCGCAGCACCGGCGACCACACCAGGTCGGCAGCCGCCTGCACGATGTTGATGGGCGTCAGCGTGATCAGGCAGTCGATGGGCGCGTCGGGCGCGGTGATGACCTGCTGCGACGACGACCCGATGTGCAGCAGGAGGACGACCCCCTCCTCCGACGCCGCCCGCCACACCGGGTCCCAGTGGTCGGAGTGGAAGCTCGGCCAGCCCAGCTTCGAGGGGTTCTCGGAGAAGGTCATGGCGTGGGCGCCCTTGGCCGCCACCCGGCGGATCTCGGCGGCCATGATCTCGGGGTCCCAGATGGGCGGGATGGGGCACGGGATGAACCGGCCCGGGTAGGCCCCGCACCACGCGTCGATGTGCCAGTCGTTGTACGCCTGCACCATCGCCAGGGCGACGTCCTTGTCCTGCGTGCGGGCGAACAGCTGGCCGCAGAACTGCGGGAACGACGGGAAGCACAGCGACCCGAGCACGCCGTTGGCGTCCATGTCCTTGATCCGCTCGTCGATGTCGTAGCAGCCGGGCCGGATCTCGGCGAAGGACGTCGGCTCGAGGCCGTACTCCTCCTGGGGACGCCCGGCGACGGCGTTCAAGGCCACGTTGCCGACCGTCTCGCCGTTGTACAGCCAGGCGTTGGTGCCGTCGTCGCGGGTGATGAGCTTCGGGGCCACGTCGGCGTACTTGGCGGGGAGGCGCCCCTCGAACATGTCCGGCGGCTCGACCGTGTGGTCGTCCACGCTCACGAGGATCAGGCTGTCGACGTCCATTGGTCGCCCCCTTGGTCCCGGGCGCCAGCGTCGGGGCCCGGCGACGTCCAGCGTAGTGGAGGAAAGACCCTGTTCACCCCGCCTGTGGGCGGCGGAGGGGGCTGCGTTACACTCCCCCCGTTCGGGGGGCCGAACGCGCCAACGCCTGCCCCAGGGGGAGCCGACGTGTCCAAGTTCCTGACCCTTCTGATCTCAGGCGCTGCATCGGGCGGGATCTTCGCCATCATGGCGTCGGGGATCGTCCTCACCTACGAGACGACGGGCATCTTCAACTTCGGGCACGGCGCCGTCGCCTTCGCGACCGCCTTCCTGTACTGGCAGCTGCACTCCGGCGGCCACTGGCCCATCGTCCCGTCGGCGATCGTCTCGATCCTCGTCTTCGCCCCGCTGCTCGGCCTCGCCCTCGACCGGATGATGCTGCGGCGCCTGTCCGCCGCTCCGGTCTACGCCCGCATCGTCGGGACGATCGGCCTGTTCGTCGCCCTGCCCAACCTGGCGCTGTGGATCCTCGAGCAGATCAACGCGCGCGGCGGCCACCTGCCGACGACCACGCAGGTGTTCACCGTCCCCGGCCTCGGCCCCACCCCCCCGGACACGTGGCACCTCATGAAGGGCCTCGTCCTCGATTCGGACCAGGCCGCCATCTTCGCCGCGGCAGCGTTCTCGGCCATCGCGCTGTGGGTGCTGCTGCGGCGCACGCGGCTCGGCCTGCTCATGCGCGCCGACGTCGACAAGCGCGAGCTGGCGATGCTGCGCGGCGTCAACACGCCGCGGATCTCGGCGGTCACGTGGGTGCTCACGATGATGCTCGCCGGCCTCGGCGGGTGCCTGCTCGGCCCCCTCTACGGCATGAACGACGTCACCTACACCCTCGTCGTCCTCGGGTCGTTGGCGGCGATCGTGTTCGCCGGGCTGCGGTCGCTCCCGCTGGCGTTCATCGGCGGCGTGCTCCTCGGGATCGTCGCCAACATGGTCGCGGGGTACGGCGACTCGTTCATCCCCGGTTTCCTGCTGCACCTGTCCGGGTTCCGCACGGCGATCCCGTTCATCCTCACAATCATCGGGCTCATCGTCCTGTCGCTGCGCAAGGGCCGGGCGGCGGGGTCGGTCGCGCGGGAGGCGCCCCAGGCCGACTACCGGCGCGGCATGCCGCAGTGGCGCCGGGCCCTGCCCTGGACGATCTTCATCGTCGGCCTCGCGATCTACACGATCGGCTTCTCGGGCTCGTACTGGTCCAGCCAGATCGCCCTCGGCCTCGTCCTCGCCATCATCTTCCTGTCGTTCGTCGTCGTGACCGGGATCGGGGGCATGGTGAGCCTGGCGCAGGCCAGCTTCGTCACCACCGGGGCGTTCGCGACGGGCTGGGCGCTCAAGCACCACTACGGCTCGAGCATCCCGCTGTTCGTCGCCCACGGCCACCTCAACTTCTTCGTGGCCATGATGTTCGGGGCCGCCGTCGCCATGCTCGCCGGGGTGGTCATCGCCATCCCGGTCAAACGGCTCGGCACGCTCGAACTGGCGCTGGCGACGTTGTCGATCGCGTTCATCGCCGACGAGATCATCTTCTTCGTCAACTCGATCCGGAACGGGTCCGACGGGTACTTCGTCAACGCGCCGGTGATCGGGCCGTTCCACTTCACGGACCAGAAATCCCTCGCCATCCTTTTGCTCCTCGTCTTCGGCGTGCTCACCCTCGTGGTGGTGAACCTGCAGCGGTCGGCGTCAGGGCGGGCCATGTTCGCCGCCCGTAGTTCAGACGTGGCGGCGCGCACGACCGGCCTGTCGCCCGACCGGGCCAAGATCGCGGTCTTTGCCGTCTCCGCCGCCATCGCCGGCATCGGCGGGGCGTTCTACGCGGTCATCGCCAGCCCGTTCAGCAACACGACCGTGCCGTCGGTCATCGGCCTCATCTGGCTCGCCGTCGCCGTGACGTGGGGCGTGCGCCGGCCGGCCGGTGCGCTGATGGCCGGGTTGTCCTACGGCCTGGGCACCGCCCTGTTCACCAAGATCACCGGGCGCCACGGCGTGCTGCACGACATCTTCTCGTCGTCGCACTTCCTGCCCATCCTTTTCGGCCTCGGCGCCATCAACCTGGCGAAAAACCCCGACGGCGTGCTCGCCCTCACCCACCAGCAGCGGATGGAGAAGAAGCACGCCAAGACGGCCAAGCGCGAGCGCGCGGCCGAACGCGCTGCAGCGGCCACGCCGGTGCCCGCCGCTGCGGCCGACGGCGGCCAGCCCGTCATCCACGTCACCGAGCCGCGGCCCGATGCACCCGAGGTCTCGGTGGTGCCGCTCCTGCAGCTCGAGGGCATCACCGCCGGCTACGGGGAAGTCGAGGTGCTGCACGGCGTGACCCTCGGGATCCCGCGCGGGAGCATCGTGGCGCTGCTCGGCAGCAACGGCGCCGGCAAGTCGACGTTGTGCGGCGTCGCCGCCGGGCTGCTCACGCCGACGCGAGGGCGCGTCCTGCTCGACGGCGAGGACATGACCGCGTGGCCGGCGTACCGGCGCGCCGGCGCCGGGATCATGCTGGCGCCCGAGGCGCGCGGTGTGTTCCCAGGCCTCACTGTCGAGGAAAACCTCTCGGTGTGGCTGCGCTCAGAGCAGGAGCGTGCCGCGGCGACCGAGCACTTCCCCGTGCTCGGCCAGCGGCGCCGCCAGCGGGCCGGCCTGCTCTCCGGCGGCGAGCAGCAGATCCTCGCCCTGGCGGGAGCCCTCGTCCACGCGCCGAAGGTGTTCATCGCCGACGAGCCCACCCTCGGGCTCGCCCCGCTCGCCGCCGCTCGCGTGGCGTCGATCCTGAGCGAGCTGCGCGACCTCGGCGCGTCGATCCTGCTCGTGGAGGAGAAGACGGCCAACATCCTCGAGCTCGCCGACACGGTCGCGCTGATGCAGCTGGGGCGCATCGTGTGGACCGGCCCCCGCTCGGACCTCGACCTTGACGAGCTGACCAGCGCCTACCTCGGCGGGAGCGAGCAGACCGTCACGCACTAGGGGCGCCGCGGCCTTGGGCCTTGGGCCCTGGGTCTCGGGTCGGGCGCGGCCTTGGGCCGCCGCGGGCCTTCGGTCCGGCGCGGCCTTGGGCTTTGGGCTTTCGGTCCGGCGCGGCCTTGGGCCGCCGCGGCCCGGGTGGGCCGGCGGCGGCCGATGGTAGAGTCGTCCTTCGCCGCGCCGGGCAGCCGGCGGGCGCGTCCTGTCGCAGCCTTGAGGGGGTCGCCCGTGCCGTCCAAAGTCCTCGACTTCCCGGTCTTCGACGCCGACAACCACATGTACGAGACGCCGGAGGCGTTCACGAAGTTCCTCCCGGCGAAGTACGACGGGCTCATCAAGTACGTCGAAGTGAACGGCCGGACGAAGATCGCGGTCCGCAACAAGATCAGCGACTACATCCCCAACCCGACGTTCGAGGTCGTCGCCGCGCCGGGCGCGCAGGCCGCCTACTTCCGGCGCGGCAACCCCGAAGGCAAGACCCGCCGCGAGATCCTGGGCAAGCCCATCCGCTCCCTGCCCGCCTTCAAGGAGCCCGAGCCGCGGCTCCGGCTCATGGACGAGCTCGGGATCGACCGGGCGCTCATGTGGCCGACGCTCGCCAGCCTCCTCGAAGAGCGGTTGCGGGACGACCCCGTGGCCACGCACGAGGTCATCCACTCGCTCAACCAGTGGATGTACGAGCAGTGGAGCTTCAACTACGAGGGGCGGATCTTCGCCACGCCGATCGTGACCCTGCCCATCCTCGACCGGGCGATGGCCGAGCTCGAATGGCTGATTGAGCGGGGCGCGAAGATCGTCCTGGTGCGGCCTGCGCCGGTCCCGGGGTTCATGGGGCCGCGCTCGTTCGCCGTGGAGGAGTTCGACCCGTTCTGGGAGCGGGTCACCGAGGCCAACCTCCTCGTCGGCATGCACGCATCGGACAACGGCTACACCAAGTACATCGACGAGTGGGACGGCGTGCGCGAAGGCGAGATGCTGCCGTTCCAGGAGGGGTCGGCGTTCTCGAAGATCATCGGCCTCGAGCACCGTGGGATCTACGACTCGATGGCCTCCGCCATCGGGCACGGCCTGTGCACGCGGTTCCCGACGATCAAGATCGCGCCGGTCGAGAATGGCAGCCACTGGGTGGTCCCGCTGCTGCAGCACCTCGGCGAGGCGTACGAGAAGTTCCCGAAGATGTTCGACGAGGACCCCGTCGAGGTGTTCAAGCGCAACATCTACGTGCACCCGTTCCACGAGGAGGACCCGCGCATGCTGGTCGACCTCCTCGGTGCAAAGAACGTCCTCTTCGGGTCGGACTACCCGCACCCGGAGGGCATCGCCGACCCGCTCGAGTTCGTCGACGAGCTCGAGGGACTCCCCGACGAGGCCGTCCGCCTCGTCATGGGCGGCAACCTCGCCCGCTTGATGGGCGTCGCCGCCTAGCGACCCCCCGAACGACGCGCCGGGCCCACGGGCCCGGCGCGTCACCTCGCACCGGCCCTCGGGCCCTCGCACACACCGTCCAGGAGGACCCCGCAATGACCACGCCCCCGTACGCCCCGGAACCCCGCATGTACATCGACGGATCGCTCACCGAGGCCAAGTCGGGGCGGCGGTTCGACAACGTCAACCCGGCGACCGAAGAGGTGCTCGGGCAGGTCGCCGACGCGGGCGTCGAGGACATGGAGCTCGCCATCGCCGCGGCGCGGCGCGCCTTCGACGAGACGTCGTGGTCGACCGACCGCGCCCTGCGCAAGCGCTGCCTGCTCCAGCTGCAGGCCGCCATCGAGGCCGAGCGCGAACAGCTGCGGGCGGAGCTGGTCGCCGAGGTGGGGTGCCCCGTGATGGTCACCTACGGGCCGCAGCTCGACGCCCCACTCGGCGACGCCCTGACCTGGCCGGCCGAGGCCATCGACACCTTCGAGTGGGAGCGCGACCTACCCGAGGGCACCGCGTTCGGCATGCGCAGCTGGCGCAAGGTCGTCAAGGAGCCGGTGGGCGTCGTCGCCGGCATCATCCCGTGGAACTACCCGTTCGAGGTGACCATCCAGAAGGTCGGCCAGGCGCTCGCCACCGGCAACACGCTGATCATCAAGCCGGCGCCGGATACGCCGTGGAACGCCACCCGCCTCGGCCGCCTGGTGGCGGAGAAGACCGAGATCCCTCCGGGCGTGTTCAACGTGGTGACGACGTCGGACAACACCGTCGCCGAGGAGCTCGTTGTCGACCCGCGCGTCGACCTCATCTCGTTCACCGGGTCGACCGCCGTGGGGCGGCGGATCATGGAGAAGGGCGCAGCGTCGCTCAAGCGGCTGTTCCTGGAGCTCGGCGGGAAGTCGGCCCAGATCGTGCTCGACGATGCCGACCTCGAGGCCACGCTGCCGTTCGCGTCGATGGTGTGCATGCACGCCGGCCAGGGCTGCGCCATGCTCACCCGCCTGCTCGTGCCCCGTGCCCGCTACGACGAGGCCGTGTCGATCGCGGCGGCCGGGTTCGCCAACGTGAACGTGGGCGACCCGACGGACCCGACGGTGATCCAGGGGCCGCAGATCAGCGCCAAGCAGCGTGAGCGGGTCCTGGGGTACATCAACAAGGGGGTTGAGGAGGGGGCACGCCTCGTGTGCGGCGGCGGCCGGCCGGCCGCGCTCCCGAAGGGCTGGTACGTCGAGCCCACCTTGTTCGCCGACGTCGACAACAGCATGACGATCGCCCGGGAGGAGATCTTCGGGCCCGTCCTCGTGATGATCCCGTTCGTGGACGACGACGACGCGGTGCGCATCGCCAACGACAACGCCTACGGGCTGTCGGGCGGCGTCGTGTCGGCGTCCGACGAGCGCGCCCTCGCTGTAGCGCGACGGCTCCGGGCGGGGACCGTCGGGGTGAACGGCGGCGTGTACTACGGCGCGGACGCGCCCTTCGGCGGGTACAAGGCGAGCGGTATCGGGCGCCAGAACGGGATCGAGGGGTTCCAGCAGTACGTCGAGACCAAGACGATCGCGGGCGGCCTCCACTAAGCAGCCCCGCAGGCCGCCCGTCCGGCCGGCGTTGCCGGGGGCGTCGGCCGGCTCGGTCGGGCCGCGTGGCGCGAAATTCGCGCCACGCGGCAAGAAAATCGCGAAAACCGGCTGAAAAGCGCGAACTTTTTACCGTGTGGCGCGAATTTCGCGCCACACGTCGAGCGGGGCCGAGCGAAGGGCGCCACGCAGGCGAGCCGGGGCGAGCGGACTGGCCCACGTCACGCCGGGGCGAGCGGGAGCGCGCGGTGCCGGGCGGTCAGTTGCTGCCGAGGTAGGCGACGCGCACCGTCTCGTTGGCGCGCACCTGCTCGGGCGTGCCCTCGGCGATCACCTGGCCGAGGTTGAGCACGACGATGCGGTCGCACACCCCCATCACGAACTCCATGTCGTGCTCGACCAACAGCACGCCGCAGTTGACGGTGCGGCAGATGTCGCGCACCTGCTGTGATAGGCGCGTCGCCTCGGTCGCGTCGAGCCCGGACGTGGGCTCGTCGAGCAGCAGCGCGCGCGGCGGCTCGACCGTGGCGCGAGCGAGCTCGAGCATGCGGGCCAAGCCGATCGGCAGCGACGACGACGGCTCGTTGGCCACGCCGGCCAGCCCACAGCGCTCGAGCGCCTCCATCGCCTGCTTGCGGCGCGCCCGTTCGCGGCGCTTGCGGGTCGGGAGGGCGACGAGGTCGGCGAACAGGCCGCCGCCACCCCCCTCCCAGTCCAGGGCGGCCACGACGTTGTCCACGACCGACAGCCACCCGAACACCTGCACCGCCTGGTACGTCCGCCGCAGCCCCCGCCGCGCCCGGTGCATCGGGCGGGTCGTCGTGATATCCGAGCCGTCCATCAGCACACGCCCGGCGTCAGGGACGCGGACGCCCGAGATGACGTCGAACAGGGTGGTCTTCCCCGCGCCGTTCGGGCCGATGAGGCCGACGACCTCGCCGTGGGCGACCGACAGGCTGACGTTGTCGAGGGCGCGGATGCCGCCGAAACTCACGCTCACGCCCGTCACCGACAGGCACGGCGTTGCCGACGATGCGGGCGGCTCTTCGACTTCGACTGCGATGTCTGTCACTGCCGGGCAACGGTAGCCCAGTACCTTGTCGGCGTGCCCGACGACACCGCCGCCAGAGCGCAGCAGGAGTTCGAGGCGGTCGTGGGGCCGGGGGACCACGTGTTCCTGACCCTGGGCATGACCGACGTCGAGGCAGAGGACGCCGACCTCGCCGTCGAGATCCCCGTCGTCCCGCGGGTCTCGCACGCCAGCGGGGCGCTGCAGGGCGGTGTCACGGCCTCGCTGATCGACATCGTGGCGGCCCGTCTGGCGACGCGCGGCGCGGAGGCCGGCGAAACCCCCGCTATGTCCGACATGGTCATCCACTTCCTGGCGCCCATCACCGGAGGCCCGGCGCGCGCCGAAGGCAGGGTCCTCCGCCGGGGCAGCCGCACGGTGGTGGTCCACGTCGACGTCCGCGACATGGCGACCGAGCGCCTGGCGGCGGTGAGCACAGTGTCGTTCAGCCTGCTCGCGCCGTTGCCCGACCAGTAGGCCAGCGGCGGCGGGTCAGTAGATCCGGGGCTTCAGCTCCGCCAGGACCGCGGCGCTCTTGCCGGCGAGCGAGCCGGCGAGCTCGAGCGCCGCTGCTCGAACGCCGTCCTCGGGCGCGACCTGCCCGACGAGCCCGGCCGCAAGCGCCTCCTGCCCGGTGTAGCGGCGGGCGCGGATCAGCAGGTCCGGCAGGACGTGCGGCGGCACCTTGGCGTGGACGACCGCCACTGACTCGACGCTCAGTGCCAGCTTGAGGTCGATCTCCGGGAGGCAGAAGTACCCCCGGTCTTCGCGCATGACCCGGAAGTCGTGGCCGAGCGCCAGCATGGCGCCGGCGGCGAAGGCATGCCCTTGCACGGCGGCGACCGTCGGCACGGGGAGACGGACGAGCCGCGTGAGCAGCGTCCGGAAGTCCTCGCGCAGAAGGCCCACGTCGTCGGGGTGCGCAGCCATCCATTCGGAGTCGAAGCCGTTGCACCAGTACTTGCCGGACGCGACCGTCACCAGTGCACGCGGCTCGGGCGCAGATTCCACTTCGTCAAGGAGCGCGTGCAGCGCGGCGATGCCGTCGCGGTCGATGCGGTTCTCGCCATCGCCGAGGTCGATGACGCGCACATCGCCTTCGACAGACAGGGCGAAGGCCATCAGGCCGTCTCGGCGATGCGCGTGTACGGGCGCGCGCTCGCCAACAACGTGCGGACGACGGCCCCGACGTCGTCGGGAACCGCGGGCGGCTCGTCGGTCGGCCCCCGGTGCCAGCCCTCTGCGATGGCGATGACGAGGCCATTGGACTCGATCACCTCGCCCGAGATGTCGCGCGAGTCACCCGACGCGAGCCATGTGACGACCGTTGCGACCCACCGCGGGTCGTAGCGCGGCCGCATGTCGTCGGAGAGCTTCGTATCGCCGGTCATGCGCGTGAGCGCGCCGGGTGCGATGGCGTTCACGGTGACTCCGTAGCGGGCCAGTTCCTGTGCGGCGATGAGCGTGAAGGCGGCGATCCCGGCCTTGGCCGCGCCGTAGTTGCTCTGGCCGGGGTTGGCGTACAGGCCGGAGATCGACGTGGTGTTGATGATGCGGGCGTCGTTGTGCTCGCCGCGCTTGGCGCGGTCGCGCCAGTACGCCGCCGCGTGGCGCGACGGTGCGAACGTCCCGCGGAGGTGGACGCGGATGACCGCGTCCCATTCCTCCTCGGTCATGTTGACGAGCATGCGGTCGCGCAGGATGCCGGCATTGTTGATGAGCACGTCGAGGCCGCCGAACTCCTCGACCGCCTGGCCGATCATGCGCTCGGCTCCCGCCCAGTCCGACACGTCGTCGGTGTTGGCAACAGCCTGCCCGCCCGCCTCACGGATCGCCGTCACCACATCGTGCGCCGGCCCGGTGTCCGCGCCGGTCCCGTCACGCTCCGCCCCCAGGTCGTTGACCACCACCCGCGCACCGTGCGACGCGAGCATCAACGCGTGCTCGCGCCCGATCCCGCGGCCGGCACCGGTGACGATGCACACGCGTCCCTCGAGGTCGAGCGCCATCACACGATCCTCGTGTCGTGGCCCGCCCAGTACCGCTCCTTCAGGACCCGCTTGTACAGCTTGCCGTTCGGGTCGCGCGGCAGCTCGTCGACGAAGTCGACGCTCTTCGGGCACTTGTACGTGGCGAGCTCACTGCGGCAGTAGCGCAACAGTTCCTCCTCGAGCTCGGAGCCGGTGGCCACACCGGGCACGGGTTGGACGACGGCCTTCACCTGCTCGCCCATCTCGGCGTCGGGGACGCCGATCACGGCGACGTCGGCGACCTTGGGGTGGGCCGACAGCACGTTCTCGGCTTCTTGCGGGTAGATGTTCACGCCGCCGGAGATGATCATGTGGGCGGCGCGGTCGGTGAGGTACAGGTAGCCGTCTTCGTCGAGGTAGCCGATGTCGCCAACCGTCTTCCAACCGCGGCTGTCCATCGACGCCGCCGTCTTGGCCGGGTCGTTGTGGTACTCGAACCCGCGGCCACCGGAGAAATAGATGGTGCCCGCCTCGCCGATCGGCAGTTCCTCGCCGTCGGGACCGACGATGTGGCACTCCTCGGTCGGCCGGCCGACGGACCCGGGGTGGGCGAGCCACTCCTCGGCGGTGATCCACGTCCCGCCGATGTCCTCCGTCGCCGCGTAGTACTCCTGGATGATCGGCCCCCACCACTCCAACATCTGGCGTTTGACGGGCACCGGGCACGGCGCGGCCGCGTGCACGACGTAGCGGAGGCTCGAGATGTCGTAGCGGCTGCGGACCTCCTCGGGCAGTTTGAGCAGGCGCACGAACATGGTCGGCACCATCTGCGTATCCGTGACGTGGTAGCGCTCGACGAGGGCGAGGAACTGCTCCGCGTCGAAGCGCTCCATGCACACGACGGTCGCGCCGACGCGCTGCACCGACATCGAGTAGACGAGCGGGGCCGAGTGGTAGAGCGGTGCCGGCGACAGGTACACCGAGCCGGGCCCGACGCCACGCGACGTCATGTTGGCCGCGAGCATCACGGGGATGGCGCCCGTGTCACCCGGAGGCACCAGGTTGATCGCCTTGCGCACGCCCTTCGGCTTGCCGGTCGTGCCCGAGGAGTAGAGCATCTCGCGGCCCTCGGCCTCGTCGGCAACCGGCGTCGCCGGCATGGCCGCGATGGCGTCGTCGTAGCGCTCGAACCCGGGCAGCCCTTCGCCGATGCACAGCCGCACCGGCACGCGCGACAGGTCGAGTGCGTCGACGGCGTCCCTCATCGCCGGCGACGTGACGAGGGCCTTCGCCTCGCAGTCGTCGACGATGTACTGCACCTCCGGCGTGCGCAGGTGGCTGTTGATCGCCGTGTAGTACAGCCCGGACCGCTGGCCGGCCCACGCCACGTCGAAGAACCGGGCGTTGTTCTCCATCAGGATGGCGATGTGGTCGCCCTGGCCGATGCCGCGCGAGCGCAGCAGCTGCGCGCAGCGGTTGGAGCGCTCGTCCAGCTCGCGGAACGTCACGGTCTCGCCGGACGTCCCCATGATCACGGCTGGGTGGTCAGGCAGCTTGGCGGCCTGGCCTCCCAGCGAGAGCTCAGAGGATGGCACCCTTGACCTTCAGGTCGATGATGGCGTCCATGTCGTAGCCGAGGAGCTCTTCGAGGACGGCGTCGGTGTGCTCACCGAGGTCCGGTGCCCGCGTCAGGTCGGGGGGTGCCTCGTTGAACTGCAGGGGCGCCGGGACGCACCGGAACGTCGTGCCGCTGGCGGCGATGATCTCCCGCACGTAGCCGTTGGCGAGCGCCTGCGGGTCCTCGATGAGCTCCGCGGTCGTCTCGACCGGCGCCCACTGCCCCTCGATGCCCATCAGCACCTCGCGCCACTCCTCGAACGTGCGCGTGGCGAAGATCGAGTCGAGGAGCTTGACGCCCTCGGCGCGGTTCTCGTAGATCGCCTTGTCGTCACTGAAGCGCGGGTCGGTCGCCAGCTCCGGGTGGCCGATCTTGGTGACGAGGTCGGCCCAGTACCGCCCGGCCTGCAGCATGATCAGCGACAGGAACCGCCCGTCGGACGTGCGGTAGTTGTTGACGAGGGGGTTGGGTGCGAGCGTCCGGTCCATCTGCGGCATCCGGGTGAGGCCGAACAGGCCGGTCGCCATGATCGACGCGCCGGCCGCCCACATGGCCGTCGCGAGGAGCGAGTTGTCGACGACCAGCGCCTCTCCCGTTCGTTCGCGGTGGAACAGGGCCGCAGCGATGCCGCCCGCGATGATCTGCCCACCGAGCAGGTCGCCGAACGCCGGCGCGGGTTGCGAGATCGGCCACTCGCGGTCTGCGGGTGTGACCATGTCGGCGACGACGCGGCCCCAGAACGAGCAGCCGTCGTAGCCGCCGCGGTCCTTCTCCGGCCCGCGCTGGCCCTGCCCGGAGCCGCGCACGTAGATGATGTCCGGGTTGACGGCGCGGATGTCCTCGACCTCGATGTGCAGCCGTTTGCGTGCGGGCGGCAGCCAGTTCGTGAGGAACACGTCGGACTTCGCGGCGAGGCCCATCAGGACCTCGTGGCCCTCCTCCGTCGACAAGTTGATCGCGACGCTGCGCTTGCCACGGTTGGGGAGCTCGATCATGTGGTTGACGCCGCCGGGGCCGCTCGGCACCAGCCCGGACGTGATCAGGGCCCGCTGGGGGTCGCCGGTCTCGGGGTGCTCCACCTTGAGGACGTCCGCCCCCCACTCGGCGAGCACGGCTCCCGCCGACGGCACGTACGTCCACGCCGCGACCTCGAGCACGCGGACGCCCGACATGATCCCTGCCATCCCTGATGCACCCCCGTTCGACCGGTTGCTAGGCCAGGTACGGTACCTGCCGCCGCAACGAGGGAGGGAAAGACGTGAAGCCAGCGCCGTTCGCGTACCACGCGCCCACAACCGTCGCCGATGCATGCGCCCTGCTCGCCGAGCACGGCGATGACGCCAAGGTCCTCGCCGGCGGCCAGAGCCTCGTCCCGCTCCTGGCGCTGCGGCTGGCGAGGTTCGCGCACCTGGTGGACCTCAACCGTGTCCCGGGCATCTCCGGCATCCGACGGGTGAACGGATCGCTCGAGGTCGGCGCCATGACCCGACAGGCGGTCGCCGAGCGCTCTGACCTCGTCAAGGCCGTGCCCCTGCTCGCCCAGGCCGTCCCGCTCATCGGGCATTTCCAGATCCGCAACCGGGGGACGGTCGGCGGGTCGATCGCCCACGCCGACCCCGCGTCCGAGCTCCCCGCGGTGGCGCTGGCGCTCGACGCCACGATGGTGGTCGCGTCGCCGTCGGGAGAGCGGACCGTGCCGGCCGCGTCGTTCTTCGTGTCGACGTGGACGACCTCGCTCGGCGCCGAGGACGTGCTCACGGCGGTGCGCTTCCCGGTGTGGGAGGGGCGCACCGGGTTCGCCGTCGAGGAGTTCGCGCGACGGTCGGGCGACTTCGCGGTCGCTGGCGCGGCTTGCGCCGTGAGCGTGGCGTCGGGCGATCGTGTCGAGCGGGCGGCGATCGCGCTGTTCGGCATGGGCCCGACGCCGCTGCGCGCCGCCGATGCCGAAGCGGCCCTCGCCGGCGCGGCGGTCTCCGGCGCGGACCTCGCCGAGATCGGCCAGCTCGCAGTGCGCGGGACCGACCCGCCCGACGACCTGCACGGTTCGTCGTCGTACCGTCACAAGGTCGGTGCGCACCTGGTGACCCGTGCCCTCACCCGAGCCCTCGAGGAGGCCAGCCATGGATGAGATCCCCGTCACGCTCACGGTCAACGGCCGCCGTCGCGTCGTGCTCATCGAGCCGCGCAAGACGCTCGCCGACACGCTGCGCGAGGACTGCGAGCTCACCGGCACGCACCTCGGGTGCGAGCACGGCGTGTGCGGCGCGTGCACCGTGCTGCTCGACGGCGAGGCCGTGCGGTCGTGCCTGATGTTCGCCGTCCAGGCCGTCGGGTCGGAGGTGACGACGATCGAGGGCCTGTCCCCCGCCGACGGGTCGCTCAGCCCGATCCAGGAGGCGTTCCGGCAGTGCCATGGGCTGCAGTGCGGGTTCTGCACGCCCGGGTTCATCGTGTCGGTCACCGCGTTCTTGCGCGACCACCCCAACCCCAGCGACCACGAGATCCGAGAGGGCCTGTCCGGCAACCTGTGCCGCTGCACCGGGTACCAGGGGATCATCGCTGCCGTGAAAATGGCGGCGGAGGGCGGAGCGGGCGTGGGCGTAGCTGCGAGCGGGGGCGCGGGCGGCGCGGGTGGCGCCGGGTGACCGCCGTCCACGCCCCGGCAGCGGGGCGGTTCGTCGGCCAAGCCGTACCCCGCAAGGAGGACCCTCGCCTGTTGACCGGCCGCGGGCGCTACGTCGACGACGTGCGCCTGCCCGGCATGCTCCACGCCCACTTCGTGCGCAGCGACGTAGCGCGCGCCCGCATCTCCCGGCTCGACGTGTCCGCCGCCCGCTCCGCGCCCGGCGTCGTCGCCGTGCTCACGGCCGACGACCTCAACGCCGCGGCCGGGCCGATGATGCCCACCTTGTTCGTCGGCGGCGCGATGGGCCCGGGCGCGCCGCTCGTCCCGCTGGCGCCGGGCGACGTCAGGTTCGTCGGCGACCCCATCGCGCTCATCATCGCCACCGACCGCTACGCCGCCGAGGACGCGGGCGACCTCGTGGACATCGACTACGAGCCGCTCCCCGCAGTCGTCGACTACGAGACCGCGCTCGACGGCGGTGAGCGCGTGCACCCAGACCGGGAGGGCAACGTCGCCTCGCAGATGGAGGTGCCGGTCGACCCCGGCCTCCAGGAGATCTTCGACAACGCGGCGCACGTCGTGACCGAGACGTTCCGCCAGCACCGCTACAGCGCCGTCCCGATGGAGACGCGCGGCGTGGTGGCGAACTGGGACCCCTACCGCGAGCAGCTCGACGTGTGGTTGGCGAGCCAGAACCCCCACGAGGCACGGCTGGTGTTCAGCCGCGTCATCGGGCTCCCCGAAAACCGGGTGCGGGTGATGATCGGCGACGTCGGCGGCGGGTTCGGGCTGAAGTCGTTCGTGGGGCGCGAGGAGCAGGTCGTCGTGCTCGCCGCCTACCGGCTCCGCCAGCCCGTGAAGTGGGCCGAGGACCGGCGGGAGAACCTGATCGCCTCCGCCCACGCCCGCATCGAACGGGTCACGGCCAAGGTGGCGGTGGAGGGCGACGGGACGTTCCTCGCCGCCCACGTCGACCACATCGACGACGTCGGGGCCTACCCGATCGGCGGGGGGAGCGCAGGGGCCATGGTCGCCCTGTTCTTCTCCGGCCCGTACCGGATGGGGCGCCTCGCCTGGCGGACGCGGTCGGTGTACACGAACACGTGCGGCAGAGCGGCGTACCGAGGGCCGTGGCAGATGGAGACGACGGCGCGGGAGCAAATGGTCGACGTCGTTGCCCGCGCCATCGGGATGGACCCGCTCGAGCTGCGGCGCCACAACGTGGTCCGCCGCGACGAGCTGCCCTACACGATGCCCGGCGGCGCCGTGCTCGAGAACGTCTCACCGTTGGAGACGCTGGAGCAGGCCGCCGACGCCATCGGCTACGCCACCTTCCGGCGCGAGCAGGCGGCGGCCCTCGCGGACGGGCGCCTCCTCGGCATCGGCCTGTCGCTGTACGTGGAGCCCCAACCGGCGATCGGGCCGTACGCCAATGAGCCCGCGCACGTGCGCGTCCAGCCCGACGGGCGGGTCGACGTCTTCCTCGGCAGCGGTGCGCACGGCCAGGGGCTCGAGACGACGACGGCGCAGCTCGTGGCCGAGCACCTCGGCGTCGACATCGACGACGTCACCGTCCACCAGGGCGACACCGAGTCCACCCCGTACGGCCCGGGCACGGGCGGCAGCCGGAGCGGGCCGATGTTGGGCGCGGCCGTGCAGGAGGCGGCCACCGAGGTGCGGGCCAAGGCGTTCACCATCGCCGCCCACCTGCTCGAGGCGTCACCCGAGGACCTCTCCATCGAGCGGGGCGTGATCTCGGTGGCGGGGTCGCCGCAGGCATCGGTGACGCTCGGCCAGGTGGCCGCCGCCGCCTACCTCAACTCCGCCGCCCTCCCCGCCGGCATCGAGCCCGGGCTCGAGGTGATGGTCCGGTACAAGGCGCCGGCCGGGATGTACTCGAACGCGTGCCACGCCTGCACGGTCGAGGTCGACCGTCTCACGGGCGCCGTCACGGTCCTGCGCTACGTGGTCAGCGAGGACTGCGGGGTGATGATCAACCCCAACATCGTCGAGGGGCAGATCGCCGGGGGGGTGGCGCAGGGCATCGGGGGTGCGCTGCTCGAGCACAACGTGTACGACCCCGACGGCAACCCCCTGGCCGCGACCTTCCTCGACTACCTGTTGCCGACGGCGGGTGACGTGCCCGATATCGAGTGCCACCACATCCAGACGCCGGCGTCGACGCTGGGCGGCTACAAAGGTGTCGGTGAGGGTGGGGCCATCGGGGCGCCACCGGCAGTCTTCAATGCGGTTGCGGATGCGTTGGCGCTGGTCGGTGGTCGCATCACGGACCAGCCACTGACGCCGGCTCGAGTACGGGAGGCGCTGGGATGACATACACACGGGCGGAGATGGAAGCGGCCTTCGCCAACTACCAATCGGTCGCCGCTGAGGCCGCGGCCGCCAACGAATGGCGGGCGTGGGCCGACCTGTTCACGGAGGACGCCGAGTACGTCGAGCACCACTTCGGGACGTTCCGCGGGCGCGAGGACATCTTCCAGTGGATCTCGTCGACGATGAAGACGCCGCCGAACGACGAGATGAACGCGTTCCCGATCGAGTGGTACGTGATCGATGAGCAGAAGGGGTGGGTCGTGTGCTGCGTGCAGAACCGCATGCGCGACCCGGGGGACGGGTCGGTGCACCAGGAGGCCAACTGGACCCTCCTCAAGTACGCGGGCAACAACCAGTGGTCGTACGAAGAGGACCTCTACAACCCGCTCGAGTTCGGCAAGATGATCGAGGGCTGGTTCGCGGCGAAGAAGGCCGCCGGGGGCTAACCGCTCGCGCGCCACTTCGACCGGTGTGGCGGCGGGTGACGCAAAAAACAGAACGCGGTTTCGCTTGAGCGCTGGTGGCTTCACGCTCGCCCGGTCCGCACTGCTTATCCCTTTCGCGTCGACCACCAGCGCTCAACCGAAACGAGGTTCTGTTTTTGCGGCCGACCGAGCGAGCGACCGGCCGGCCGGCCGACGATGCGAGAGCCGCCCGACGCGAGGCGCGGCCTAGCGCCCAGTGAAGCGCGGCGTGCGCTTCTCGATGAACGCCGCCGCGCCCTCCTTGGCGTCGTCGCTGCCGAACACCGAGGCCGCCTCCTCCGTGGTCGCCCGCCCGTGCTCGGGCCCGCGCTGGACGGCGGCGCGCATCAGGCGCTTGGTCAGGCGCACGCCCAACGGGCCGTTGGCGGCCACCCGCCCGGCGAGCGCGAGCGCCTCGTCCATCAATGACTCGGCCGGGACGACGCGGTTCACCAGGCCCATCTCCGCAGCCCGCGGGGCGTCGACGAGGTCACCGGTCATCCCCATCTCGAGGGCGAGGGCGAGCGGGATCCGCGTGGCGATCAACGTGCCGTTGCCCGCGGGGAACAGGCCACGCTTGACCTCGGGCAGCCCGAAGCGGGCGTGCTGGGCGGCGACGACGAGGTCGCTGCCGAGGACCAGCTCGAGGCCGCCGCCGACGGCCGCCCCGTTGACCGCGGCCACGACCGGCTTCGGGTACTCCCCCGCGAACAGCGCCGACTGCATCGCGGACGCGACCGGGTCCGGCACCGCCTGTACGCCCTCACCGAACGCCTTGAGGTCCATCCCCGCGCAGAAGATCCGGTCGCCGGCGCCTGTCAGCACGACGGCGAACACCTCGCCGTCGTCGTTGATCTCGGCGAGGGCCCGGCCGAGCTCGTGGAGCAGCTCTGGGCTCAGTGAGTTCCCGGCCTCGGGCCGGTTGAGCGTCAGCACCTCGACCGCGCCGTCGCGGCGTCGTTCCAGGATCATGGCGTGATCACGACCTTTCCGGTGGCGCGTCGCTCGAGGACGTCCTCGAGCGCGAGCGCCGCTTCGTCGAGCGGGTGGACGGCGCTGATGTGCGGGCGGATGCGACCGCTGGCGAGCATGGCGCTCAGCTCCGCCGTCGCCCGCGCCGTGGCCTCTGGGTGGTGCTCACCGAAACCGCGGAACTCGAACGCGGTGATGGTGACGCCCTTGAGCAGCACCAGGTTGAGGGGGATGCGCGGGATCTCGCCGGACGCGAAGCCCACGACGACGAAGCGCCCGCCCCACCGCATGGCGCGCAGCGCCGGCTCGCTGTAGGCACCGCCGACGGGGTCGATGACCACATCGGCGCCACCGCCCGTCGCCGACCGCAGCGCGTCCTTGAGGTCCTCGGTGCTGTAGTCGATGACCGCGTCGGCGCCCATCGAGCGGGACACCTCGAGCTTGGCCGGGCTCGACGCGGCGGCGACCACCTTCGCACCGAGGAGGTGCGCCAGCTCGACCGCCGCCGATCCCACGCCGCCCGCTGCGCCGAGGACGGCCACCCACTCGCCCGGCTGCACGCGCGCAACGTTGACGAGCGCGTGGAACGCGGTCTCATACGTCACGCCGTACGCGGCGGCCGCACCGAAGTCGACGTCGGCGGGGACGCTGCGCAGCGACCGCGCCGGCGCCACGACGAGCTCGGCGAACGCCCCGACGAACCCGCCGCCCCGCACCCGGTCACCGACCGATAGCTCGGCGACGGACGGCCCGACGGCCGCGACCGTCCCGGCGAACTCGCTCCCGGGGATGAACGGCAGCGGGGCCGACGCCTGGTACCGGTTGCCGACGATGAGCGCGTCGGGGTAGTTGACGCCGGCGGCGGCGACGCGGACCACCACCTGGCCGTCCCCCGGCACGGGATCGGGGAGGTCCTCGATCACGACCGACGTCGCTGGTGGCCCGTAGCGGACGCAGTAGGCAGCCCGCACGGCTACGTGCCGCCCGCTCTAGGCGTTGCCGACGGTGTGCTCGAGGCGCTCGGCGATCTTCTTGCGCGCCTCCTCGCGCCGCGTCGGCAGGAAGGCCGTCGGCCACAGCCCCTCGCTCGGCCGGTACGCCTTCAGGACCTCGCGCGCCGCGGTGACCTTGTGCACCTCGCTCGGGCCGTCAGCGGTCGCCATGATCGGCACCGCCGCCCACATGCTCCCGAAGGGCATCTCGTTGGACGCGCCGAGCGCCCCGTGGATGTGCATCGAACGCCACACGACGTCGTGGAGCACCTTGGGCGTCAGGAACTTGATGGTGGCGATGTCCTTCCGGACCCGCTTGTAGTCCTTGAACTTGTCGATCTGCCACGCCGTGTAGAGCACCAGCAGCCGGAACTGCATCAGCTCGGCGTAGGAGTCGGCGATGTCCTGCTGGACCATCTGCTTCTCAGCGAGGATGGATCCCTGCGTCTCGCGCGACAGCGCCCGCTCGCACATCATGTCCAGCGCCCGCTGGCACTGGCCGACGGTCCGCATGGCGTGGTGGACGCGGCCGCCACCCAGACGGGTCTGGGCGATGACGAACGCCTCGCCCTCGTTGCCGAGGAGGTTCTCGGCCGGCACGCGCACGTTGTTGTAGTGGATGAGGGCGTGCATGCCCTCGTCGCGTGATTCGTTGAGCAACCCGATGTGGCGTTCCACATCCAGGCCCGGCGTGTCCGTCGGCACCAGGAACATCGACATCCCCTTGTAGGGGCTCACGTCCGGGTTGGTCACGGCCATGACGATGATGAACTTCGCCGTCCGGGCGTTGGACGAGAAGTACTTCCACCCGTTGATGACCCACTCGTCGCCGTCCTTCTCGGCACGGGTCTTGAACATCTTGGGATCGGCCCCCGCGTGGGGCTCGGTCATCGAGTAGCACGAGAAGCACTCGCCCTCGAGGAGCGGTTCGAGCCACTTCTTCTTCTGCTCAGGCGTCCCGTAGTGGGCGATGATCTCGGCGTTGCCGGTGTCGGGCGCCGCGGTGCCGAAGATGATCGGTGCCCACTGCGACGTCCCGAGGATCTCGTTGATCAGCGCCAGCTTGACCTGACCGAAGCCCTTGCCTCCCAGCTCCGGCCCGAGGTGCGCCGCCCACAGGCCCTCGTCGCGCACCCGCTGCTTGAGCGGGTTGACGACCGGCCCGGTCTCCTCATCGAGCGGGAAGAAGGCGCGGCCCGGGTACACCAAGTCGATCGGCTCGATGTACTCCTCCTTGAACTCACGGATCCACTGGAGCTTCTCTTCGAACTCCGGCTCCGTCTCGAAATCCCACACCATGCCTAGTCTCCTTCTCTCAACGGGCTGGAAGCTCGTTCCTGCGTACCTGGTTGAACGGGATGTCGCGGTCGGCGGCATATTCCCGCGGCATGCCGAGGACACGTTCACTGATGATGTTGCGGGCCATCTCCGTGCTGCCGCCGCCCAGGCTCCCGCCCTGGCGGGCGAGGAACTGGTCGGCGAAGTCGTTGACCACCGCGCCGGGAGCGCTCGCCGCGAACGCGGCGCCGGCGATCTCCATGTTGATGTCGGTCTGACGCTCGGTCTTCGTGCCGCTGAACAACCGAACGATCGCACCTGCCGTGCCGGGGAACGCGCCCGAGCGCATCCCCGTGCCCAGGCGCTCGGCGAGCTGGCCGTGGACCACGTCGAGGATGTGCGACTCGGCCACGAGCTCGCGCACGTGCGGGTCGTCGGCGACACCGAGCTCGCGCGACAGCCACGCGTTGCCCGGCAGGCGCCCGCCTGACGCGGTCTCCGCACCGCCGCCGCTCGTGTACGGCGAACTCCCGCCGACGGAGTTGCGTTCGTGGAACAGCAGCCGCGACGCGACCGTCCAGCCGTCGTTCACCGCGCCGAGCACGTTGGCGGCCGGGATGTGCACGTCGTCGAAGAACTCCTGGCAGAACTCGCTCGCCCCGTTCACCTGGCGGATCTGCTCGATCTGGATCCCCGGCTGGTGGATCTTGACGATGAACATCGTCAGGCCGCGGTGCTTGGGGAGGTCCCAGTTGGTGCGGGCCAGGCACATCGCCCAGTCGCACCAGTAGGCTCCCGAGCTCCAGATCTTCGAGCCGTTGAGCACCCAGACGTCGCCGTCCTGGGTCGCCCGGGTGATGCACCCGGCGAGGTCCGATCCCCCCGACGGCTCCGACAGGAACTGCACCCACAGCTCGTCGCCGCGCAGGATGGCGGGGAGGTGGCGCAGCTTCTGCTCCTCGTTGCCGAATTCGAGCAGCGTCGGCGCCAGGATCCCGAGGGTCGGGACGTTGAACAGCAGTGGCATCTCGTAGCCGGCTGTCTCCTCGGAGAACGCCCGCTGGTGGGCGGGCGTGAGCCCCTGCCCCCCATACTCCGTCGGGAACACGATGCCGGCGAACCCGCCGTCGAACAGCATGCGCTGCAGCTCGCGGTTGCGGTCGACCCGTTCGTCCTGGACCATCTCGCGCCTGCCCGTGCGGCGCGGCATGTTGTCGGCGAGCCACGCCCGCGCACGGAGCCGGAAGGCTTCCACGTCCTCCATGTCGCTCCTCCTACGCGGGCAGGAGCGCGGCGACGCGCTCCCGGTGCTCGTGCGGCGTCCCGTAGGTCGCCCGGTTGACGGTGGCCCGGCGCAGATAGAGGTGGATGTCGTGCTCCCACGTGACGCCGATGCCGCCGTGGAGCTGGACGCAGTCCTGGATCATCGCCGTGGACCGTTCGCCGATGTACGCCGCCGCCACGCTCGCCAGGCGGGCCGCCTCCGGGCTGCCGGCCTCCACGGCGTCGGCGGCGCCGCCCGCGGTCGCGTGGCACGCCTCGAGCCACATCTTCATGTCGGCGAACCGGTGCTTCAGTGCCTGGTACGACGCCAGGGCGCGCCCGAAGGTGTAGCGGTCGAACGCGTACTCGGTCGTGAACGCGAACACGCGGTCGACCACCCCGACCGTCTCGGCGCACTGCAGGGCGAGGGCCAGTTGGAGCTGACGCTCGACGGCCTCGTCGCCGACCGCGACGAGCGCGTCGTCCCCGACCTCGGCCCGGTCGAAGCGCACCTCGGCGTACCGCCGGGTGAAGTCGAGGCTGCGCAGCGGGGTGATGGTCACGCCCGGCGCGCCAGCGGGGAGGAGGAACTGCGCTACCCCGTCGCCGGTACGGGCGGCGACCAACAGGTGGTCGGCGCCGGCCGCGGCCTCGACCGGCGACTTGGTGCCGGTGATCGCCCATCCCCCGGTCGTGCGCTCCGCCGTCGTTGCCACCCCCGCCGCCGGCCCCCACGTGGTGCCCGGCTCGGCGACGCACCACGCGGCCACGGCGTCGCCCGACATGAGCTCGCCGAGGACCTTGTCGTGCCCGCGCCCGCCCGCCACGCCGAGCGCGAGCGCACTGGCGACGATGTTGACCGGGAGGAACGGGCCGGGCGCGACCATGCGCCCCATCTCTTCGGCGACGAGCACGAGGTCGAGCACGGGCTCACCGGTCACGCTCCCGCCGCCGTGCTCCTCGGGGACGAGCATCGACGCCCAGCCCAGCTCGGCGGCCTGGCGCCACCAGCTGCGGTCGTAGCCGAGGGGGTCGTCGAACAGGCGGCGCACCTCGGTCAGCGGGGCGCGCTCGGCCAGGAAGCGGCGCGTCGTGTCGCGTACCAGCTCCTGGTCCGGGCTGAGGTCGAGCTTCACGTCGTCTCCGTCTCCGGGTAGGGCTCGCGGAACGTCGTCTCCGTGTCGGGGGCGAGCCCGTCGAACAGTTCCATGGCCGGGGGCGGCCCGCTGAAGGGGACCTTCGAGCGCGACGCCATGATGCCCTCCCGTTGGCGGAGCGCGTACATGCCTTCGCGGCGCCCGGAGTACGACGGGGGCTGGCGCAGCATCCAGACGATCCCCTCGGCGGCCACCTCGGGCGGCTCCCACGTGGAGCGGTCCATGCCCGGCGTGTTGGCGATGAACCCCTCCGACGCGACGGCGAGGTCGATGCGGAAGCAGTTGACGGCGATCGACCACCGTTGCAGCTGGCGGGCGAGGTCGACGGTGAGGCGTTCGAGCCCGATCTTGGAGATGCCGTACGACATCACGCCGGGGTGGGGCACCAGGGCGGCGTTCGACGACACGTTGAGGATGGCCCCTTCGCCCCGCTGCTTCATCCCCGGGACAGCGGCGCGGCAGGCGATGAGCGGCGCGCGCAGGTTGACCTCCATCACGAGGTCGTGGCGCTTCATCGGGATGTCGAGGTCGCCGATGAACGTGATCGCCGCGTTGTTGACCAGGATGTCGACGCGGCCGAACGCCTCCTCGGTCGTGCGGACCATGGCCTCGACCTCGTGCTCGTCGGCCAGGTTGGTCGGCACGGTCAGCGCACGCCGCCCCGCGGCCTCCACCCGCGCCGCCGTCTCCTCGAGCGTGCCCGGCGTCCGCTGGGGGGCGTCCTTCGTGGAGCGGGCGGCACAGGCGACGTCGCACCCGGCCTCGGCGAGGGCCACCGCGGCCGCGGCGCCGACCCCCCGGCTGGCGCCGGTCACGAGTGCCACCTTCCCTTCGAGATCCACCTTCCCTCCCGGCTAGACGGGGCGACCGTACCGCCGCCGCGGCATCATGTGACACTCGTGGCCGTGAGCGACCAACCGGGCAGGCTCCGGCCAGGGCGCCGCCGCCACCATCTCCCCGAGGACGAGGTCACCCTGATCCTCGACGCCGCGCTCACGGTCATGCGGCGCAACGGCTACGCCGCGGCGAGCGTGGCGGACGTCCTCGACGTGGCCGGGCTGTCGACGCGTGCGTTCTACCGGCACTTCGACTCCAAGGACGCCCTCCTCCGCGCCATGTACCGCAGGGACGCGGACGCCGTCGCGGCGGAGCTGCGCGAGGCGACTGAGGCGGCGCCGGACCCGGTGCGCGCGCTCGACGCGTGGCTCGACGGGTTCCTCGCGCTGTTCTTCGACCCACGGCGCGTCGGCCGTGCCGCGGTCATGACGTCCGAAGGGACGCGGCGCGCTGCCGGCTACCACGAAGAACAGGAGCGGGCCGAAGCGGAGCTCGTCGCCCCGCTCGTCGAAGTCCTGCGGCGCGGCCACGCGACCGGCGCACTCCGGTCGCCCACGCCGGCGCGCGACGCGTACACCATCTACGCAGTGGCCACGAGCGCGAGCGGCTCGAAGCGCACCGTCGAGGCTGGGCGCTTCGACCTCGCTGCGGCGCGCGCCCACGTCACCCGCTTCTGCTGGCCGGCACTCGGCCTCGAGCCGCCGGCCTCTCCGCGCAAGCGGTAGCCGTCACGCGACCGGGCGGAACCGGTAGAGGGTCACCGGCGACCCGTCCACGTCCTCCCACACGATCTCGACCGGCATGCCGATGTGCACGTCTTCGACCTCGGTATCGATCACGTTGCTGATGAGGCGCGCCCCGGGCGCGCCCTCGAGGTCGATCGCAGCAACGACGTACGGCAGGCACCCGGCGAGCTCGGGCGTCAGCGCGTGGCGGGCGATCGTGAAGCTGAACACCGTGCCTCGCCCGCTGAGCTCGGCCCACGTCACCTCCTGCGCATGGCACCGCGGGCAGAACGCGGACGGCGGCATCCTGAAGGCGCCGCACGACGCGCACTGTGCGCACGTCAGCCGGTGGTCGGCGACCGACCGCCAGAAGGGCTCGGTGAACACGTCCGGGTTCAGCGACCCGAGCGACTGCGGGGGAACCTGCGCGCGGGTCACTTCGCCAGCACCAGTGCACTCACGGGGATGGGCGCCGGGCCTCCGGTCACGAGCGCGACCTCCGCGTTCGCCACCTGGTTGACCGCGGTCCCGCGCAACTGCTCGACCGCTTCCATGACATGGCTGAACCCGATGATGTAGGCCTCCGAGAGGTTGCCGCCGTGGGTGTTGACGGGGACCGACCCCCCGGCGTAGCGGATGTTGCCGTCGGCGACAAACGGGCCCGACTCGCCGATGGGACAGAACCCGTAGTCCTCCAACTGCAGCAGCACCAGGCCGCTGAAGTGGTCGTACAGGAGGGCCACGTCGACGTCCTGGGGCCCGAGCCCGGCGCGCGACCAGAGGTCGCGGGCGACGGGGCGGTGCCCGGACGAGGCGAAGATCTCCTCGGGCATGCCCATCCAGGTGATGGCCGGCCCCCAGTCCCCCGCGCCGCCCATCGCCGTGGCCCGCACGTAGGCCGGCGGGTGGCGCAGGTCGCGCGCCCGTTCGGCAGTGGTCGTGACGACGGCGACGGCACCGTCGCACTCGAGGCAGAAGTCGAACAGGCAGAACGGGTCGGCGATCATCCGCGCCGCGAAGTAGTCGTCGCGGGTCATGGGGTTGCGCATCAGGGCCTGCGGGCGGTTGAGGGCGTTCGTCCGGGTCGAGATGGCGACCTCGGCCAGGTGGTCGCGCGTCGTGCCGTACTGGTGCATGTGGCGGCGCATGAGCATGGCGAACATCTGGCCGGGGCCCACCAGCCCCGACGGGGCGAGGAAGTCCTTCTCCGGCGTCGGCGGCGCCGAGTACTGGCCCGCCTTGTTGGCGAACGCCGAGCCGAACCGGCCCCCCGCCGGCTGCTGCAGCACCATCAGGCTGACGACGACGTCCGCCAGGCCGGCGTGGACCGCTGCGGCGGCGAGGCCCACGGCGCCCGCCGCGCCGCCTCCACCTCCCGTGAGGCCCGCGGTGAACCGCACCTCGCGCAGGCCGAGCACCTGCGCGGCGAGGGCCGGGTCGAAGCCGCCCCCGCCCGAGAACAGGGCGAAGCCGTCCACGTCCGCTACGTCGAGACCGGCGTCGGCGACGGCGGCGAGGATGGCCTGGCATGCCAGTTCGAACTTGGTGTGCGGCTCCGACTGGCCGCGCCGCCAGTACGGCGTGCGGCCGACCCCGACGACTGCCGTCCGGTCGCGCAGTGTGCGCTCAGACACTCCGGTTCCACCCCCCTGGGTAGCCACCCCCGCCGAAGCGTGCGTCGAGGGCGTCGTAGTCGACTGCATAGCCCTGCCGCGGCAGGGCGTCCACGAACTCCACCGTGCGCGGTTTCTTGTAGGACGCGATGTGGGCGCGGCAGTGCTGGATGAGCTCCTCCGCCGTCACCGTCGCGCCGTCGCGCACGGCGACGATCGCCTTCACGCTCTGGGCCCAGACCTCGTCCGGTACGCCGATCACCGCGGCCTCGCGCACGGCCGGGTGTGAGGCGAGGCACGCTTCCACTTCGGCCGGGTAGATGTTCTCCGCCGCCGACTTGATCATGCGTGCCTTCGGCCCGATGAACGTCACCGAGCCGTCGGCCTCGACCTTCCCGAGGTCGCCCGTGTGCCACCAGCCGTTGCGCTGCTTCGCAGCATTGAGCTCGGGGCGGTTGTGGTAGCCGTTGCACACGACGGGGCCGCGCACCACGATCTCGCCCACCTCGCCGGGCGCGCACTCGTTGTCGTCGTCGTTGTGGATGCGCACCTGCGCCATCGGGGACGGCCGACCGTGCGCCCCGGCACCGCCGAACGCCTGGAACGTCACCAGGCCCATCACCTCGGTCTGGCCCGTGCCGCCCGCCGGCCGCACCGAGGGGTCGACCGTCACCATGGCCTCCCACTCGGGCGTCCCCCCGCCCACGTGCAGGCTCTTCAGGTCGTAGCGGCCGTCCGCGTTGGCCTCCACCATCTGCGCCATCGTCGGGGGCATCAGGAACGCACCCGTGCAGCGCTCCCGCTCGATGACGCGGCACAGCTCGTGCGCCTCCGCGCGCGCCACGAACACGTTGGTGCCGCCCAGGTGGAAGGTCGAGAACGTGCGCATCAACGTCCCCAGGTGGAACAGCGGGCCTGAGTTGAGGAACACGTCGGTCCCCGCGACGCCGTTGACGTGGGCGATGACGAGGTCCTGGGCGAGCACGGCGCGATGGCTGAGGACGGCCCCGTTCGGGCGGCCCGAGAACGCGCTCGTATAGATCATCAGGACGCCGTCGCCGGACTCCGCCTGGACGTCGCTGACCGGATGTGCCGACGCGAGGAAGTCCTCGTAGGCGCCGTCGTCGTGGCGGACCCACGTTGCGTCGCGGGCCGCGACCTCACGCGCCGCCCGCACGGCGTCGCCGATCTCGGCCTCCTGCCAGAACACGACCTTCGGTGCCGCGTCGTCGAGCACGAACGCCAGCTCGTCGCTCGTCTGGCGCCAGTTCACCGGGCAGAACACGGCACCGACGAACCCGCACGCCAGCAACCCTTCGAGCACGCGGTGGCACCCCTGTGCCGCCCACACGACGCGGTCGCCGCGGCCGACGCCGGCGGCGGCCAGCGCCCCGGCCAGCCGCCGGGCGCGGTCGTCGAGCTCGGGCCATCGCAGGCGCACGTCACCGCAGACGGCCGCCAGCTCGTCGGGCCGGCTGCGGGCGTGCTGGGCGAGCACGTCGGGCAGGGTGAGGTCCCACATCCCTGCCGTCACGCGGCCGGAGAATATGGTTTTCAAACTCCGGCCGCAAGCTCCTCAATGAGGGCGCCGACGTCGGCGAGCCCGCGCAGGGTGTCGTTGAGGTGGGTGCACGTCGTCGTGCCACGGAGGTTGGCCCGCCCCCACGGCCGCAGGTCGCCCACGGGCTGGCCCACGAGCAGCGGGGCGCTCCCGACGGCCGCCGGGCACTCGGCCCACGGGAGCACGTCGGCCTTGGCCACGACGGAGCGCACGATGAGGCTCGCCGCGTCCACCAACGCCGAGACGCCGTACTCGTGCACGACGGTCTCGCGCCCGTCGCCGTCGACGTGGCTGTCGCGGAAGAACACGTTCACGGGGTGCGCGCCGCCCTCGGCCCGGCCCACGTCGATGCGCCGCCGCCGCCGCATCCCGTGCGGTGCCAGCTCGGCCATCTCGTGCCACGACTCGGCATCGTCGGGGCGCTCGAGGACCGGCGCGCGGGGGCCGAGGGGCTGGGGCGCCCGCTGCTCCCTCCGGATGAACTGCATCATGCCGCCCTCGGCCGCCCACCCCGCGCACTGGTCGACCTGCGCGTCGAGGTAGCCGTCGTGGTGGCGGCCCACGGAGCCGGCGTGCAGGAGCGCGTAGCCCGACACGAGCGCAGCGCCGGGGAAGTCGTCGAGGAGGAGGTACAGCGGTGTGTGGGCGTCGCGTTCCTCGGGGACCAACCGGTCGACCCGGCCGCGGAACCCCGGCCCGACCAGCGCGCCGGCGAGCTCGTGGAGGGCCGGGCGGTCGGGCTCGCTGCGCAGCTCCTTCAGCTCGCGCGTGAAGCCACCGACGCGTGCCCACAGCGACGCCTGCGCCACGACCTCCGTGCTCCCGTCTGGGCGGGTGACGATGTCACGCGCCCGGCCGTCCATGAAGGCGTCGCCGTCGAGGCCGTCGGGCCGGCTGGTGTCGATGCTGCTCGTCCGCCGGACCGAGCCCGGCGCCCGCGGCGGCGTACGGGGGTCGGGCAGCCGAGGGCCGCCCGGGGGGAAGGCGCCCGTCGGCAGCGCGCCCCCCGCCGTCGAGGCGCCCGTCGGCAGCGCGCCCCCCGCTGTCGAGGCGCCCGTCGGCAGCGCGCCCCCCGCCGTCGAGGCGCCCCCCGCAGGTACTCCCGTCATGCGACGAGCCCCATGACCCGCACATCGCCGCGGCCGCAGGCGCACGGCCCGCGCTCGAGCGACGCCGCGGCCACGGCGCACGGCCCTGTTGCCAGGGCGCGCGCCGACCGGGGTGCGACGAAGACCCCGCCCTCGCGCTCGGTGACCTCCCACACGACCTCGTCGACGTGCGCGCCCCGCCCGGGCGCGCACTCCACCGCGACCGCGGGGCCGAGGTGCGCCCACACGACCGGCGCCACACCGGCGTCGCGCAGCCGTCCGACGGCGTCGGGGCGGGCGGCCACGACCGGCACGCTCCCGAACACCTCGGCGAGGTCGAACCCCTCCGCCGCCAGGCCGTCGACGACGGCACCGTTGACGGCGAGCACCGCACGCGCGCCCAGCTGTCGTGTCAGCTTCGCCGTGCGGGGCGCGTCGAAGACCGTCGCGTCGGCGCCGCTCAGGATCGCGCCACGCTGGCGCAGCGCCTCGTGGAACGGCACCAGGTGCGCGCACTCCGAGACGACGCCGATGACGAGCACCCGGTCACCGGACGAGATGCCGAGCGAGTCGAGCGCCCGGCGCGCAGCAGCCGTGTCCGCCTCGAAGTCGGCCGGTGACACGGGGAAGTCGACGCCGTCGAACGTCCCGATCCCCCACAGCGCGGCCGTCATGACTTGGCCACCCTGGGGATCTTCTGCGGCGGCCCCAGCTTGAGCAGCTCGGCCTCCGGCACCAGCTCGACGTCCGGGACGAGCCCCACGGCCGCCGCGACGGCACCGGCCACCGCGTCGCGCACCGAGGCCAGCGGTTCCGCCAGCGGCTCGCGGTAGCCGACCCGGAGGCGCAACCGGTCCAGCTCACGCGCGGGGCGCACCACCTGGAAGAACCCCGACGACGTCGCGGGCACGGACTCGACGGCGGCCCACACATCGGTGGGGATCACCGACTTCCCGTCCACCACCACCTCGTCCGTCTTGCGCGCGACGGGCCAGATCCGGCCATGGGTCCGGCCGCACCCGCAACGGTCGCGGCGCACGTGCACGAGGTCGTCGCTCCGGAAGCGCACGAGGGGTGCCACCCGGTCGCTGAGCGACGTGACCACCATCTCCCCCCGTTGGTCCCCACCGACGGGCGCGGCGCCGTCGGGGTCGAGGTGCTCGACGAGGATGTTGTCCTCCCACCAGTGGCACCCGTCGTGCTCGCGGCATTCGGTCGCCGCGCCGGCGTCGCCCACCGCCGTGTGGAGGAACAGTTCGATGCCCCAGTCATCGACGAGCTGACGGGCGCGCGGCCCGAGCGGCTCGCCACCGAACACGACGCCGCGGTACGGCTCGAACACCTCACGCGGGTCGATGCCCATCGCCGGCGCCATGGCGTCGATGGCCATGATGGTCGGCCCGCTCAGCAGGTACAGCCCCGTCGGCCGGTACCGGCTGCTCGCCGCCGCGAGCCGCGGGAGCTCCGCGGGCGTGTGGTCGAAGAACAGGGGCACGGCCCCGATCTCCTGCATGCTGCGGAACACCGACACGCCCCGGAACGTGAACAGGAACATGACCATGTGGTCCCCGGGCCGCGACCCAAGCTCCCAGAACTCGCGCGCCAGCGCGGCCGTGTGGGTGTCGCCCTGCGGCGTCGGCGTGGGGTCACCGGTCGTCCCCGACGTCGAGTAGATGGCAACGAGCTCGCTCTCGGGCAGGCACAGCAGCCCGCCGTACGGGTCCTTGTGGCGGTCGCGGAACGACCGCACCGCGTCCTTGTCGATGAACGGCACCCGTTCGAAGAAGTCGGCCATGGAGCGGACGTCGCGTGGGTGCACGCCCGCCTCGTCCCATGTCTCGCGCACCAGCCCCGAGCGTTCGTAGGCGTACGGCAGGAGTGCGAGGAGCTTCTCCTCCTGCAGCGCGTCGAGATCTGCGCGCGGCATCGTCTCCAGCTCAGGCTGGAAGTACCGGTCGTTGGCCACAGCGGGGCGTCAGTCTGGCACGCCGTTGACGCTGTTCGCGCCCTGTGGGAGTGTCGGCCCGTGGCGCAGGCACTCGACGGCATCCGCATCCTCGACCTCTCATGGGGGATCGCCGGCCCGCTCGGCGTGCTGCTCCTCGCCGAACAGGGGGCCGACGTCATCAAGGTCGAGCCACCCGGCGGCGACCCGTTCCGCGCCTACGAGGGCTACCGCTGCTGGAACCGCAGCCGGCGCTCGGTCGTGCTCGACCTCAAGTCCCCCGAGGGCGCCGACCGCTTCCTGGCCCTCGCCGCCACGGCGGACGCCGTCGTCGAGACGTTCCGCCCCGGCGTGCTCGACCGCCTCGGCGTGGGGTGGGACGCGCTCCGCGCCGTCAACCCGCGCCTCGTCCTCGTCTCCTCGCCGCCCTACCCCGATGGGCACCGCCACGCGTCGCGCCCCGGCTACGAGCCGCTGATGCAAGCGGCGAGCGGCCAGATGACCGACCAGCCCGGATGGCGCATGGGGCCGATCTTCCTCCACTTCCCCGTCGCCAGCATGGGCACGGCGTTCCTCATCCCGACCGTCGTGCTCGCCGGGCTCGCCGCGCGCGAACGCACCGGCCACGGGCAGCATGCGAGCACGTCGCTCTACCAGGGCGTGATGCTGTACACGACACAGCTCTGGATGGAGGCGTCGCGCGCGCCCGCCGGCTTCCACGAGATGATGGCGCGCACCTACCCGCCCGGGATCCACCAGCTGATGCTGTTCGAGTGCGCCAACTTCGAATGGCTGCACTACTCGGTGCTGTCCGGGCTCACGCCGATCAAGACACTCGACGGCGTGCTCGGCCTGCCGGAGGGCTCGAGCGACGCGGCGCGCCGCGAACGGATGCGGTCTTGGGACCGCGACCAGCTGGTGGAGGACCTGCGCGCCAACGGTCACGCGGTCGACCCCGTCACCCCGGCGGACGGCGTGCTGCGCCACCCGCAGACCGTCGCCAACGGGACGGCAGCGACGGTCGCGGGCATGACGCAGATGGGCGTGCCGGTCCACCTGCTGGGCACACCGGGTGCGATCGTGTGCCCCGAACCGGCCGTGGGCGCGCACACGTCCGACGTCCTGGCGAACCTGACCGGGCCCCGCGTCGCCCCCGCCGGCCCACTCCCGTCGCCGACCCCGGGCGGCCCGCTGGCGGGGACGAGGCTGCTCGATTTCGGCCAGTTCCTCGCCGGGCCGTTCGGGCCGATGGTGATCGGCGACCTCGGCGCTGACGTGATCAAGGTCGAGGCGCCGACGGGTGACCTCATGCGCCATGCGCTGACGCCGTTCCTCGGGTGCCAGCGCGGGAAGCGTTCCGTCGCGCTCAACCTGAAGCACCCCGACGGCCTGGCGCTCGCCCACCGGCTCATCGCGACCTCCGACGTGGTGCACCACAACATGACGCGCGGCGTGGCCACGCGGCTCGGCATCGACTACGCCGCGTGCCGCGCCCAACGCGACGACATCATCTACTGCAACACCTACGCCTACGGGCTGCCCGATCCCCTCGGCGCCTCCGGCGGCCTCGACCCGCTCTACCAGGCGTCGTCGGGGCTCGAGTACGAGTGCGGCGCGGTGCACGAGGGCAACCCACCGCTGTACATCCGTTTCGGGATGTGCGACACGGCGAACGCCATGCTGTCGGTGGTCGGCATCCTGCTCGCCCTGGTGCACCGGGCGCGCACGGGCGAGGGCCAGGAGCTGTGGACGTCGCTCCATGACGGCGGCGTGTTCTTCTCGTCCGACATGTGGCTCGGCCCCGACGGCGCCCCGTGGCCGCGGCCGAGGCTCGACAAGGGCCAGCACGGACTCGGCCCCGGCTACCGCCTCTACCGGACGCAGGACGAGGGCTGGATCTGCGTGGCCGCCGTCACGGATGCCCAGTGGGAGTCGCTCTGTGCAGTGACTGGCGTCGGGGCGCTCGAGCGCAACGGCGAACGGGACAAGGCCGAGGCGGCGTTGCAGGCGGCGTTCATGGGGCGCACGACGCTCGGGTGGCACCGTGCCCTGGACGCTGCCGGCGTCCCCAACGAGGTCCCGATCGAGAGCATGGACGGGCAGGCGTTCCTCCACGACGGGGACAACGAGCGCCTCGGCCTCGTCACCTCCTACGACCACCCGCTGCTCGGCACGTTGCGCCAGTTCGGCCGGCTGTTCGAGTTCCCCGACAACCCCGGCCCCGACCTCACCCCGCCGCCGCTCGTCGGCCAGCACACGCGCGAGGTCCTGCGCTCGATCGGGCTACTCGACGGCGACGTGGACGCGCTGGTCGGATCGGGCGTGGCGTACGAGCCCGACGACAGCTACCACTGGGGCAACTGACGGCCCAGCATGATTTGGCGTGTGATCGCGGGCCCCGCAGGCCGAAATCACACGCCAAACCGTGCAGCAGGTGCGCTCAGTCGGCGTGCAACGCGCCGCGGACGTCGGGCAGCGCGGGCGCGACGCCCGACTCGACGACGACCTCGTGGACGTCGCCGGCCCAACGCGCCGGCGGCGCGTAGTCGTCGCACACGGGGAAGCCAGTGTCGTAGCCCAGGCGCAGGCCGGCGCCGCCGTGCTGGAGGGCGAAGGGCAGCCCGCCCTCGAAGGCCACGTGGCCAGCGGGCTCGTCGTCGACGGTCAGCGTGAAAGAGCCGGGGCCGCCGTGCACGCCCAGGCGGTGGCGCCCGGCGGGGACGGGCGACGACGCAGCCACGCGCAGGATCTCGCCGCCGCGCGAGAAGGCGAACGCCAGGCGGCCGTCGACGGCGTAGAGCGCCCATCCCCCGTTCCAGTCGCCCAGGGCGGCGAGCACGCCCTTGGCACCGCCGTCCGCCACCGTCGCGTCGGCCGTGATGCGGAACCCGCCCGCCAGCATCGGCAGCGCCTCGTCGGCGACGGGACCGCCCCCGGGGACGAACACGCTGCGCGTGCGCGCCGGCCACGCCGGCATGACGAACGCCGACAGCCGGCCGACCAGGCCGTCGTCCATGGGGAGGACCTGGTTGCGGCCGGCCTCCGCCCACCACAGCTGCTCGAGGTCGCGCACCACGTCGGGGTGGGCGCCCGCGACATCGTGGGACTCCGAGAAGTCGGCCTCGAGGTCGAACAACGCCCACCGGTCGGTGGCGAAGTCACGGCTGCCCGCCATGAGGCGTTCTTCGTCGACGACGCCGCGGGAGACGTGGTCGGTCGTCGCCTTCCACTTCCCGCTAATGATCGAGCGCGAGCCGAGCATCTCGAAGTACTGCGTGTCGCGGGGGCTGGGGGCGCCGGCGTCGCCGAACGTCGCGAGCAGGCTGGCCCCGTCGAACCGCCCCGGTACGGGGAGGCCGGCGGCCTCGAGCACGGTCGGCATGACGTCGACGGCATGGCAGAACTGGCCGCGCACCGCACCGCCACCGCCGATGCGCGCCGGCCAGTGGACGATCAACGGCGTGCGCGTCCCGCCCAGCCACGCGTAGCGCTTCCACAACCTGAGCGGGGTGTTGCCCGCCCATGCCCACGCCCACGAGTAATGCGGGTACGTGCGGTAACCCCCCCAGTCGTCGTACAACGACAGGTTCCCCTCCACCGACTCGGGAAGGGCGGCAGTGAACCGGTGCTCGTTCGGGGTACCGAGCCGGCCGCCTTCCGCGCTGGCACCGTTGTCCGAGAGCACCATGAGCAACGTGTTGTCGAGCACGCCCATGCGCTCGAGCGCGTCGACGACGCGGCCGATCTGCGCGTCCGTGTGCGTCAGGAACCCCGCGAACACCTCCTGCAGGCGCGCGTGCATCCGCCGCTCGTCGGGCGCCAGCTCGTCCCACGCGTCGAGCCACGGCGGCCGCTCGCTGAGCACGGTGCCCTCGGGCACCACGCCCGATCGGAGCTGCCGGGCGAACACCTCTTCCCGCCACCGGTCCCACCCGTCGTCGAACCGGCCGCGGTAGGGCTCGACCCATTCGCTGCGTACGTGGTGCGGCGCGTGCATGGCGCCGAGGGCGAAGTAGAGGAAGAACGGCTTGCCCGGCGCGGCCTGCTGCTGGTCGAGCACGTAGCGGACCGCCGTGTCGGCGAGGTCCTCGCTCAGGTGGTAGCCCTCCTCGGGGCTGGCAGGCGGGTCGACGTAGTGGTTGTCGCACACGAGGTTGGGCACCCAGTGGTTGGTGTCGCCCTGGAGGAACCCGTAGTAGCGCTCGAAGCCGAGCCCGAGGGGCCACCGTTCGAACGGGCCGGCGGCCGACCGCTCCCACCGCGGGACGAGGTGCCACTTCCCGACCGCCAACGTGCTGTAGCCCGCGTCGCGCAGCACGCGCGGCAGGGTCGGCACCGAGGCCGGGATGCGGCAGCTGTACCCGGGGTAGGCGAGGGGGATGTCGGCGAGGAAGCCCATCCCGACGGCGTGGTGGTTGCGCCCGGTGAGGAGGCAGGCCCGCGTCGGCGAGCACAGCGCCGTGACGTGGAACCGGTTGTACCGCAGCCCCGCCTCGGCCAGCCGGTCGAGGGCGGGCGTGGCGATGTCGCTGCCGAACGGCCCGAGGTGCGCGAACCCGGTGTCGTCGAGCACGATTACGACCACGTTCGGTGCGCCGTCCGGAGGCCGCGGGGTGTGCGGGTACTCGGGTGCGATCGGCACCGGGCGACTGTAGGGCGTGGTAGGACAGGCGACAGCATCGAAGGGGGATCCGCATGAGCACGACCGAGCGACCGATCGCGGAGTTCGACCACCACTCGACCGAGTACCACGACCACCGCCATGAGCGGTGGGCCGAGCTCCGGAAGTGCCCGGTCGCCTTCAACCCGGCGTACGGCGGGTTCTGGGTCGTGAGCGGGTACGACGAGGTCAACGCCGTGAGCCGCGACGAGGAGACGTTCACGAGCGTGTACGTGGCGCAGCCCGACAACGGCATCGACTACCTCGGGATCATGGGGGTGCCCCGCCTCGAGGGCGTCCCGCCGGCGGGGATCGCCGAATCGCTGCCCGGCCCGCACGCCGAGCTGCGGCGTGTGATCAACCCCTTCCTGCTCCCGCCCGCGGTGGAGCAGCTCGTGCCGTACATGCAGCAGTCGGCGACGTGGTTCCTCGACCAGAAGATCGAGTCCGGGGCGATGGAGATGGTGGACGAGTTCACCAACCCGGTGCCGGCGGTGCTCACCCTGAAGCTGCTCGGGCTCCCGGAGGAGAGCTGGCCGCATTACGCCGAGGTGTTCCACGCCATGATCGCCTACGCCCCGGAGTCGCCGGAGCACACCCATGCCCTCGGCCTGATCCCGGGCATGATGGGGCACCTCATCGAGATCGCCGCCGAGCGGCGCAAGGCGCCGGGCGACGACATGTTCTCGGCCCTCGTGAAGATGGAAGTCGACGGCCGCTACCTGACCGATGAGGAGCTCATCGGCGTGCTGTGGAACCTCATCGGGGGCGGCCTCGACACGACGACGTCGCTCACCTCCCTGGCGCTCCACTGGCTCGAGGGCCACCCCGACGCGCGCCGGCGGCTGATCGACGACCCGAGCCTCCTCGGGCCCGCGTGCGAGGAGTTCCTGCGCTACTTCTCCGTCAACGAGACGTTGACACGGACCGTGACGCGCGACGTCGAGCTCGGTGGGCAATTGCTGCACCGCGGCGACCACCTGATGTTGAGCTGGCTGTCGGCCAACCGCGACGAGAGCGCATTCGACCGTGCCGACGAGGTCGTGATCGACCGGACGCCCAACCCCCACCTCGCGTTCGGCGTGGGGCCGCGGCGGTGCATCGGCATGCACCTGGCGCGCACCCTGTTCCGCGTGATGGCGACCGAGGTCCTCACCCGGATCCCGGACTACGCCGTCGACCAGGCGGGCACGACCTTCTACCAGGGCAACCCGGAGCTCACCGGCGTGGTCCACATGCCGGTCACGTTCACGCCGGGGCCGGTCGTCGGGGTCACGCGGCCCTTCTGAGCACCCCGGCGGGACGCCCGCCCGGCGTGCCGCCGGCGGGGGGCGCAGGCTACCGTCGGTGGCGGGCGCCGCCGCAGGAAACGCGCCGATGGGAGGCACCGGGATGGCCGTGACGCAACGCACCGACGTCGGCAATTGGGGACGGTGGGGCACCGACGACGAGCGCGGGGCGCTGAACCTGATCACGCCCGAAGCGGTCCTCGCCGCCCTGCAGGCACCGAAGCGGGGCAAGCTGTACTCCCTCGGCATCCCGATCGGCCGCCACCTCACGCCCGACCTCGGCGGCCTGCGCCCGTACCCCGAGCGGCTGACGATGTCCACACCCGCGGACGCGTCGAACTACGAGCAGTACGGGGCCGCGCCGGGCGTGGGCGCCAACGAGGACCTCGTCTTCGTGCCCAGCCACGCGGGGACGCATATGGACGCGCTGTGCCACGTGTTCGCCGACGGGTCGATCTGGAACGGGTACCCGGCGGGGACGTTCGGGGCCATGACCGGCGCCACCAAGTGCTCGATCGAGCAGACGGCGGCGTTCGCCGGCAGGTTCGTCTTTCTCGACGTGGCCGGCCACGCGGGCGTCGAGCTGCTCGAGCCCGGCCAGGTGATCACCTCCGACGACCTCGAGGCGACGCGTGCCGCGCAGGGGACGGAGATCCGCGCCGGCGACATCCTGCTGTTCCGCACCGGCAACGTGGAGCAGCGCCTGGCCGGCAAGCGCTACAGCGGCACGGAGGCGGGCCTCGGCCTCGACGCCGTCGCGTTCGTGCGTGACCACGACGTGGCCGTGGTCGGCGCCGACAACTGCGCGGTGGAGTCGATCCCGTTCGACAACAACGTGTTCCTGGGCGTGCACATCGAGCTCCTCGTGAAGCTCGGCGTGACCCTCGTCGAGCACCTCAACCTCGGCGAGCTGGCGCGCGACAAGGTGTACGAGGGGTTCTACGCGCAGGGCGGCCTCCCCGTCGCCGGCGCGACCGGGAGCCCCGTCAACCCCATCGCCATCGGCTGACCGGGCCGGGGCCCGGGCCGGCGCCGAGCCGGGGCTGACGTGGCGCGAAATTCGCGCCACGTGGTCGAAAATTCGCGCTTTCCGGCCAAAATCCGCGAATTTTTGCCGTGTGGCGCGAATTTCGCGCCACGCGGAGGCGGCCGGCCCGCGGTGCGGCGCCCGGGGGCGGGAGGCGAGGCGCCCGGAGGCGGGGAGCAAGCGGGCGGGACCGGGTCGACGCCCGGGGCCGGGCAACGCGGCGGCGGGGCGGCTAGCGGGGCAGGCCGAGGATGCGGTCGCCGATGATCGTGCGCTGCACCTCGGAGGTCCCGCCGGCGATCCCGGCCGCCTTGCTCCACAGCCACTGCCGTTGCCAGGGGCCGAGCAGCGGGCTGCCGGGCCCGACGGCGAGCAACGCGGCGTCGGCCATGTGCTGCGACATGTCCGTCCACGCCAGCTTCACGATGCTCGACTCCGGCCCCGGCTCGATGCCGTGGCCGAGCCGCGTCATGGTCCGCATGTTGTGCAGCCGCAGCACGCGCAGCTCGACGTACGCCTGGGCGAGGGCGTCGGCGACTTCGGCGTCGTCGAGCGCCCCACGGGCGTGCGCCAGCGCGTAGAGCTCGTCGAGGAACACCTCGTGCACCACCTGTTCCTTGAACGGGAAGTTCGTCCCCCGCTCGTGCGCGAGCGTCGTGTTGGCCACGGCCCACCCGTGGTTGCGCTCCCCCACCAGGCAGTCCCACGGCACGAAGACATCGTCGAGGAACACCTCGTTGAACTCGGCCTCGCCCGTGATCTGCACCAGCGGGCGGACCTCGACGCCGGGATCGGTCATGTCGACGATCAGGTACGAGATCCCGCGGTGCTTGGGTGCGTCGGGGTCGGTGCGGGCCAGGCAGATCCCCCATCGCGCCGACCGGGCGTACGACGTCCACACCTTCTGCCCGTTGAGCACCCACCCGCCCTCGACCGGCATCGCCCGCGTGGCCAACGACGCCAGGTCGCTCCCCGCCCCCGGCTCGCTGAACAGCTGGCACCAGATCTCCTCGGCGGTGAGGATCGCCGGCAGGTAGCGCGCCTTCTGCGCGTCGGTCCCGTGGGCGAGCAACGTGGGGCCGGTCAGGTTGATCCCGACGCGGTTGACCGGCTGCGGCGCGCGGGCGCGCGCGTACTCGGTGTTGAAGATCGCCACCTCGAGCGGTGACGCACCCCTCCCGCCGTACTCGCGGGGCCAGTGGATGCCCACCCATCGGCCCTCGGCGAGCGTGGCCTGCCAGCGCCTCCCCCACTCGACCTCGTCCTCGACCGACGCGAACGGCGGCGGCGGCTCGAGGTGGTCGGCCAGCCACTGGCGGACCTCGGCTGCGAACGCGCGCTCGGCTTCACTGAAGGACAGGTCCACGCCGCTGCCAGATCCTAGTGTCGGGGCCCGTGCCGCTCCGCCCGACCGTCACGCACGCCAAGGCCGCGCAGTACGGCCGCGCCGGCGGCCCGTGGGACGTCCCGGCCCTCGATGAGGTCCTCACCCGCCCCGACGTGCGCGTCGTGGACGGCGACCGCCGCGTGGTGGGGCAGGAGCTGAGCGGCCTCATCGACCGCGTCGTCGACTGGCTGGCGGCGAACGGCACCGGCCACGGCGACGTCGTTTCCTGGCAGCTGCCGAACGGCCTCGAGTCGTACGTGCTCTACCGCGCCTGCTGGCGGATGGGCGCCGTCGCCGCACCAGTCCACCGCTCGGCGGGCCACGCCGACATCACCAACACGCTGTCGCAGGTGTCGCCGCGCATCGTCGTCGCCGACCCGTCCCTGCCCGCCGCCGACTGGCCCGCGGCGCACCACGTCGTCCCCGGCGACATCGACTGGCCGCCGCCGGCGCCGCCGGCGCGAGCCGTGCGCGCCCCCCAACGCGGTGACCTCGCTGTCGTCATGTTCACCTCAGGATCGAGCGGGCAGCCCAAAGGCGTGATGCACACCCACCAGGCGCTGTCGTACAAGGCGCTCGCCATGGTCGCCATGCACGAGCTCACGCCGGACGACGTCGTGCTGATGCCGGCGCCGCTTGCGCACGTGTCGGGGTTGCAGAACGGCATCTTCGTGCCCGGCGCGGCAGGGATGGGGACCGTGCTGATGGCGCGATGGGACCCGGACGCCGCGCTCGACCTGATCGAACGCGAGCGGGTCACGTTCATGGTCGGGCCGCCCACGTTCTTCATCGGCATGATCAACGCCGAGGGGTTCTCACCGGAGCGCGTCGAGAGCCTGCGGCTCATCTCGTCGGGCGCGTCGGGCATCACCCCGGCGTTCATCGACTCGGCGTCGGCGGCGCTCGGCGCGCGCATCAAGCGCACGTACGGCTCGACGGAGGCGCCGACCACGACGACCCAGGGCCCCGACGACCCGGTCGAACGCGACCGCAACACCGACGGCAGGCCGATGGGCGAGACCGAGCTGCGCATCAGCGACCCGGCGAGCGGTGACGAGCGCCCCACCGGTGAGGTCGGCGAGGTGTGGTGCCGCGGCCCGGAGCTGTTCGTCGGCTACCTCGACGCAGCGGCGACAGAAGCAGCGTTCGCAGAAGGCGGCTGGTACCGCACGGGCGACCTCGGCTTCGTCGACAGTGCGGGGTTCCTCACCATCACCGGGCGGATCAAAGACATCATCATCCGCGGCGGCGAGAACATCTCGGCGGCCGAGGTGGAGGGCGTGCTCGAAGCCCATCCCGGCGTGCACCACGCCGTCGTGGTCGGCTACCCCGACGAACGGCTCGGGCAGCGCGTCTGCGCGTTCGTCGTGGCATCGGGCACGTTCGACCTGGCCGTGTGCCGCGAGTGGATGGAGGCGCAGCGTGTCACCAGGTTCAAGTGGCCCGAGCGCGTCGAGCAGGTCGAGTCGCTCCCGCTCCTTGCCGCGGGGAAGGTCGACCGCGCCTCGCTCGAGCGCCAGCTCAGATGACGCTCTGCCCCGCGGCGACCTTGTCGCGGAGGAAGCCGGCCAGCCGCTCGCGGTGGTAGGCGGCGTCGCCGAACGCCACCTGGTCGAGCTGCGACCGCTTCATGAACAGGTGCAGGTCGTGCTCCCACGTGAACCCGATGCCGCCGTGCACCTGCAGCCCCGACGCCATCACCCGCTTGGCCGCGTCGCCGCACCACACCTTGGCGCTCGACGCGGCAGTGGACGCGTCAGGGTCGTCGGCGGCGAGCGCCCACGCTCCGTACCACGCGACCGAGCGCATCCCCTCGACGTCGACGACCATGTCCGCGCAGCGGTGCTTGACCGCCTGGAACGACCCGATGGGCTGGCCGAACTGCACACGGTCTTTGGCGTACTGCGCCGTCATCTCGAGCACGCGCGCGGCGCCACCGAGGAGCTCGGCCGAGGCAGCGACCGCGGCGCAGTCGAGGACGCGGCGCGCGTCGCTCTCCCCGCCCACCTGTTCGGCGGGCGTGCCGTCGAGGCGGAGCCACGACAGCGCCTGCGTGGCGTCCATCGACGGCTCCACCGCCGGGCGGCCGGCTGACGCGAGGTCGACGGCCCACACGCCATCGGGCGTGACGACCGCCGCGACGTCGGCGGTGGCCGCGCCGGCGACGGGCTCCGGCGTGCCCGTCAGCGTGCCGCCCGCGCCGGCGAGCGGCCGCGGGGACCAGGCCACGCAGCCCTGCCGTTCACCCGTGACGAGCGACGGTGCCCACGCGGTCGAGCGGAGGGCGTCGATGGCGACCAGCGCACCGAGGAGCGGGACGGGCGCGACGTGGCGACCCGCTTCCTCGAGCAGCACGGCGGCTTCGACCCATCCGAGGCCGAGGCCTCCCTCGCCCTCTGGGACGGCGACGCCCAGCCACCCCTGTTCGACCATCGCCGACCACACCGCTTCGTCGCGCGGCGCGTCTGAGGCGAGGTGGGCGCGCACGCGCTCGGGCGACGCGTAGCCGTCAAGGAGGTCGCGCGCCGCGTCCTGCAGCGCGACCTGGTCTTCGGAGAGCTCGAACTCCATGGCGGCGCCGGAGTCTACGGGCTGCCCCCGGGTGCACCCCACGCCGGCTTTCGCGATGCTGGGCACGTGGACCTCACACCGACCCCGGAGGAGGCGGCGTTCCGCGCCGAGGTCCGCGAGTGGCTCGTGGCCAACCTGCCCTGGGAGTACGGCCGAGGGCTGCCGCCCCGCTTCGACGACCCGGCCGAAGAGGTCGAGTTCCTGCGGGCGTGGCAGGCGAAGTTGGCGGAGGGCCGGTGGGTCGGCGTGGCGTGGCCCGCGGAGTACGGCGGCCGCGGTGCCGGACCGGTCGAGCACTTCATCGTCCAGGAAGAGCTGGCGCGCGCCCGAGCGCCGGAGATGGTCGGGCGCATCGGCATCAACCTCGCGGGGCCGACGCTGCTCGCCCACGGCACACCGGAGCAGAAGGAGCGCTGGCTCGGCCCGATCCTGCGCGCCGACGAGCTGTGGTGCCAGCTGTTCAGCGAGCCGGGGGCCGGCAGCGACCTGGCATCGCTCACGACGCGCGCCACGCCGACCGACGACGGGTGGGTGCTCAACGGGCAGAAGGTGTGGACGTCGGGTGCCGCGTTCGCGGATTGGGGAATCTGCCTCGCCCGGACCGACCCCGACGCCCCGAAGCACCGCGGGATCTCCTACCTGGTTGTGGACATGCACGCACCAGGCGTCGAGGTACGCCCCCTCGTGCAGCTCACCGAGGACGCCGAGTTCAACGAGGTGTTCTTCACCGACGTCCCCGTGCCGAGGGACCTCTTGATCGGCCCTGAGAACGACGGCTGGCGCGTCGCCAACTCCACGCTGTCGCACGAGCGAGGCACCAGCCCGCGCCAACTGGTCATCCACATCCAGTTGCTCGAAGAGCTGCTCCGGCTGGCGGCCGAGTCGGGCGCCCTCGACGACCACCGCCTGCGCCAGCGGCTGGCGGAGGCCTACGTCGAAGTCCGCCTCTTCCAGCTCCACAACCTGCGCTCGATCAGCCGCCTGGCCAAGGGCCTCGAGCCCGGGCCCGAGGGCAGCGCGCTCAAGCTGTACTGGAGCGAGATGTCCACGCGCCTGCACGACACGGCGATGGCCGTGGTCGGGGCGGCCTCACCGTTGTGGAAGGGCGCCGACGGCAACCCCGGTGACGGGAGCTGGCAGCGGTCGTGGCTGTACTACCAGGCCGCCTCCATCTTCGCCGGCACCAACGAGATCCACCGCAACATCATCGGCGAGCGGGTGCTCGGGCTCCCGCGATCGGGGCGCGGGTGAGCGGCGACGGCCCCCTCGCGGGCCTGCGCGTGCTCGACGTGGGGACGCGGATCTCGGCACCGTTCTGCGCGGGCCTGCTCGGCGAACAGGGCGCCGAGGTGGTGAAGATCGAAGAGCCCGCCGGCGGGGACTTCATGCGCACCATCGGCCCGTACCTCGACGAGTACTCGCTGTGGTGGGCCGTCGAGGGCCGCGGGCGGATGGGGGCGACGCTCAACCTGCGCACGCCCGAGGGGCAGGAGCTGTTCCGCCGGCTGGCCGCCACGGCCGACGTGGTGTGCGAGAACTTCCGCCCCGGCACCATGGAGGCCTGGCACGTGGGGCCCGAGGACTGCGACCCGCGGCTGGTGTGGGCGCGCATCAGCGTGTTCGGTCAGGACGGGCCCTATTCACGGCGCCCCGGTCTCGACCGCGTCGGGATCGCGTACGGCGGGCTGCTCAACATCACCGGCTACCCCGACCGGCCGCCCGTGCGCCCCGGTGTAACGATCTCCGACTACCTCACCGGTGTGTTCGCCGCGCAGGCGGTCATCGGCGCGCTGTACCGGCGCGACCGGCCCGACGGTGGGACGGGCCGCGGTGGCGTGGTCGACGCCCCGTTGTACGGCGCCATCCTCCGCGTCCTCGAGTGGACGATCGCCGGCCAGGACCGCATCGGCGTGACGCGCGCACGGGAGGGCAACCGGCTCGCCAACTCGGCCCCCGTCGACAACTTCGCCACCAAGGACGGCCAGTACGTGTGCATCGTTGCCGGCTCCGACGCCAATTTCCGGCGCCTGTGCCGGGCCATCGGGCGGCCCGAGCTGGCCAAGGACCCGGAGTGGCGCACGCTCGCCCAGCGGGCAGCGCGCGGCGACGAGATCAACGCCATCGTCGCCGACTGGGCTGCGGCGCGCACGGCCGCCGAGATCGAGGCCGCGTGCATTGCCGAAGACGTCCCGGTGGGGATCGTCTACGACGCCGCGCAGATCCTCGCCGACCCGCACTTCGCGGCACGCGGGGACCTCGTGGTCGTCGACGACCCCGTCGCCGGCCCGGTCCGCCAGCAGGCCCCGTTCCCGAGGCTGGACGGGCAGCGCCCCGCCGCGCCGGCACCCGCGCCGGCGCTCGGCCAGCACAACCGTGACGTCTGGTGCGGGATGGTCGGGCTCACCGAAGACGAACTGGAGGGGTTCATGCAGGCAGGGGTGATCTGATGAGGGTCGGGATCGTGACGCCGGTGCTGACCCGTGTGCCGAAGTCGCACGGCAAGTGGGAGGTCGACGCCGGCATCGAGGAGGTGGCCCGCATCGCCGCGACCGCGGATGCGCTCGGCTACGACTACGTGACGTGCAGCGAGCACGTCGGCATCCCCGTCGACGTCGCGCCCGTGCGCGGCGCGGTGTACTGGGACCCGGCCGCCACGCTCGGGTACCTCGCCGCCCGGACATCGACGATCCGCCTGGCGACGCACGTGCTCGTGCTCGGCTACCACCACCCCCTCGAGCTGGCCAAGACTTACGGCACCCTCGACCGCATCAGCGGGGGCCGGGTGGTGCTCGGCGTCGGTGTGGGGAGCCTGAAGGAGGAGTTCGAGCTCCTCGACGTCCCGTTCGATGACCGCGGGGCACGCGCCGACGACGCGCTCCGCGCCCTCCGTGCCTCGCTCGCCAAACGGGAGCCCGCGTACGAGGGGCCCTACTACCGCTACCGCGGGATGGTCGTCGACCCGTGGGCGGTGCAGGAGCACATGCCCATCTGGATCGGCGGCCGGACGCGCCGGTCGCTCCGCAGGGCGGCCGAGCTCGCCGACGGCTGGATGCCGTTCGGCCTCACGCTCGACGAGCTGCAGCGCATGGTCAACACGGTGGAGCTCCCCGCCGGGTTCGAACTGGCGCTGTCCAACGACCGGGCGCTCGACCCCGCGGGGGCGCCAGACCGCGTCGAGGAGGTCATCGGCCAGATGGCCGCCGCCGGGACGACGGTGGTCAACGCCCGCATCGTCGGCCACTCGCTCGACCACTACCTCGAACAGCTCGAGGCCCTCGCCGGGCTCTCGGTCTTCACACCATCGAAGGGCGGTGCCGCATGAAGCGCATCCGGGTGGGGTTCTTCTCGTTCGTCGAGGTCACCGACCCGGGCGAGCACAAGGCCTACAACGAGTGGCACCAGCTCGACCACCTCCCGGAGCAGTACCAGATCGCCGGCGTCGGCTACGGCCAGCGCTTCGTCGGGTCACCGCGGTGCCGCGACGCGCGGCTCGTGTCCGAGCCCGAGATGGGCCCGGGCCACTACCTCGCCGTCTACCTGATGGGCGACCCCGCCGTGCCGACGCTCGAGGAGTTCGCCGAGCTCGGCGACCGGTTGCGCAACATGGGCCGCTTCCACCTGCAACGCCGCTCCCATGTGTCGGGCGCATGGCAGGCCCTCGAGGGCTGGGCCGCGCCCCGCGTCCTGGTCGGCGCCGATGTGGTGCCGTGGCGCCCGGGGACCGGGATCTACACGATCGTCGAAGAGCCGGCGGGTGACCCCGACACCATCGACGCGTTCGTACGCGACGACCACCGGACGCGGATGCCGCAGTTCGCCGACGTGCCCGGCGTGGCCGGGGTGTGGACGTTCTCGACGTCCGCCCTCTACCGCAACCCGCGTTGGTCCCAGCCCCGCTCGCGCATCACGGTGTGCTGGCTGGACGGCGACCCCGTCGCCACGGCGGCGTCGCTCGCCCCGCTGGTGCGCGACCGCTGGGCCAACGCCCCAATGCGGCCGCTCCTCGCCGGGCCGTGGGAGGTCATCACGCCCTACAAGTGGGACTGGTTCGACTGAGGGGGCGACTGCAAAGGTTCAGTAAAGGCGGTCAAGCGCGCCCCGACGGCTGACGACTAGACGCGCGCCGGCGGCCCCGGGCGCCGCCCTGCCCGGGCCGGCCGGCGAACAATGAGGTGGCTCAGGCGCTCGTGCGCTCGAGGACCTGCACGTCGAACCAGATCGGGAGCAGGTACTTCACGTAGAAGGCGTGCACCACGAGCGCCGGGTAGACGAGGTCCTTGTACTCCTTCAGCTGCACGCGGGTGTCCTTCTCCGCGTAGCGCTTGCAGGCCTCGAGGATGTCGTCGACCTCGCCGCGGGTGTCCTGCAGGAGGCCGAGGTGGTCGTAGCCCGGTGAGCTCATCGGCTTGTCGCCCTCGGCAAGCAGGATGAAGTGGTCGGGGTCGGGCTGCAGGAGGTGGCAGGTCTGCCCCAACAGCTCGGTGTCGCTCGCCTTCCACCCGAAGACCGACCCGTAGAAGGCGTCGATGTCGCCCCGGAACTCCGGCGTCAGCGTCCCCCGCGGGAACGTCAGCT